>VTLG01009900.1_pt1 | contig 16351 bp, 19 predicted proteins | sample 4694571 | NCBI WGS metagenome assembly VTLG01 (sample SAMN12604809, study PRJNA352737) | marine metagenome | biome: ENVO:00000447; feature: ENVO:00000209|ENVO:00000569|ENVO:01000036; material: ENVO:00002151; isolation source: viral sequences binned using virsorter ...
ACTAATTTCACACTCATTCCGTACTCGGAATACTATTTTAAAGCTCGTGATGCAATCCCTCTTGACCATCCACATCGAGATGAGATAGTATCATTACTTATTGACCAGGTACTCGACGATTCTTATGGCTACTCCCAACCAAATAGCTCAACAGGTAGCTCTGGAGAGGGACCAGATTAGGCTTGGCATCAAGCGTTTAAAGAAGAATACCAAGGACTTGGAGAACAAAGACTATGCGTCAGCTAGTGTATACGGGGTTGCTTCTATCGATACTCTCCTTCCTCTTGTGGTTGGACGTATTAAAGAAACTAATGATCGTATAAAGAAAGGTCACACCGGTAGATCCTTTAAGGAGATACAACAATATCTAAGTGATCTTGAGCCACTCGCAGCAGCTGCTATAGCTTGTAAGATAACCTTTGATAAAGTCTTTAGTTACAAAGAGACTAGTAACTATGTTGTTAATGTATGCGATTCAATTGGTCAGGCTGTAGAGTCAGAGTGTCAAATGAGGCACTATGAAGAGAAAGCACCAGGCTTATTAAATACATTAAAGAAGAACTACTGGCATAGATCTATTGGAACCCAACAAAAGGTTACAGTTATTCAGACTCTGATGAACAGATATGAGGTTGAACCTTGGAAAACATGGGGGAAATCAAATAGAATCAAACTTGGAGGCTGGTTACTAGATTGTATAATGGAAACAAGTAATTGGTTTTATAAGTTTCCAATAAGAGAAGGACGCAAGACAGTCAATCATGTGTTACCTACACCTGAGTTCTTAGAGATCAAAGAGCAAGTCATGAAGGAATGCGAGTTGTTTGCTCCTCTTTCCTGGCCAATGCTTATTCCTCCTAAAGATTGGGGGTATGAAACTATATTTGACGGTGAGAAACCTACAAAGCGCTTGATTTATGGCGGTTATTTACTGAATGAGGTCATGCGTGGTCATGATATGGTGAGGCGTGGAGACCACCACCTTATACAGGGAGAAACCCCTGTTGCTTTTCTCAACAAGATCCAGAAGGTAGGCTATCAAATCAACTCTAGAACAGTTGAAGTAGCTAACTGGTTGGAGGATAAAGGGAGAAGTGTGGGGAAGTTTATTCCTATTGTAGAAATACCTGTCCCTCCTAAACCACCGGATATAGCAGAGAACAAGGAAAGCCGTCAGGCATACCGTAGAGCCGCTGCAGAGGTGATGAATACCAATGCTAGTGCATTCAAACGTTCATGCCGTACACGGATGACCATGGACGCTGCTAGGAGGTTTAAGGATGATACGTTCTATATCCCTTGGTCTTTTGATTATAGAGGTAGAGCGTACCCGATACCCTCATTTTTAACACCACAAGATACTGACTTCGGTAAGAGTTTACTTCTATTTGATAGGGGTAGTTTAGTTACTCCTGAAGCTGAGAAGTGGTTAGGCTTTCAAGTTGCTACTACATATGGTCTTGATAAAGAGACTATGGAAGTTAGACAGCAATGGGTTAAAGAGAATATACCTTTAATCACACTCATCGCGGTTGATCCTTATAGGTCAGTTGCAGACTGGGAAGAGGCTGAAGAACCTTGGCAATTTATGGTAGCTTGTGACGAGTATTATCACTGTGTTATACAGAGAGATCGAGAGAGAACAAATCTCCCTATCGCTATAGACGCTACATGTAGTGGTCTACAGATACTCGCTGGTTTAGCTAGAGATGAATCGACAGCTAAGTTAGTTAATGTAGTTAGATCACCTATGCCACAAGATGCTTATAAAGTAGTGGCTATGGAGTCTAGAGGTAAGATACCTAAGAGGTTAAGGAAAGATTGGGATAGGAAGAAGGTAAAGAGAGTTGTGATGACAATTCCATATAACGCTAAACCTTATTCTAATAGACAGTATATAAGAGATGCTCTTAAAGAAGTTAAGGTAGAGATAGATAAAGATGAATTAACCCAAACTGTCGCAGCTGTAAGGGAGGCTATGCATAAGGTTGTCCCTGGACCTATGGCTGTAATGAAGTGGATAGAAGATGAGGTCTCTAGAGCTTTAGCTCGGGGTGTCTCAGAGTTAGAATGGACCACACCATCTGGATTCATTGTTAATCAAAAGATAATGAAGAAAGAGATTGAGATGATAGAACTCAAACTACTAGGTAGATGTAGAGTTAGAGTTGCTACTGCGGATACTGATGAAGTAGACAAAGCTAGACACAAAGCTGCTACAGCTCCTAACCTGATCCATTCTCTTGATGCGTCTTTATTACATATTGCTACAATGCGCTTCAAACATCCTATCGCTTTGATCCACGACAGTGTATTATGTAGAGCGACAGACATGTCGATTCTGTCAACGCTAGTTAGAGAGACATACATGCATCTCTTTGCTAAGCGTAATTACCTAGAAGACTTCGCTAAACAAATTGGAGCGGAGACTGAACCACCGATCATTGGAGACTTAGAACCCTCTAATGTATTGAAATCCACTTATTTCTTTTGTTAATGTATTCACTATTTGATAGTTTCTTTGCTCCCACACGTGTGGTAGTGGTCTCTGAAGAGAGACTCAAAGCTGCTGAGATTAAACTTAAGCAGGAACAACTAGAGGTCATTGATAACCGTATTGATGAGCTATCCAAGTATAGACTAGAGGTATCAGCTAAGCTTAAAGAGCTTCAAGAACCACAGTCACTTGAGGAGGCTTTAACGGGCGATGCCTAGAACTATCCACAAGACTGATAAGCCTGTCACCCTTGAAGGCTTCCAAGCTGTATTAGCTCCAAGTAAATTTGGCTATTCATTAGCTGCTACTGTAGACGAGAGTCTTATAGATAAGTTAGATACAGAACGAAATGGTTTTGAACCTTGGTGGCATTCAAAACTGAAGAACCCTAAACGCGCTAGCTGTAAACCCGAGCCATGGGAAGAGGTTGCGACGGGTCAATACAAAATTAAATTCTCTTGGAATGAAGAGAACAGACCTCCCGTGGTAGACACGGAGGGTTCCCCTGTTACAGATACTACTACTCCTTTATATGGCGGATCTACTGTTAAACTGGCTTTCTATCAAAAACCATATGTTCTTAGGGATGGGGTTACCTATGGTAGCTCTCTTAAGCTGGTTGGCGTACAAGTTGTCTCAGTAAAAGGAGACGCTGGAGTAGATACTGGAGATTTAGATGCGAACGAAGTCGCTGAATTATTCGGGAAGACCACAGGCTTTAAAGCAGGCGATCCGAATGTTACTGTTACTACAGATGACGAGACCGAAGAAGAAGACTTCTAAATACCGCTCCCAACTAGAAGAGAAAGTTGCAGACTTATTACAAAACCTCGATGTCACATTTGAATATGAAAAAACTCGCTTCTCTTATACGATCCCCCACAACTACACACCTGACTTTATCCTGCCTAATGGGGTTATTCTAGAGTGTAAGGGATATTGGGATGGCGAGGATAGAAGGAAGATTAAAAGTGTTAAAGAACAGAATCCAGATATAGATCTGCGTATGGTCTTTCAATCACCCTTTAACACCATAACTAAAAAATCAAAAACAACCTATGCGCAATGGTGCGAAAGGTATGATATACCTTGGACATCATTTAAGAACATTCCACTCGATTGGTTAATCGAACGATGACCGAAAGTGAATTCGTGAGGCACATACCTTGCGATTTATGTGGATCGTCTGATGCAAACTCATTGTATTCAGACGGTCACACTTTTTGTTTCGTCTGCCATAGTCGTACAGCAGGCGATAATGAAGTTAATCACACTCATAAAATGAGTAAACAAATCCACCTTAAAGGCTCAGCCGAACGGCTGCAGAAGCGGAATATATCGGAGAAAACATGTCAATTCTACCAGATTTATCAGTATGATTCTACATTAAGGTTCCCATACTTTTCAGAGGATGGGGTTTTACAAGGAGTAAAAGTTAAAACTAAGAAGAAGATCTTTACTTATGAAGGAGTTTCCACTAACACTCTATTTGCTCAGCATAAGTTTCCTACTAGTGGTAAACGTATTGTTGTTACTGAAGGTGAGTTAGATGCTGCGAGCTGTTACGAGGCTATGCCTGGATGGCCTATGGTATCCTTACCACATGGGTCAGGTTCTGCAAAGAAGGATATACAGAAACAGATACCCCTATTTCAAGGGTACGAAGAGATCGTATTATTCTTTGATAACGACGAGCCTGGAAGAAAGGCGACGGAGGAAGCTTGCACAGCATTACCGCCGGGTAAAGTCAAGATCGCTAGATTAGAAGATTACAAGGACGCTTCCGAAGCGCTTCAAGCTAATGATTCTGAAGCTGTTAGGAAGGCTATATGGGACGCGAAACCCTATAGACCAGATGGTATTATTGATGGAAAATCATTATTAACACTAGTCACAACACCACAACAACCATGTGCTTATGAGTACCAATTCAAAGGATTACAGGAGAAACTTCACGGGATACGGTACGGAGAACTTACGACAATTACTGCTGGCTCTGGTACAGGAAAAACCTCATTCTGTAGGGAGCTTGCAGCTAGATTATGTGACCAAGGAGAATCGGTTGGGATCCTGGAACTTGAGGCAAGTAATAGGAGAACCGCCCTTGGACTCATGTCTGTCGCTGCAGAAGAACCCCTTCATATAGGGGAACATGAAGAAACAAAACTCCAATCCATTTTTGAACGAACTCTTGCCAATTGGAATCTCTATCTTTTTGATGGTTTTGGTTCTTTTGAACCGGATTTGGTCTATAATAGAATCGAATACATGGCAACCGGATTGGAGTGCCGTATTATATTCTTAGATCACCTAAGTATATTACTTAGTGGTCTTGATGGAGATGAGCGTAGGATGATAGATCAAACTATGACCAGACTTAGATCACTTGTCGAACGTACTGGCATAGCACTCTTCCTTGTATCTCATTTAAGACGCACACAATCAGATCAGAACCATGAAGAAGGAGCCCGAGTCACCCTGGGACAGCTTAGAGGATCTGCTGCAATTGCTCAAATTAGCGATCAAGTCATCGCCCTCGAAAGAGATCAGCAAGCCGACTCTGATAGAAGTTTTACGACAGTTAGAGTTCTTAAAAATCGTTATTCAGGCGAAGTTGGCAAAGCGTGCGAACTAGAGTATGACCTTAACACTTGTAGATTTATCGAACATGAAACTCAACCCGAATTTGACGCAACCAGAGATTTTTGAAAACGGAGGCTATGAACATCCATGGTATAAACACCTAAAGAAACCTAACCCACCTACACCAGAAGCCGTTGAAAAAGCTAAGTTTGTTGACAAAACCTTTACTTGGAACGGGCGGTGACACAATTGTATTTGACTTAGAAACAAACGGATTACTAAATGATGCCACCCGTATTCACTGTATATCACTCTATTCTCGCGAGACCAATAAGATTGATTCGTTCAATGATGAGAAGTATGCCGACAACCCAAAGGATCTCCCGATGGCTGGTCACTATTCCATCACCACGGCGCTTAGTTGGCTCGAAACAGCTGACGTTCTTGTTGGTCACAACATTATTGGTTTTGATATACCTATTATTAAAAAGTTCTACCATTGGTTTAATCCTCGGGGGACTATTATCGATACTCTTTTGTTATCTAAGTTATATCATCAGAATTTATTCAATATAGATCAGGAAAGGGCGAAGCCACAGATGCCTTTACAATTACGTGGTAGACATTCTCTTGAAGCATGGGGACATAGACTAGGAGAGTACAAAGGAATCTTTGGTAAAACTAGTGACTGGTCTACTTGGTCTCAAGAGATGCAAGATTACTGTGAACAAGATGTTCGTGTTACAACGAAATTATGCGACCACTTCCACCGTTACCTGAGTGGGTCCAAATGGAGCACCAGGTAGCTTACATATTACAACAACAAGAGGAGAATGGATGGTACTTTGATGAACGAGGAGCTCAGGAACTTGAATCAACTCTCAGACGAGAGCTGGAAGAAACTACTAGAGTACTTCGAGAACAATACCCTTACTGTGCAGGAGCGTTGTTCACTCCTAAACGAGATAACTCACGGCAAGGATACATAAAGGGAGCCGAACTACAGAGGCTCAAAGAATTTAATCCAACATCACGAGATCAAATCGCATGGATACTCCAGACTCATTTCGACTGGACACCAAAGGAGTCACAGAAAACTCCTACGGGGAAGCCAATTATAGACGAAATTATTCTGAAAGAGATAAACAGTCCATTCTCGATGCACTGTCTGAAACTTTTGGATCTGACAAAGAAGCTTGGAATGATCTCAGAAGGCGTGAACGCATGGCTCAAATTATGTACGAGTGTTAAACGAATACATCACCATTGTTCAGTAGGCTGTGCTACACACAGATGTTCACATAAAAATCCAAATTTAGCACAGGTTCCAAGTGATGAAAGATTCCGTCGTCTATTCCTTCCTTCTCCGGGTATGGTCATGGTTGGATCTGATCTTGCGGGTATTGAGCTTCGGATGCTTGCTCATTATCTCGCTCGTTATGACGGAGGTAAGTACGCAGATATCTTACTTAACGGAGACATCCACGCAGAAAACGCTAAGAAAATTGGAATCAGTAGAAGAGAAGTTAAAACAGTTACCTACGCATTTTTATATGGAGCAGGAGACCAAAAGATTGGCACATCCTTCGATGGAAGCCTTGGGGAAAATCAAGCAAAGAGAAAGGGTAAAGAAATACGCAGGGCTTATATTGACGCCATTGAAGGTCTTTCCGATCTCCTTAAAGCTATTGAACGGGCTGCGGAAAGAGGTAGCATCCGTGCATTGGACGGTCGTACTTTCAGCGTTAACAAAAGGCACGTCGCTCTCAATTACCTCCTCCAAGGATCAGCGGCGGTCATCGCCAAAAGATGGATGGTATTAGCCAATGAAAATCTACGAGAAACTACTAGACAAGTTGCATTCATTCATGATGAATTACAATTTGAAACAGAAGAGAAGGACGTCAAAGACTTGATGTCCAACCTAGAACACAGTGCAGTACGCGCTGGTGAATACTACAATTTACGAATCCCAATTGCTGCTGAAGCAAAGTCGGGAAGTAACTGGGCGGAAGTCCACTAACACACCTTATGAAACTATTGATTGATGCAGACTTCATAGTCTATAAAAGCTGTGCAGCTGCTGAAACTGAAATCGATTGGGGTGACGATGTAATCATGGTAACAAGCCGCTTCTCGGATGCTATGCAAGCAGTGAGGAGAGAGATAGAAAAGATAAAGACTAAGTTTATGTGGGATATACCCGAAGTAATCTTATTCTTTTCTGACTCTATTAATTTCAGGAAAGAAATTTTACCAGAATACAAGGGTCATCGCAATCGTAAAAAACCATGCGGCTATCGCCGTGTCATCAATGAATTAAAGAAAACAAACGAAGTCATTATCATGCCTACATTAGAGGCTGATGATGCTATGGGTATCTATGCCACCAAGAACCCTGGTTCCACTATCTGCAGTCCTGATAAGGATATGAGACAGATACCTGGTAACCTATATAACATGGATGATTTCACACTCATCGAACCTGATGATGGCGCTAAATGGCATCTTATACAAAGTTGTAGCGGGGATCAAACTGATGGTTATTCTGGTTGTCCTGGTATTGGCATCAAAAGAGCTACTACCATTTTTGAAGATAAGGGTTACAGTTGGAAGACTGTAGTCGATATGTTTAAAGAGAAGGACTTGACTGAAGAAGACGCACTAACTAATGCACGACTCGCTCGAATATTAACTGCAGATGATTATGACTTCAAGCGCAACAAACCCATACCCTGGACTCCCAAAGCCGATTACAAAGTTGACAGTGGAACAGGATCTAAAACTAAGGCTGCTGTATGATAACTTAACTAAGCCGGAAACACAGAAGGAAGATATTATTACTGTATTCATGGCATTACAGGAACAATGCTTTGTTTTATCAAACTCACTCACTAATTTAGTACATAAATGGCCAAAACCACCACCGGTCCCAGCTATTACCAAAGGGGATCCATCCAAGTCTGGGATTTTATACGTGATCAAGGACTCTCCTTCCACTTAGGTAATGCTATAAAATACATATGTCGTTATGGTCACAAAGGAGGCTATAATGCTCAACTATCTGATTTAAAAAAAGCCATCCATTATTTACAAGATGAACTCAACAGCCTCGAACGATCACGAAACAGTCAAGATTTATCCAGATACGACTCGCCAGACACGATTGTCCTTGGAGGCTCAGGAGTTTCGGGAGGCTTATCAGATAACCAACTCTTTGTCTCGCCCAGCACGTGGAAGGCAGCAGAGCCTTATAGTGGAGGAGTTCAAGGAGTTCTTGGAAGCGGAAGGGATGCTATATCTCTCTTCGACTGCTAACAAAACGCATTGTTTAAAAGAATTAGCTGATCTAGTCTATGTATGTTATCAGTACGCTGCTAATATGGGATGGGATTTAGATGAAGCTATGCATAGAGTACACGAAAGTAATATGTCTAAACTCGGTAACGATGGTAAGCCAATTTACCGGGATGATGGTAAAGTACTTAAAGGTCCAGATTATCAACCACCAAACCTTGAAGATTTAGTATGAACAAGTTTATCTCCCGCACCGGTCGGGTCCAATCATGGTTGGATAACCCGGAAAGTCGACTACCCGTATCTTGCACAGTCTTCGTTGTTGAAGATTCAATGGAAGGTCCAGAGGGAATTGAGGCCAGCTGGAGATTTGCCAGTCATGCCTTAAGAAATGGCGCAGGTTGTGCTGTACACTTATCAAAGCTCAGACCGAACGGTCACGAAAACGGAAAAGGACTCACAGCTAGTGGTCCTGTATCATTTGCAAAAATCTACTCAACATTAAATGAAACACTTAGAAGAGGCGGAACGTACAAGAACGGTGCCATCGTTGCTCATTTGGACATTACCCATGACGATATTCTTGAGTTCGTGCGGGCTGATCGGACTTCCCTTGCCTGGATTAAAAGATGCGTCGACCTTGATGAACAAGGCTGGCGATCTGCAAGCTCCGAAGTTAGAGACGCCATCCTTACCGGTATCAAGTCCGGCGACATCTGGCTTAACAAATTAAAGTATGAAAATGGGGAACGTATCTATGGAAACGTCTGTCTTGAGGTATATTTGCGATCACGAGGAACGTGCCTGCTCCAGCATATCAATCTCGGTGCCACTACAATCTCCGACATACCGGCGGCTTTCCGTTCGGGTATGTCCGAGCTGTGCGATCTTCATGGCAGAACAGGCGTTGGAGGGACTGGAGAATATCTTCCAAGTGAAACGGACCGGCAGGTCGGACTTGGACTCCTTGGACTCGCGAATCTCTTGCGACGCTATAGAGTTAGCTACAAAGAATTTGGAGAAGCCCTCGGAGCAGTAAATCAGGGATTAGAACCACCAGTATCAAAAGCAGTGGAGATAGCGATTGCACTTAAAGATGGTATTGACTTGGCTGCGAGCGTGGCCAGGGACAACAATATGGTCAGAGCCTTTTGTATTGCTCCTACAGCTAGTTGTTCTTATAGGTCACAAGATTTAGATGGATATACATGTACCCCTGAGATAGCACCACCTATAGCTAGAACAGTTGACAGAGACTCTGGTACATTCGGAGTACAGACTTATGATTATGGCGATGTAGAAATCGCAAGCGAAGTTGGTTGGGATGCCTACAAGAGGGTCGCCGACGAACTAATGATAATGTTAAATAATACAGGACTTCTTCACGGATACTCATTTAACTCTTGGAGTGATGTAGTAGCCTACGACAACTTGTTCGTGGAAGAGTGGTTGGCTAGCCCACAAACCTCCTTATACTACTCTCTTCAAGTGATGGGAGACGTACAGGACAAGACAGATGCATATGCTGCATTAGATGAGACTGACGTTAACGATTACTTGGAGGGGATTTTAAAAGAAGAACCCCTTACATGTGATTGTCAAGAATGAGAAAAACACCATATCAAAAACTAATCGACCGGAGACGCACTTGGACTCCGGTCCAAACCACCCCTGGAGAATTGAAACATGGAGCAGAAGAAACCATCTACCGTGCTCTCGCAATACGTCATATGGAGTTACCAGTTGGTGCCTTCATTAAGGAAGGTCTTGAGAAGGACGTTCCCGACCATGCTAGAAAACTATTAGAACTTAACGTAGAGGATGAATTAAAACATGACCTTGCTCTTGGGTATATTGCTAATTCAATTGGGACTGAGCCTCAGGCTGAGCTCGAAGCACTCAGACTTCGATCAGCATGGGAGTCACACCCCGACCACACCATAACAAAGGCACTTGTCGCAGAACGTGCCATCTTTTTTGTCCTTCTTCCCTTCTTTCGTTTTAATGGCGATGCTGGTCTTAGGACTGTCAGCGCCGACATCTCTAGAGACGAACAAATACACGTGGCCACTAATAGCCTTGTATGTAGTGAGCTGGGTTTATCTCCCAGTGCTTCTCTGGATAAACTTAGGAAGGCCACCATTAACTGGATTCTTCAACCTCTAGGTATAAATACCTATGATAGATATTTGGACAAAAAATTCTGGCTGGATGCTAGTGATCGCTTAATGTACGAAGGCAAAGCGCCTGAGTTCTCTGAGACTAAAGCAGCTAGGATGCCAGCTTTCTTTGAACATTCGAATGCAAACCTCCCACAATATGCTTGAGGCTGTACTTGGTCCTCGGGTAGATGATAAAATACTTCAGGAGATGGAGGAAAACTTTCCACCCCATAATCCTCATCCTAAAGAAGAACTTTCAAGTATAATGTACAAGGCAGGCCAACGCTCAGTAGTAGAGTGGCTTGTCAAACGACTCGAAGAATAAAATGGGACACGAACTGAAGGCGTCGCTAGCTGCGATACCTCACTATGATTATGGGGATCCTCCTGAAGTTGGGGAAAGTTATTGGGCTGAACAGGAAGCTAGTCCCATCCCCGGACGGGGAGTAGACTTAATTCACTCTCAATATGTTGAGGCTGCTAGAGAAATTGATGCACAAGCTGGTGACGATAGACGTGCTCCAGTAGATGCTGTAGCAATTCTTGATAATGTAGAATCTAAATTCCTCGATGAGTTGTATGGAACAGATCGAGATCCGTCTACTGATGGAGCTGTTGCAGCTGGCACTGATACAACTACCTGGGGTCTAGATCTTAGACGTACTAGACTTAATGAAGACTTTGATATTAGAAGTGAGGAATTCTACGAACACCAAACAAAAGGTGAGGTAGATTGGGCTCACTATAAAGATAGTCCTAGATATCAGGCTGCCTTTGAGAAGTTAGGTTATGATATCAACTCTTTAGGTACTGATATACCACAATCTATACAAGCTATTCGACATGCTAACGTAGGATTAGGTAGTGATATTTATATGAAAGAGAATTACGATCCTGGCTCTTGGAAACGAGATTGGGAAGGTAAGTATGACGAAGACCACATTGTCAAGCAAGGTGAAGACCTTTACATAGATGGTGAACGTCAGGAAACTTTATCTGAAAAGTATGCTGAAGGTAAAGGTCGTTTGCAGATCAATCATAAATTCACACCATTAGCTAAAGTAGATAAACAAAAAACCGAAGTCGTTAAACCTAACCTTAATATAAATAAGGTAAGCGTTAAGCGGCCAGCAAACATACCAGCTTCATGGGGGAAAGCATAATGCCAGCTTCAATTGGTTCCTTTCAACAGGGACAATTTTTTGGAGGACATGATAGAGATAGAGCTATAGCTGCAGGTCATTCAGCAGATACTGTCCATCAATGGATTAGAGATAATTCAAGTAGAGTTAATCCTATTCAGACGAAAGACCCGGCTGATTGGGTAAGCAATGTCACTGGAGAACAGGATCTCGGAGAAACTCAGACTCAAGCCGGTGCTAGTTCTAGCACACCATCACAACCTTCAGGACCAGATTATAGTAAGATGTTTTCTGATATGCAGAAGCAATTCAGTGACCAGCTGAAAGCATATCAAGACCAACAAACACAATGGCAACAAGAGCAGGTCAGGACTGCACAACAACAACGTCAAGAACAGATGCGTATAGAACAGCAACGTCATCAAGAGATGCTGGCTGCACAGAATCGTATCACAACCAGCACTGCTACTGCTGTTAAAGCTCCAGGCTCACCTTTAGCTATTCAGCCTTCCACTGGAGGGTCGGCACAAAGTGCAGCCTCGTTAGGAAGAAAACCTACACCCAAGAATCCAGTAGTATCAGGTTTAAATATAGGATTGAGACCTGCTGTACCCGTACATCAAGGTGGTATTAAATAATGACAGCAAAGAAAAGGTATGACGCACTCACAGGATACCGTTCTGAGTATCTAAACCAAGCGGATGTATCGGCTAGACTTACACTTCCATATTTAATTCGAGACGAAGAACAGTTCAGAGGAGCAACCCGTGATCTGAAAACACCTTGGCAATCAATCGGTGCTAAAGGTGTAGTAACATTAGCTTCGAAACTTATGCTGGCTCTCATGCCAATCCAAACAAGTTTCTTTAAGTTACAAGTAGATGAAACACAACTGGGTGACGTTCCTCCAGAAGTTAAAACCGAATTAGATTTATCCTTCGCAAAGATTGAACGCACTATCATGGATGCTATTGCAGCATCAGATGATCGTGTTACCATACACCAAGCTCTTAAGCATTTGGTAGTAGCAGGTAATGCTTTAATCTTTATGGGTAAAGATGGACTAAAGCTCTATCCGTTGAACCGCTTCGTAGTAGATCGAGATGGTAACGGTAATGTAATTGAGATTGTCACCAAAGAAAAAATTGCCAAAAAATTGTTGGCAGATGTGATACCTGACTATCAGCTACCGATAGAGGGTCAGGATCAAGAACGTGAGGAAGACTGCGATGTATTCACACACATCAAGCGAGACGGTAACCGTTTTGTTTGGCATCAAGAAGTCTTCGATAAAATTATACCTAAGTCCCAAGGTAAAGCACCTCTAGAAACAAACCCTTGGATTCATCTAAGGTTTAACACAGTAGATGGTGAAGCTTATGGACGTGGTAGAGTAGAGGAATTCGTAGGAGATCTTAAGAGTCTTGAAGCACTATCTCAAGCACTCGTAGAAGGATCAGCAGCTGCAGCTAAGGTTGTATTTGTTGTGTCTCCTAGTAGTACAACCAAGCCACAGACCTTAGCGTCTGCAGGTAATGGTGCAATCGTCCAAGGACGGCCAGATGATATAGGAGTTGTGCAAGTCGGAAAGACTGCTGACTTTGGTACAGCTTATAATATGGTACAACAACTAGAACGTAGGTTATCAGAAGCGTTCTTAATACTTACGGTTAGACAAAGCGAGAGAACGACAGCGGAAGAAGTTCGTATGACTCAGATGGAACTAGAGCAACAGCTCGGTGGTCTATTCAGTCTACTGACTGTTGAGTTCTTAGTACCATATCTAAACCGTAAACTTTCTGTATTCCAGAAGACTGGACAGATACCTAGACTACCTAAAGAAATGGTTAAACCTGTTATTGTAGCAGGTGTTAATGCTCTAGGACGTGGACAGGATAGAGAAGCGTTAGGTCAATTCCTAACTACTATCTCTCAGACTATGGGACCAGAAGCTACCCAACAATTTATTAATCCAGAGGAAGTTATTAAAAGACTTGCTGCAGCTCAAGGTATTGATGTACTTAATCTTGTACGTTCCATGCAGGAAATACAAGGTGAACAACAAGCCGCACAGGAGCAACAGATGGCAGTCGAAGCAGGTAAGCTTGCAGTTAGTAACCCTATGAATGATCCAAGTAAAAACCCACAATTAGCGGAGGAACTCAGTGGACGAAATGAAGGCATCCCGCCCGAAGCGGGTCCGGCGTAAGAAAGTCCAACCACCTTTGAGTAAAGAAGATAAGGAACTCTTTGCAGAAAAAGAGAAGCCTAACAAATATGCTCCAAAGATGCGAGTTGGCAAACCAACAATCAGTACACCTGGTAAGAAGGTTACTCATGTTGGACTAGGAAATTTAGAAGTAATTACTATCGATGGCAACACTAACGTACAATCCTAATGAGCAAGCTGAAGGCGAGCTTAACGCAGAAGAACAAGAAGCTCTAGAGGTTGGCGAGAAGCTAGCTGAACAACAAGGCGAGTTACTTGCAGGTAAATTTAAAGACGCGGAGGCACTTGAACAAGGATACATTGAACTCCAAAAGAAACTTGGCACTCCGAAGGAGGAAGCTGAAGAGGAGGTTACTGAAACTAAAGATGAAAAGGTAGAAGAGAAACCTGAGGAAGTTGATACGGCACTACTCGATACCTTATGGGAAGAGGGTGTTAAAGGTGAGTACAGTGAAGATACTTTGAAGCAGCTCTCTAACATGGAAGCTAGAGATGTAGCTCAAATGTATTTAAAGTACAGATCTGAAAATCAACAGGAAGTATCTGAAGGTTTATCAGAAGATAACATCAAAGAGCTACGTGAGGTAGCCGGCGGTGAGACTCAGTATGATAATATGATTAAGTGGGCTGGTCAAAATCTTAAAGAGCAAGAGATTAAAATGTATGATCAGGTCATGGATAAAGGTGACCCTCTTGCAGCTTTCTTTGCCGTCCAAGCTTTGAAGTATAGATTTGATGATGCTCAAGGTGTAGATGGACAGATGCTACAAGGTAAAGCTGCTAAATCTGAAGGTGATGTATTCAAAAGTCAGGCTCAAGTTGTCAAAGCTATGAGTGATCCTCAGTATGAAAAAGATCCTGCCTATCGTCAGGCTATTTACGATAAACTAGAACGTTCTAACATTGACTTTTAATTATGGCAGACGCAACCATGTACGATCCCAAGAATGTCTCTGGGATCACCACCCTTTATGTAACAAACGATGCTAATGCACCAATCTATAAGCATCCATACTCTACTGGAGAGATAGCAGCCTTTGATGGTTTCACTGGAGGCTCAGGCTACTCAGCAGGTACAGTAACACCAACAGGTGGTACAGGTACAGGTGCTACTGCTACTATTACAGTAAGTGGTGGCGCAGTTAACGGTGCTACCATTGTAAACAAAGGCAGGAACTACACAGATAATGATGTACTAACAGTACCAGGTGGGAACGGTGCCGGAAGGATAACCGTTAATGGTGTAAGCGATGGACAGACAAACACTGAGCTATCACCACATCAAGATACCTGTGCTGCAGGTACACTATCTACTAGTTCCTGGTAGTACTATTTAAACCACCCATGACAAAAGGAAAGGTAAGAAAAACAAATAAATACTATACCTTCTGGGGTATAATGACGATAGCTGTAGTCATTGGACAGATCTATGTTGGATCAGGCTACAGACAAATGTCCACATCTATCATCAACCTTATTGAACATATAAATGTCAACAGCCACATTAACAAAACCCAATTCTAATTGGCAAAGCTTTTGTGACTGGGTTACGAGTACCGAGAACCGCCTCTATGTGGGGTGGTTCGGTGTGCTTATGATCCCTGCACTCTTAACCGCAACAACTTGTTTTATTATCGCTTTCATAGCAGCGCCGCCTGTAGACATAGACGGCATTCGTGAACCAGTATCAGGAGCTTTACTTTATGGAAACAACATTATATCTGGAGCTGTTGTACCTAGTAGCAATGCTATTGGGATGCACTTCTACCCGATCTGGGAAGCTGCTACCATGGATGAGTGGCTCTACAATGGAGGACCGTATCAACTCGTCGTCTTCCACTTCCTTATTGGCATCGCAGCTTACATGGGACGCCAATGGGAACTTAGTTATCGACTGGGAATGAGACCCTGGATTTGTGTTGCTTACTCTGCACCAATCTCAGCTGCCTTTGCAGTCTTCCTCGTTTATCCTTTCGGACAAGGAAGTTTCTCTGACGGTATGCCGTTGGGGATATCAGGAACGTTCAACTTTATGTTTGTCTTTCAAGCGGAACATAATATCCTTATGCATCCTTTCCATATGTTGGGGGTTGCGGGGGTATTTGGTGGAGCTTTGTTCAGTGCTATGCACGGATCATTGGTCACCAGTTCACTTATACGAGAGACTACTGAGGTTGAATCACAAAATTATGGTTACAAATTTGGACAAGAAGAAGAAACTTATAACATCGTAGCTGCTCACGGCTACTTTGGGAGGTTAATTTTCCAGTATGCTAGCTTTAATAATAGCCGTAGTCTTCATTTCTTCCTTGCTGCTTGGCCCGTCGTTTGCATATGGCTTACCAGTATGGGAGTCAGTACCATGGCTTTTAATCTCAACGGCTTTAACTTCAATCAGTCAGTACTTGACTCCAGTGGTCGCGTTGTTCCAACATGGGCT
>VTLG01015113.1_pt1 | contig 16346 bp, 17 predicted proteins | sample 4694571 | NCBI WGS metagenome assembly VTLG01 (sample SAMN12604809, study PRJNA352737) | marine metagenome | biome: ENVO:00000447; feature: ENVO:00000209|ENVO:00000569|ENVO:01000036; material: ENVO:00002151; isolation source: viral sequences binned using virsorter ...
CAAATCCAATCCTGGACACACAGACTCTTGTCTGCCCTCTTGGGTAACTCCCACTTGGGAGTTATGTGTACACCATTGGATTTGACAATTATCCTTCTGTTCGGATTGTGTTCCTTGCCTTTCGTTAGTTATTAACGTTATGCACACTTATGCCCTTGACATAGTATTCGGCTGGCACTATATAGGATTAACAATCGTCATACGAACACAAGGAAGTTACTAACTATGACTAATGCTCTCAAACCCATACCGCCGAAAACTTCTAGCGAAGTACTGTTAACACCGAAACAAAGTTCCTTTGTTGATTTGCTCTTAGCAAATGGTGGGTCACGAACACAAGCTGCGATAGATGCAGGTTACTCTCCCAGGTCTGCTCATGTAGAAGCATCTCGTCTGATTAAGAATGAGCGTGTGTTACAAGAACTCTATCGCAGGAGTGTTCAGGCCCTCGGTGTTAACGCTGTCAAGGCATTGCATACTGTATCAAACTTAGTATCAGATGCTAAGTCTGAGTACGTTCGCCTTGAAGCCAGCAAGGATATCATGGATAGAGCTGGATTACGTTCTCCCGATAGTCAAGTTACTAACGTAGGCTCAGACATAACAGTAAAGATTGACTTGACTAACGACTAGGAGAACGTATCTCAGCTTAGACATGAGTCCTTGCAAAGGATAACAGCGTTATCCTTTTCTCGAACCATGGGGCCGCACGAGCCTAGGGAATTTGTGGAACAAATTCCTGTAGGCGACGTAAGGCTTCCATGGTGAGAGAGAGGGGGGGGTTGAAACTTCCTTTTTTTCTTTCCGTTACTGCTGTTGCTCAAGTATTTTTTAGCTCTCAAGGTTCTTGTGCGTACTTACAGGATATGATACTTCTATAGTATGAAGATTATGAGTCTTACAGAAGATGCTGCAACAGCGACAGTTTTTATAGAACTGAAGAAGGGAAAGTATTCAGTTCACATTATTCTTACACCTTTTGACAAGGCAGAGGATGCCGAGAATGTGGCTGAGATGATGTCGGCTATATGTGGCGTACAAAATATTATACCACCTAAAAGGGAATTACATTAGAGATGGCTGAACCTCAAGCATATATCAGGGGTGTTATTACCAAATTGGAAAGTTTATTGACGAATGATCGGCATAAAGCTCATGGTGATGCCAAGCATAGTATGAAAGCTATTGCTGAATACTGGAGTTTGTACCTTGACAAAGAATTAACAGAGGAGAATATATGTGTAATGATGTCTTTATTGAAAATTGCTAGAACAACAACTGGCAATAAAGACAATAGAGATCACTTAATAGATAGTGCTGGCTATGGAATACTAGCTGTTGCACTTAAAGATAGGAAAGGATATGAATAATGCCTGAAGGACGTAGTTATAAAACAGGGTGGAAATCTATAGGTGGAGGGCATAGGATATTCAAACCTGAAGGAATACTTCCTAAATCTAGTACACCTAGTATGGTTAACAAAGCTACCGAGAGAAGACTTAGAAGAAATGAACGATACCTTCAACAACTTGATGAGACAATGGGCCCAGCTAGAAGGAAACTTCTTTATGGAGTAACATCATTAATTGCAGGAGCAACAGGAGCAGATTATGTTAGAAGTCCTAATACTACTTCTAAAGATAGCAACCTTACTTCTGAATTAAAAAGACAATTAAGATTACAAAGAATGTATAAAACGATTAGGAACAAACAGCTTGCAAATACGAAGTAAAGTAAGATCGTGAGCTTTATTACTGAACTTAATTTAAGAGATCTTAAACGCTTACGTCTTATTGTTCGTAATACACAATTAAAATTTTATCCTAACGGGTATCTTACTAATAAAGAGGTAGATAAATTTATAGATGCTATGGGCCCACTTATCGCTGAAAAGATGATTAAGATGGGGATTGATAGTGGAAAAGTAGATTGACCGATTTACAATATAAACCTTATGGAAATATTCTACGAGACTTTATGACAGACAACTCTTTCTTTAGAGGGATTAGAGGGCCTGTAGGTTCTGGAAAATCTGTTGCGTGTTGTATAGAAGTATTAAGAAGAGCCTTACAACAGGAGAAAGATAGTAAAGGAATAAGAAAATCAAGGGTAGCTGTGGTTAGAAATACTAATCCCCAGCTTAGAACAACAACTATGAAGACATGGTTAGACTGGTTTCCTGAAAAAGATTGGGGTAAAATGAACTGGTCTCCTCCTTATACACATTATATAAGGAAAGGAGACCTGGATTTAGAGGTTATATTCCTAGCATTAGATAGACCTGATGATGTTAAAAAGCTTTTATCTTTAGAATTAACTATGATCTTCTTTAATGAAAGCAGAGAAATTGCCAAACAAATTATAGATGCTGGCACTATGAGAGTAGGTCGGTATCCTTCTATGAAAGATGGAGGGCCAACTTGGTATGGAGTTATAGCTGATACCAATGCACCAGATGAAGATCATTGGTGGAGTGTTATGTCTGGTGATGCACCAGCTCCCGATCATTTTACCAGAGAAGAAATTCTTATGTTAGTTAAACCTGATAACTGGAAATTTTTTAACCAACCAGCAGGTATGATAGAGAATAGAAATAAAGAAGGAGAAGTGGAAGATTACAAAGTTAATCAAGATGCAGAGAATTTAAAGAATCTTACTTCAAGGTATTATCCTAATATTATCCAAGGTAAAACTAAATCTTGGATAGATGTATATATTATGAATAGATTAGGATCTATTGAAGATGGGAAAGCTATCTATAATGAATTTTCTAAAGATGTTCATGTAGCTAAAGAAGGGATTATTCCTGTAAAAGATGTACCTTATTATGTTGGAATAGATTTTGGATTAACCCCTGCTTGTGTATTTGCTCAACAGATTAGAGGAAGATGGTTAATACTCCATGAGATAGTAGCAAGAGATATGGGTATGGTACGTTTTTCTGAAGTATTGAGACAAGAGATGAATGGTAAATTTGGTGAACTTCCTGTGGCTAGGATATATGGAGATCCTGCTGGAGATTATAGAGCTCAAACAGATGAGAGTACACCTTTTCAAATTATGAGAGGAGCTGGTATATATGCTCAACCAGCACCAAGTAATGATGTAAGTTTACGATTAGAAAGTGTTCGAGCTCCTTTAGGTAGAATGTTGGAAGGCGTAAGTGGAATACTTATTGATTATCGCTGTAAACATTTAATCAAAGGATTTGAAGGTGGTTACCAATATAGAAGATTAAATGTATCAGGTGAACGTTATACGGAGAAACCTGATAAGAACCATTATTCCCATATTCATGATGCTTTACAATATTTATTATTAGGAGCAGGAGAAGGGAAAAAGATTATGAATCAAAAACCCCAAAAGGTTGTCCAAGCTAAAAGAGACTTTGATGTATTTACGAGAGAACCTAGACAAGTTGTGCGTAGACGAAAAAGTATCTTTCAGCGTAGACATGGGATAGTGTAAAGAAGAAGGAATAAGTTTATGTGTATGTCTACTCCTAAAATGCCTGGATTACCACCTCCTCCTACACCAGATCCTTCTATAGCAAGAAGAGAAGCCTTAATTAAAAAAGAAGCAGCAATAGCACAAGAAAGATCTGTTAGAAGAAAAAAAGATATGGAATATGGAACAACTGGCAAAAGATCTTTAATTAAGTCTGCGGGTGCTGGCTATTTAGGGATAGGTCAAAGTCCAACATTAGGAGCTTAATGTGCCAATAAATGTACCAACTCCCATTCCACTAAGAGGTGATCCCATTGAACGTATGATTGCAAAGTATAATCGTGCTAATGCAATCAAAGAACAATGGAGACCTATCTTTGAAGAGTGTTATGAATACTCTATGCCAGCAAAAGAAAGTTTATATCTTACTTCTCCTGCTTCCAATCGTACTGATAAGATCTTTGATGAAACTGCTGTAACAGGAGTTCAGGAATTTGCATCACGTTTGCAAGCTGGTATTGTACCTAACTATGCAAGATGGGCAGAATTTATTGCAGGATCAGAAGTACCTGAAGAAGAACAAGGAGAAGTTAATTTACAACTAGACCGAATTACAAATTATATATTTGATATTGTACAGAACTCAAACTTCTCTCAAGAAGTTCACGAAAGCTTTTTAGATTTAGCAATAGGAACTGGCTGTCTTCTTGTTGAAGAAGGAGACGCTACTAATCCTATACGTTTTACTTCCGTTCCCCTTCCTCACCTTTCCCTAGATACTGGGCCTAATGACCAAATTGATACTGTATATAGGGATAGAAAACTAAGAGCATCTAATATACTTATTGCTTATCCTGATGCTGATATTCCTATTGAAATTAAAAGAGATCTAACGAGAGGTGAGGATAGATTTATTCATCTTATAGAATGTATTCATAGAAATTATTCCAAACCAAATGTTGAAGCATATACTTATTCTGTTATGTCTAAACAACATAAACATATTTTATTAAGAACTGATTTTGAAGGAGAAGGTAGTAATCCTTATGTTGTATTTAGATGGAGTAAAGCATCTGGAGAAATTTGGGGAAGAGGGCCATTATTAAATGCTCTTCCTGCAATTAAGACTTGTAATCTTACAATCGAATTAATACTAGAAAATGCTCAAATGTCTATAGCAGGAATGTACCAATTAGAAGATGATGGTATTGTTAATGTTGATACTATACAATTACTACCCGGAACTATAATACCTAGAGCACCTGGATCAAGAGGATTAGAGCCTGTAACTGCTGGTGGTAATTTTAATGTAGCAGATTTAGTCTTAAAAGATATGCGAATGAATATTCGTAAAGCTTTATATAATGAAATGTTAGGAGATCCTAATAAAACTCCAATGAGTGCCACAGAAGTAGCAGAACGTATGGCAGATTTATCTAGACAAATAGGATCTGCTTTTGGTAGACTTCAGGCAGAAATGGTTCAACCTGTTTTAAGGAGAGTTATCCATCTTCTTAAACAACAAGGTCGAATTAATTTGCCGACTGTTAATGGAAGAGAGATAAAAATTCAATCAACTTCTCCTTTAGCACAGGCACAAGCTAACCAAGATATATCAGGATTTAATAGGTTTTTGGAATTGATACAAGCAAGATTTGGGCCACAGTTAATAAACGGACTTGTTGATACTAATGAAGCGACTAAATATTTAGCAGATAAATTTGGTATTCCTGAAAAATTAGTCAGAACACCAGAGCAACAACAGCAAATAATGCAGCAATTAGCACAAATGCAACAAGCTCAACAAGCTCAACAAGCAGGACTAGAAGCTCCACAAGGACAAATGCCTCCACAACAAGGGTAAAATCGTTCCTAAATGCCAGAAAAAGAGAAGAAAATAGCAGGAATTGATGGAGAATATCGTACTTCATCACAAGAAAAAGAGTTAAATGATCTGTTTTTAACAGGTTTTTCTACTCCTTCTGCAAAAAAAATCTTGAAATATCTACGAAATATTACTATAGAGAGAGTAGCAGGGCCTAATATCTCTGATATAGAACTGCGACATAGAGAAGGAATGAGATTTATTATTGGATTAATTGAAACCAGAATGAAAGAAGGCGAAAATGAGCGAAGAAAACAACACACTAATAAATAATGAAGAAGCTTCTAATGAGAATGAAGATGCAGAAAATAAAACAGAAGAAAATATTGAGGTCGCTGAAAGACCGGAGTGGTTACCAGAAAAATTCTGGACTGATAATGGAGAAGCAGATTATCAAGGTTTGGCAAAATCTTATGGAGAACTTGAAGCTTTTGTTGGGAAGAAGAAAGAAGAAACAGAAGCAGAAGTTATAACAAAATTAGAAGAAGAAGCTAAGAAAGGTCTTCCAGAAGACAAAGATGCATATATAATTCCTGATATGCCAGAAGGAGTAGAAGGAGATAATCCTATGATGGATTGGTGGAAAGATTATTGTTTTGGAAAAGGATTAAATCAAGAAGATTTTAATGGTGGGATAGAAGCTTTTATGAAACTAGGTATGACTCAACCAAATGTAGAAGCCGAAAAAGCAAAACTTGGGGATAACGTTAATGCACGATTAGAAGCAGTAGGTCTATGGGTAGGTAAAAACTTTCCTCCAGAACAAAAGAAAGCTATTGAAAGTATGTGTACAACTGCTGAAGGAGTGCAAGCAGTAGAAAGTTTCATGGAACTTCAAAGGAAAAACATTGGTTCTTCTGAAGTAGATTATCAACCAGCAGGGAAAACTAGAAAAGATCTGGAAGAAATGATGAAAGATCCTAGATACTCTAATCCTCATAAAAGAGATGAAACATATGTTAAACAAATAGATGAGGCTTTCAAAAAAATGTTTGCTAGTGGATAATGAGTGGAGGATATGTTAGGAAAGCAGATCCTAAAGATGCTTTTGTTTTAGCTCCTAAAGTACGAGAAATAGACTGTTTAGAAATTAAAGCTGTTGGAAAAACGAATCCTTATAATAGTTTAATAAGAAGTTTTAAAGTTCCTAATTCACAAGTATATTCTATAGTTCAGAATGACGGAGATATTCTTGGTATGTTTGGAGTAGGAGATTGTGCTGTATTAAAGAATTATGGTGTGCCTTGGTTACTTTCTTCTGATGATTTAATTCCTCATGCTAAAGAATTTCTAAGAAACTGCCGTCCTTGGGTAAAAAAATTAGAAGCAAACTACGAGTGTTTGTTTAATTTTATCCATGGAAACAATAACATAGCTATAAGATGGCTTCAATGGTGTGGCTTTGAAGTACAAAAAGATAAAATTTATAACATAAGTAACGAACCATTTTATCTCTTTGTGCGTAGTCTTTCTAATAAAAATCAGTAAACACTTCTCATGTAGACCAAGTTTATTTTAGTAAAGCCCTTTCTGGACAACTTTACAGAGGATACTCCTTGATAATCTCATTCTTAACAATAACAACTAAGTGGAGGACAATATGTCTTTATCTGTAGACCAAGCTTTCATTAAGCAGTTCGAGAGTGATGTTCACTTAGCGTATCAACGCATGGGATCAAAACTCCAAGGAACTCTTCGTGTAAAGCCAAATGTGAATGGAAGCCAAGCTCGTTTCCAAAAAGTCGGTAAAGGTGCTGCAGTTCAAAAATCCAGACATGGTCAAGTACCAGTTATGAATTTGGATCACACAAATGTAGATGCTACATTAAGTGATTACTATTCTGCTGATTATGTTGACAGTCTTGATGAACTCAAAGTCAATATTGACGAAAGATCAGTTGTTGCTCAAAGTGCTGCAGGTGCATTGGGTAGAAAAGCTGATGAATTAATAACAACAGCTCTTGATGGAACATCTAATACTGTAACTGAAAGTGGCTCAGATGGATTGACACAAGCAAAAATCAATACTGTCTTTGCATACTTCGGAGAGAATGATGTACCTGATGACGGAGATAGAGTATTCGTAGTATCTCCTGAAGGGTGGATTGATCTCTTAGCTATTAGTGCTTTCTCTGATGCAGACTTTGTTGGACCAGATGAATTACCATACAAAGGTGGAATGGTTGCCAAAAGGTGGCTAGGTTTCCTTTGGATTACTTTCTCAGGTCTTCCAGAATCTTCATCTAAACGTCAATGTTTTGCTTACCATAGAACTGGTGCAGGATTGGCGATTGGTGCAGATGTTCGCACAGAGATTAACTATATCCCTGAAAGAGTATCTAACTTAATTACTGCATATATGAGCATGGGTGTCGTTTTAATTGACGATACTGCTGTATATGAAGTACAAATAGCAGAATAAGGAGGAATAGTAACATGGCTTATGACGCAACAAATCTATTTAAAGTTGGTGGTGCTAATCCCGGTTTGTGGATTTATCATTCTACAGACGCTATAAGTACGATTGTAGGTACAAATTACTTCGGTGACTCAACTAACAGTCTAAAACAAAATGATGTTGTTTTAGCTGTTGGTGCAACTGGTGGAACAAGAACAATAGATGTTCTTGTTATTTCATCAGCTACGGGTGCTGCAAGTGTAACTACAATTAATGGCACATAGCTACTTTAAAAATTATAGAGAGGGAGAGTTATCTTCCTCTCTATTATAAGTAAGGATCTCAGATGGCAACAACCGATATTGATATATGTGCAAGAGCATTAATAATGATAGGTGCAGAGCCAATAACAAGTTTTACTGATGGCACAACTGAAAGTAAAGTAGCTTCCAATTTATATACCGATACAATTAAAAATCTTTTATCATCTTACAGATGGAGATTTGCTACAAAACAATCACAACTATCTAGATTAGCAGCTACTCCAGATGCAAGATGGGAAAGTGCTTATCAAATACCTAGTGATTCTCTTGCTATACATGGAATATTTATAAATGATAAAGCAATTAAGTATGATAGATATGGAGATATGGTTTATTGTGATGCTACATCAACAGATGTAGTCTATGCAGATTATACTTTTTATGATGAAACTGCTACTAATCCAGCAATATTTTTTCCTCCGTATTTCATTTATACAGCAGAGCTAACTATGGCTGCTATATTTGGTTTTGCAGTAGCTCAAAATTCAGAATTATCTACAGTTATGGAACAAAAAGCAGCAAGACAACTAGCTTACGCAAGAGCTATGGATAGTCAACAGAATACTACAAAGAAATTAAGTACAAATAGATTTGCAAATACAAGAAATAATACAAGTACTTCAGGAATTGAAGGCATAGTGGAGACATAGGTTGGCTCTAAAAGGTAGTGTAAACAAATTACGCCAACTAAAAACAAGCTTTAGTAATGGCGAACTTGATCCCCTAATGGCTATGCGTGGGGATGTTAGTGCTTATGCCAATGGAGCAAAGAAACTTAGAAACGTAGGATTGTATACTCAAGGTGGAGTTTATAGGAGACCTGGAACAAAACGATATGCAACTTTAACTCAAAATGCTAGACTTGTTGCTTTTGATTTTGATGATAATGAACAATATATCATAGCATTTTCCGATCAAAGAATAGATATTTATTATTTAGAAGACGATAGTTATGTTGGGAATCTAACAGGCTGTCCTTGGACAACATCTAATATATTCGAATTAAGTATCTCCCAAGCAGGAGACACAATGATTGTGTGTCATCCTACTATGGTAACACAAGTTATTTTAAGAACAGCGTTAACAACATTCACAAGATCTGCTTTTGCTTTTGATAGTGATGCAGAAAATGTTTATCAACCTTATTATAAATTTGCAGATCAAAGTATTACTTTTGCAGTTAATAATACAACTGGAGCAGGAAGAACAGTTACAGCAAGTGCAAACTTTTTTGATAGTGATCATGTTAATACCTATATGAAAATTAATGATACAACTATTTTAATAACAGCAGTTGCTAGTGCAACTTCTGCTACCTGTACTATATATGGAGAAATAGAACGTATTTTAATTACTGATGCGTTGACAAGTAAACAGGGTACTAAAGTAGTAACAGTTAATGATCCTAATCATGGATTAACTAATGGAGCAACAATTACTCTATCTCAAGTAAATGATATATCTTCTCTAGGACTTACTCATCTTAATACTAGCCACACAATAACTGTTCTAGATAATGATAAATATACAATTACATTAACAGGTGGTGGAGATAATGCTGTACAAAGTCTTGTTGGAGGAGGGCCTCTGATAAAAGTAACAGCAGTAAACCAAACACATTCATCATGGAAAGAACAAAGCTTTTCAGCTCATAGAGGGTATCCAGGTGCAGTAGCTTTTCATGATGGAAGATTATGGTTTGGTGGATCAACTTCACAACCTGATTGGATATGGTCTTCTAAAGTAGATAGATACTTTAACTTTGATTCTGGAGAAGGATTAGATGATGAAAGTATTCAAAGTTCTATAGGAATGGAAAAAGTAGCTGAGGTTAGACATATTATATCAAATAGACATTTGCAAGTCTTTACTGCTAATGCTGAATTTTATTGTCCACAAGCTGATACAAGTGTGTTGACACCTGAAAATTTTAATATTCGTAGACAGACAACTTATGGTACTAATTATGTAAACACTAAAGCATTTGATGGAGGAACTATATTTGTTCAAAAAAGTGGGAAATCTGTTCGTGAGCTATTATTTACCGATACGGAACTAGCTTATAGTGCAAATAGCTTATCTTTATTGTCTACTCATTTAATTAATACTCCTATAGATTTAGCTGTTTTTGGTGGATCAACAGAAAGACCAGAGCATTATGCTATGTTTGTTAATACTGATGGATCTCTTGGAGTATTTCATTCAGTAAGATCTGAAAAAATAGCTGGTTGGACATTATGGGAATCTACTCATCAAGCAGCAACGTGTACTATAACTGTTACTGATTATTCAAATATAGCAACAGGAGCAGAAATAGCTTTAACAAAGAATGATGGAACAATAGTTAAGTTTACTTGTCAAGGAGCTGGAACTGGTACACCAGATACCGATAAGTTTTTTCATAATGAATCGAATAACACAACTGCTGATAATATCTTTACCTGTATAAATCTTCATGATGATTTTACTGTAGCAAATCCAGCAGCTAATGTTATTACAGTTACAAGAGATGGAGTAGGAAATAAAAATTTAACTGTTAGTTCTACTGATACAACAAGACTAGCTACAACTGATTTTGTTAACGGAACTTCTTCTTTTAAAAGTGTAGAAGCAGTAGGAACAAGATGTTTCTTTACTGTGTATAGAGATGGTAGTTATTTTATAGAGGAACTAGGAGATGAAACAAATACATTAGATCATACATCTACTTTTACATCAACAAGTGCAACTGTATCATTTACTGGTTTATCAAACTATGCTAGCAAAACTGTTAAAGTTAGATCAGGTACTAACTATTTAGGAGAATATACAGTTACATCAGGAGGAGCTCTTACTCTTGACGCAGGATTAGAAACAAATTCAATAACAGTCGGATATGATTATTCTGTTGAAATTGAGACAATGCCAGTAGATGCAATTCTTACTACTGGTACTTTAACAGGATTACCAAAAAGAATTTCAAGAGTTGTATTAGGATTAGATAGTTCTTTAACTACTACATTAGAAGGAGACACATTAATATTAAAACAAGTTACTGATGATTTCTCTTTAGATCCTAGTACATTTACAGGATTAAAAGAGTTTTATGTATTAGGATATAGTAAAGAAAAAACTATATCTGTTGTTCAATCTGATCCATTACCTATGAATATTACTGGTATGGTAATGGAATATGGGTATTAGGAAAGGGAAAAGATATGTGTGATCCAATAACCATGACATTAGTAGCAGTTAGTGCTTATGGTTCAATACAAATGGGTAAAGCTCAAAAAGCACAAGCAGAATATCAAGGTGCTATAGCTAGAAGGCAAGCAGAGATTCAAAATGCACAATTAGAAGAAGACCTAAAAATTGCAGAGATTAGAGCACATGATGAAGAACAGATAAGAAAAGATAAAATGAGAGAAAGTGTTGCAAGCATGAGAGCTTTAAATAAAGGGAGAGAAAGTGGAAGTTTTCTTGCTATGGTTGACGCTGATGAAGAAGCATTACGATTTGATATAGGAAATATTCGTTTAGGACTAGCAGTTACAGGAAGTAGAATAGGTAGTCAAATAGCAATTAATACTATAGGAGCAGCAGGAGTAGGAGCTGATGCTAAATTATATGAACAAGCAGGATATTTTGATGCTGCAACAACTTTACTAAAAGGTGGTAGTGAATATATGGCAAGTAGAACCCCACCTAAGAAAACACGTTCTACAACATATGGGCAAGGTTAATGGCAGAAAGATATAAAGATTTAGAGAGAAGAACACTAATACCTGAAGGTTCTAAAGTAACACCAGTTAATCAAATAGCTTCGGGTGCTGGAGCTGCTCTATGGAAACAAGTAGCACAATCTGGTAAGGAATTGTTTGAGTATACTGCTGCTTGGGCAAGAGAAGATGCAATTAATCAAGGAATATCAGATGCACAAGGACATAATTTTGAAAAAGGAGACCATGGTTTATCTTTAATGCCAATTCCACCTGATGCTGCAGGGCGTTATTATCTTAATGCTTGGGAAAAGGTTATTGCTGCACAGTATAAAGATACAGTTAACGCTGAAATGAAAGAGAATTTGAATAAAATCTATGCAGAAGAGTTTTTAAATCCTAAAGAAATGGAAATTAAATTAAGAACATCACAAAACGAAATGCTTAAGAATGTTGAGCCTGCTCATAAACAAGATCTTATTAATTATAGCCATGGGGTTATAAATGAATTTATGAAAAGATCTATAGTTGAGAAAACAAGAAGACAGTTTAGAGCTCAAGTTGAAGGATTACAGGCAGAGCAGGAAGATATTATGGAGGAGATGATGTCTCCAACTGTAGCATCATTTGAATTAGACGAACTTTGGAAAAGGAGAGAAAATAATTTAAATAAACGAAAAGAGTTAAATTTAGTTAGTCCTGAAATAGAAGCACATGAACTAAGGGTTAGTGAGATGTTATTAAATCTTGATGTTATCGTAAAGACACTTGATGTTAGAAATCCATCAGGAGATTTTATAGGTGATCCTGAAAACTTTTTTATTGTAGCTGAGCAGTTAGAAGGAAGGTATGAAAAAGACCTTACACTTGGTTCTGCATCTGCGATTGATATAAAAGAAGAAAAATATGACCATATTACAAATGAACGATTAACTAAAGTTTATACAATAACTGGTCACCCAAAAGATGGAATAGTTTTTAATAACAAAACTTTATCTGAATTAATCCCAGATCCAAGTATGAGAGCTAAATTAGCTGCTAAACTTCACCATTGGTATAGTGAATATAAAAGAACAAGCAACATCAGCAAAGAAGAAATGGAAAAAAACAAGTATATAGAACGTTTTAAAAATAATCTTATAACTGGTGATAACTATCCTGATGGTCAACAATATATGGATAAAGGTGATTTCCAGATGCTTGATCATATGTTTGCTGGTAACTGGGGAGTTATTGATAAAGTAACTAATTCAGATAATTCTCTAGAGACTATAAGTAAACTAGCAGTATTTATTAATCAAGGACAACATCTTCCAACGAGTCTTATAACCAAGTTTAAAAATATTAATTTTGGTGATGCTGAATCATTGGCATATTTTTATCTTCCTGTATATAAAATGCTCAAAGGTGATGCTTCATACTTAGGAGAATTAGAAAAGTTCTTAAATGACCAAGGAGCTAATATAGATTTAGCTGTTACCAAAAATTACGCAAGAAATTATGTAGCACAAATGGATAGTAACCTTAGAGGAAGATTAGATCATTTACTGGATATTGTAAATTGGAATGAACCCGATACTAAAAAATTACTTCTTAGTATTGAAACCAATCTTGAGGATTTAAGAAGAACAGAACACTCAGAAACAATATTTGAAACAATTAAATTAAGTAATAGTAAGATTAATAAGACTTGGAAGTTAGAAGACTATGTTAAAAACAAAGTTTCAAAGGAAATGGATGATGATAAGCATTTTAAAGGTGTTGCTGAAGTTTGGAGAATGGTAGCAGCTAGAGCCCATGGGTATCTAGGAGGATACAAAATTGCAAGTCAAGATAGATTAGATAATTTCATTAAAGAGCAAGTAACTGTATGGAAAGAAACTAGAACAAAGAAAACTCTTATTGTAGATAGAGATACAGTTCCCTCAAGAAACGAGATTGAAGGAAAATATTATGATGGAGTAGATGCAAATATAGTAAGACATTTAAATACATTTGTTAAAAGCGAAGAAAATGAAGCTATGTATTATATTACTAACAATCTAGGAAGATTTAGAGGAAATGGAGAAGATGGAGTTCTACATTATACTTTTATGTCTGAACTTTTTGAACGTGAAGGAAATGACCAAGGATATGTTTTTGCCAAAGGAGATGAGATTTTAGTAGATACAAAAGAGACAAGATCACTTGATGAACTTTCTAAAGGTAAGTTTTTTGTATGGAATGGAAATAGTATTACTACCAGTTTGATGGTTGATCCCTTAGGAGCTATGTCTGGTGAAAAAGTAGTAATGATAACAGATAAAGACAGGAAATGGTTTAGTTATCAAGGAAGAGCTATGATCCCTAATGAAACTTATAAATTCGTAAGATACAGAGGAGGATTAGCTGTACTTCTTATAGATGATGCTGGAGAAATAGGAGAAACAGGGAAGTTACATATATCAGGTCTTCTGGAAGATGATCTAGGAAAACCTATAGTAATTTATCCTGAAGGGAATATTGCATCAATTAGAGGACAAACAGAAGATTATCTTAAAATTAAAGCAACACAAGATAAGATTGAACAAAATAATAGATTACTAAGCGATTGGGCTTATCGAAGTGAAAGATACTTAAAGCCACAAGAACAAGAAAAGGTAGATAAAGTTATGGAAGAAAATGCAGAATTAGAAGATATATTAGAAAAACATATGGATCATTACAACCCAATGATAAATCCTAGAGTTATTAATCCTACAGCTATTCAAAATGCTATTGAATTTGTAACAGATCTAATACCGGGAGAAAATATAAAAACAGCTATGCAAGAAATAATTTATGTAGAGAGTAAATGGGGAAAAGATACTCAAACATTCAAAATTCATAATAATCCTAACCATACAGGAGATGAAGGAGTATTTCAGATAAATATTGAGAATGGATTTTTAGTAGACGTTAAAGATAAAATTAAAAAGAGACACTCAACCAACTTTATGGCTAATGTGAAAACATTAGAAGATGGTATTAATGAGAAATATCCTGAATTTTTTAAAGACTATCCTAATGAACGTTTTTCTTTTAAGCATATGCCAAATAAAGATTTACAAAGAACTGTATTAGCAGCAGCAGTAGTTAGATTAAAAATGACCTTAGACCCTAATACTATGCCCGATACTGTAGAAGGAAGAGCTAAATGGTGGAAGCCAAATTATAATTCTTGGAGTATTTATGCTAAGGGAACAATACAAGGATATATTAATGAAGCTAATACTTTCCATCAGAACATATTCAAGATACTTCCTGTAACAAAGGACATTACAACGCATCCCACAAAGAAAATTGTCCATGGTACATCAAGAGGAAGAATAAGGAAGTCTTTTACTACAGAAATATTGAAAAAACTAAAAGATAATAACAGGTGATAAATGGCTGATAACTTTAAAAGATCACCACTTTGGGGAGAAAGTACACCTTATCCTGCAAGAGAAGTAGATAAACAAACATGGTGGGGAGATGTAGGAGACAATCTTTCTTTAGTTTATGCACCTCTAGGTAATAAAATTAACAATTTCTTTTTTCCTAAAGATGATAATTTTAAAATTACATTTGATATGATTAATCAATATCCTGCTTCTTTGCAAGAAGATCTATTAGATGCTGATAGTCTAGCTGAATGGGATAATACTCTTATGATGTATGACCATATGTCAGCAATAAGAAAAAAACTATCTGTCAACAATTCAATAACAGCTATGTTAATGGCAGGAGTATTAGATCCTATTAATTTAATACCAATTCCAGGTGCTTTTGGAATGGGTTTTGTTAGAGGAGCAAAAAGGGTTGCACCAGCAATCGGAGGATTAGTAGCTGGTCAAGAATTATGGAGAGCTGAAAGAGATCCTACTCATACACCAGAAGAAGCTGCTATAGCTATTGCTGGTTCAGTATTCTTTGGTTCTTTGTTAGGTGGAGGAATAGGACACCTTACACGAAATATGAAACTTAAAAGAATAGGAAATGATTTTCATCAAGCTAGTCTTTATGATGAAGGGAAACCTCATAAAGTAAATACAGAAAAAGTAAAAGCTGATGCTTCGTCTGGACAATCTAAAAAAATGGATAATGCTGTAGATGATATTAAACATGATAGAAAATATTATGATGAAAGTGGAACACCACAAAGAATTATAAATGAAGGAATGGCCGATAAACCTGAACAGAGATATAAAGATGATCCTAAATTAGGAGAAAAAGATCCAAGTCAAATGCCAGTTAAAACAGGAGTAGGATATGAATGGACACTTAAAGGAACAGTTTTTGGTAGATTAGTAAGTAGATTTCAGTCTCCTAAAGCTTCATTGTTAGCACAAAGTATAGCATCAGATTATGGATTTCTGGCAAGAGCTACTAAAAGAGAAGGAGCTGTAGCAGGAGAAGGGAAAGGAAGTGTTGTTTTAAATCAAGCTGAATGGAGATTTAGGACTGTTAGTATTCTTGAGACTATGCAAGATGATTGGGCTAGACACGCTGGAGAGATAAAAGAACCAAGACGAGTTCTAGGTATGCCCGTTACAAAATGGGGATTAGAAGTTAAACAGGCTCTAAATAAAGGG
>VTLG01002868.1_pt1 | contig 16345 bp, 9 predicted proteins | sample 4694571 | NCBI WGS metagenome assembly VTLG01 (sample SAMN12604809, study PRJNA352737) | marine metagenome | biome: ENVO:00000447; feature: ENVO:00000209|ENVO:00000569|ENVO:01000036; material: ENVO:00002151; isolation source: viral sequences binned using virsorter ...
TCATTCATAGAAAGAAAGAAAGCTTTTGAAGCTCCAACAAATCGTTTAAAGATTGTATTTAAAAATTTCTTTGTAACATCTGACGACACTGGAGACTTCTTTAATGCATCTAGTTACCCTGATGCATCTAAGAAAATAATTCCTGTAGATAGGAATTATGATGTCTTTATAAGTGATTTAATTGATATTCGTCCTAGAGTTTCTGCATATAACACATCATCAACAGTTTCACCTTTTGATTTTGCTGCAAGATCTTTTTCTTCTCAAGGAGATAGTGTTCCTGATCCTTTAGTTCCTGATGAAAACTTAATCGTATCTTATAATTATTATCAACCAAGAAAGGATAGAATATTCTTAGATAAATCTGGTGATTTTGTATATGTTCAAGGTGTTCCATCAGATAATCCAAAAGAACCACAAACAATTGGAGACGCAATTGAAGTCGCTAAGATTGAACTTCCAGCGTATCTAAGAGATATTAGTCAAGTTAAGATGATTCGCACGAAACATAAACGTTTCACAATGGCTGATATTGGAAGACTTGAAAAAAGACTTGAGAGTGTCGAATATTACACAAGACTTTCGCTTCTCGAAACTGATACAGCAAATTTAAATATTACAGATGCAAACGGATTAAACAGATTTAAATCTGGTTTCTTTGTTGATAACTTTAAAAAACATGCATCTCATCAAATTGATCACCCTGACTTTAGTGCAAGTACAGATGCAAAGAGAGGTTATCTAAGACCTGGCCATTACACAACTTGTTTTGACTTAATTGTTGGATCTCGATCATTTATTGGTATTGGTACAACTGCAAATCCAACTCTAGATATTAATCACTTAGATGATATTGATGGAGATAACATTAAAAAAACTGGTCGTCTTCTTACTTTAGATTATACAGAGACAGAGATGTTGAGACAAGTCTATGCCTCTAGAGTTGAAAACGTTAACCCATTTTTAATTGTATATTATTCTGGAGATATGACTATCAGCCCAGATTCTGATGTTTGGATGGATACGAAAAGAGTTGATGCAAGTATTACATATGATACTTCTGCTTATAACAATGCAATAGAACAATTAGGTATCAATGAACAAACTGGATTTAGTGAAGTTGATTGGGGTGCATGGGAAACTAACTGGGTATCTGAGGAAGTTTCAGAAACATACGTTGAAACAACTGTTGAGGCATTGGGAAATATACATCCTGATGATTTACCAGAAGGTGTTCAAACAAATTTACAACACATTGCAAACTATCAAAAAGTTCTTGAATTAAATGGTAAGTGGGTTCCAAAAGGCGCTGGTGTAATTACAGACGCTGAATTGATTACTAAAACTTATCATCAGGATGTTGAAATATCAACACACCAATCAAGAGAAGGTATTCAATATCAAGTAACACCTAAAGTTAGTGAACAATCTTTAGGAGATAGACTTTTAAGTCGTGATATTATTCCTTATATGAGAGAAAGAAATATCGAGATCACTACAAATCGTATGAAACCTAGAACTCGTTTCTATGTTTATTTTGACAACGTTGATGTAACTCCATTTGTAACACCAAAACTAGTTGAAATTAGTATGGTAAGTGGTGTTTTCCAAGTTGGAGAGACAATAAAGAATTATGATAAGTTCGTTAACGTTTTTGGTGGTGGTCTTTTTGGAGGTGTTGTGTTTAGACTCGCTGCACCAAATCATAAAGAAGGCCCTTATGATGCGCCAACGAAAGTTCTTACAGCAAATCCATATGACAATGAGGCGCCAATACCAGAGGTATATTCCACATCATCTACACTCTTAAATGTAGATACATTCAGTCTTGCAACTCAGGTTCAAGGTGATTTTTATGGACATGTTAAAACTGGAATGAAACTTGTTGGACAAACAAGTGGTGCTCAAGCAACAGTGACAAATGTAAGATTAATTACAGATACTCTTGGAAACATGAAGTCATGTTTCAATATACCAAATCCAAATAATGATTCTAATCCAAGATTTGAAACAGGTACAAAAACTCTAAGATTTACAACAAGTCCAACAAACTCCACAATTGCTGGAACTGTTACAGGATCTGCTGAAGCAAACTTCCATGCGAAGGGTGAATTAGAAACAGTTCAAGAACAAATATTAAATATCAAAACACCACAAATTGAAAGATTAGGTGTTGAAGAACAGAGAATTCTAAATGATAAAATTACAAGGAGAGTTGAAGGTTTACAAGGTGAAACAGAAGTATTAGAAATTACAGGTGTTCAGTATTATGACCCTCTTGCACAAACATTCCGTGTTGATGAAACTTCTGGTGTGTTCATTACATCTGTAGATGTATTCATGAGAGATAAAGACGAAGAATTACCTTTGACACTACAAGTTAGAACTGTTGAAACTGGATTACCAACATCTAAGATATTACCATTTAGTGTTGTTGTTAAAGATCCAAGTGAAGTTAATGTTTCAGAAGATGCATCAATTCCAACTACATTTACTTTTGATTCTCCAGTTTATCTTACAGGAGAACATGAGTATGCTCTAGTTCTTGTAACACCAGCAGAAAATTACAATTGTTGGATATCAAGAATGGGAGAAGTTGATATATCAACTGTTGGATTGCCTGATGAACAACAAGTTTTAATCAGTCAACAACCATACTTAGGATCATTATTTAAATCACAGAACGGTACAACATGGGATCCAAGTCAATATGAAGATATGAAATTTGTCATCAGAAAAGCTGTATTTAACACATCTCCTTCTGTTGGTAGATTCTTTAACTCAGAATTAATAGAAGGTAATCAAGGAATTACAAGATTAACAAATAATAATATCACATCATTATCTAAAAAAGCAGTGGTGGGATTAGCAACAGCTTTATCAACAACTCCAGCTGCTGGATTAGTGCCTGGCGTTAATATTAGTCAGTTTGACAACTTAAATGCATCAGCGACTCTTATTAACACTGCTGGTGTCGCAAAGATTGGCGATGCTAACGCTGCTACCATAATTAATCCTGGCGTTGGTTATACACCTCAAGGTGCTTCTCTTACATACACTAATGTTCCAATGGTTACTCAAACTGGAGAGGGAAGTGGAGCTGTTGGAAACGTCACAGTTCAAAATGGTGTGATAAGTTCAGTCACCTTTACAGATGGTGGAAATAATTATGCTCTTGGCGATACTTTAGGAATTGGAACATTGGGTCTCGGAAATGGTAGTGGCGCTGTTCTTTCTGTTGGTATTGTTTCTATGACAAAAAGTTTAGTTATTGACAATGTTCAAGGTTCATTTGTAACTGGAGTTGGAACACTTGGATATAATAATGGATCAACTTTGATTGGAGTAGATGGAAAAACAGTTGGAAGTGGATCAACAATATCAACTTTTGATGTTGATTCTACTAATGATGGATTACATTTCAAAGTGAATCATAGAGCTCACGGAATGCATGCGTTTAATAACTTAGTTAAATTAGCTGGAGTTGATCCAGATGTTACTCCAACTAAATTAACTGCTGATTACGATAACACTGCAACATCAGACATATCTGTTGTTAATTCATCTAACTTTGCTACATTTGAAGGAGTTGGAGTAGGAACAACAAACTATGGTTATGCAAGATTCTTCCCTAGTGGTGAAATTGTATCTTACACTGGTGTTGCAAACGGATCTATTACTGGAGTTACAACTAGAGGTATAGATAGTTCAAATATTGTTAGTCATTCATCTGGTGAAGAAATAGAGAAATATGAGTTTAGTGGAGTATCTCTCAGAAGAATCAATAAAACTCATGATATGAATAGTCCAGCAGTGACTGTTCCAAATGATAAAGATTTAGATTTCTATCATATCAAAGTTGATATGAACAGTGATGGCACGGACAGAAGTGGTGGAACTTTACCAGATCTTTTCTTCTCATCCACAAAACGTGGAGGTGGAAGATTTGGTGCTACACAAAATGTACAGTTTGAAACTATCACGCCTAATATTCAATCAATGACGCCGCCTGGAACAAACATTGGTGCTCGTGTAAGAACAATATCTGCGACAAGTGTTGATGGATCTGAACAATCATTTGTAGATCAAGGATTCCAAGCAGTTTCAATCACTGGACAAACTCATTTTGAGACTCCAAGAATGATTGCATCTAAGATAAATGAAAATCGTCAATTAGATGAGTTGCCAGGAAATAAATCATTAACGCTTGAAGTGTTAATGAGTTCTACTAGTCGAAATGTTTCACCTGTAATTGATTTAGATAGAGTCAGCGCAGTTTTAACTACAAACCGTATTAATAGTCCTGTATCTAATTTTGCAAGTGATAGTCGTGTAAATCAAACAGGTCAAGATCCCTGTGCATCAACTTATGTTTCTAAGATGGTTGTATTAAATAATCCAGCGACTAATATCACTGTTGAGTTTGCATCATATCGAAGATCAGAATCTGATATTCGTGTATTCTTTAAAACTATCTCAGAGGGATCAACAGAAAATAGTTTAGATCGTAACTTTGAATTGTTCCCAGGCCATGACAACATAGATCAATTTGGTAAAGTAATTAACTTCTCTAATAATAGTGGTCTTCCTGATGATCCAGTAACACCTTCTGTTGGTGGCGAATTTAAAGACTACAGTTTTACATCAAGAGAATTACCACCATTTACTAAGTTCCAAATAAAGATTGATATGGTTGGAACTAATCAGGCACAACCACCATTGATCAAAGAACTTAGAGCTATTGCACTTGCATAATGACAAAACACATACCAGTTGAAGGTAAGTCTGGATTTTATCGAGACTCAGATTCCACAGCAATCATTAATAAAGATAAAAAGGCTTATATTGCGTATATGGAACGCAAAAAAGTTGTGGAAAATAAAAATAGTGAATTAGATCAAATGAAAGAAGATCTTGATAATGTAAAGAATGAGTTAGGAGATATTAAGGGTCTTTTATCTACCATTGTTCAAAAACTAAATAATTAGAAAAATGGCACAACAACAGATAATCACTTTTGATCCAGATGTCGCTGTTCCATATGGTGTAAATCTTACCATATTTTCTGGTGCAGATTTTAACACTACTTTTGTAATCAGAACTTCTGCTGGTTCAAGTATAGATTTTTCTAACTATACTGGAAAAAGTAATATGAAGAAATCTGCAATTGGAACTGCAAATACTTTTGGTGTTACACTTGGAGACACAAATGGAAAAGTAACTCTTTCTATGGGTTCAACTGTGACTAGAAGTTTAGCTGAAGGTAGATATCTGTATGATATTAATGTGAGTTCTGGTTCTACATTCTTCAAAATTATTGAAGGTAATGTACTTGTCAGAACAGGAATTTCAACTTAGAGGTGAAGAATGGCTCAACCAAGTTCTAGAGATGGTTTAATAGATTACGCAAAGAGACAGCTTGGATTTCCTGTCTTAGAAATTAACGTTGCAGATGAGCAATTCTCAGATCTGTTAGATGATGCTGTTCAAGTATATCAAGAGAGACATTATGATGGTATAGTGAGAATGTATTTAAAATATCAAATTACACAAGATGATATTGATAGAGGTCAAGCAAGAGGGGGAAATACAACATTAGGAATCACAACTACCACTGCAACATCAACAGTTGGTTTGTCAACAACGTTTGATTTGGAAGAAAATCAAAATTATATACAGATGCCACCATCTGTAATCGGAGTCAATCAAATATTTAAAATTAGATCAGATACTGTTTATGATGGATTATTTAATATTCGTTATCAGTTATTCTTAAATGACTTATATCAATTTGGATCAATTGATTTACTTCAATATACAATGGTTCAAACTTATCTTGAGGATATAACTCATTTATTAAATCCAAATATGAGATATAGATTTAATATTCGTCAAGATCGTCTTTACATTGATGCAGATTTTGGTGTTTTAACGGCAGGCGACTTCTTTGTGATTGATTGTTTTAGAATATTAGATCCAAATGATTTCACAAGAGTTTATAATGATCCATTCTTAAAGAGATATTTTACTGCATTATGTAAGAAACAATGGGGTCAAAACTTAATTAAATTCCAAGGAGTTCAATTGCCTGGCGGTATTCAATTAAATGGTCGTCAAATTTATGACGACGGTGTTGCAGAGTTGGCTGAAATAAGAGCCAAAATGGCAAGTGATTATGAAATGCCTCCACTTGATATGATAGGTTAATATTATGGCACTAAACCCATTTTTTCTACAGGGTTCTAAAGGAGAACAAGGATTAGTCCAAGACTTAGTTAATGAACAACTAAGAATGTATGGCATTGAGTGTCATTATATTCCTCGTAAATTGGTTACTTCCAGAACAATTATGAAAGAAGTAACTGAATCTAGATTTGATCAGGCCTTTCCTCTTGAAACATATTTAATGAATACAGATGGATATGCTGGACAGGGAGATATACTCACAAAATTTGGTGTTCGAGTTACTGATGAGGCAACTTTTATAATATCTAAGGAGAGATTTGAAGAATCGGTTGCACCCTTTTTAGAACAGGATGATGATTATACTCTATCAAATCGACCAAAAGAAGGAGATTTAATATTCTTTCCTTTAGGAAAAAGAATGTTTGAAATTAAGTTTGTAGAACATGAAAGACCATTCTACCAACTACAAAAGAATTACGTTTATCAATTGCAATGTGAACTCTTTGAATATGAAGATGAAGTTATTGATACAAATGTCAATACAATCGATGAGGTTGTTCAAACAGAGGGTTATATTGCAAGACTAGTTTTATCAGATGTTGGTAGTCTTGCAACTGCAAATACAACTCTTAACTTTGGTGCGGTACAACAAATATTTTTACAGAATGATGGTTATGGATATCTCACTGCACCTACTGTTTCAATCAGCACATCACCTGGCGTAGACGCAACTGCGGTTGCAATCATGACATCTCGTTCTGGTATCGGAACTGCGAAATCTATCGATAAAATTCTTTTAATCAATCCTGGCAGTGGATACATCGGAATACCTACTGTAACCGTGCCAGGCACTGGTATAGCGACTGCTGGCATCACTACTCTAGGTTCTGTAGGTATCGTTACAATTACGTCTGGTGGTTCTGGTTACACTACTACACCAAATGTTGCGATTACTACCGCACCAGAAGGAGGGACAAATGCAACTGCTGAGGCCGTCATGGTTGGTGGAACGATTAGTGCAATTAGAATTAGTAACGCTGGTAGTGGATATACAACTGCACCAACGATTACAATCGGTGCTGCAACGACAATCGGAAATGGTGATTATATCTTTAACGAGACAGTTCAAGTATCATCAGATTCTTCAGAGACTGCAAGAGTCAAAGTATGGGATGCAGGGTCTAGGACTCTTGATGTAAGTATTTTAACTAAAATGGAATTCCAAGTTGGTGAGAAAATCAAGGGTCTTGAATCTGGTGCAGAGTATGTAATTCAATCTGTGGATTATGATACACCAAATGATTATCCAAATTCTCAATATAAGGCGGATCAATATAATGATAATGCAGACTTTGAGACTGAGGCCGATGCCATATTAGACTTCTCTGAGGGCAATCCGTTCGGAACATTCTAAATAGTTAGAAAGCTTTGATATGTTAGGTACTTATTTCTATCATGAAATATTAAGAAAGACAGTTATCGGTTTCGGTACTCTCTTTAATAATATTAATATACGACACACCGATGCGAGTGGAACGAATGTCAGCACCATGAAAGTTCCATTGGCTTATGGGCCAATGCAGAAATTTTTGGCAAGGATTCAACAACAACCAGAATTAGAAAGAGAGATTGCAATAACTCTTCCAAGACTATCTTTTGAGATGCAAGGATTACAATACGATCCAACTCGTAAGACTGGAATCGCACAAACTTTTTTATCTGTTAGTGGTGGAACTGCAAAGAAAGTTTACATGCCAGTTCCATATAATGTTTCATTTGAACTTAGCATCATGTCTAAACTAAGTGATGATGCATTACAAATATTAGAACAGATTGTCCCATATTTTCAACCATCATTTAATATTACAATTAATTTAATTAGTTCAATTGGTGAGAAAAAAGATGTTCCGATTGTTTTAGAAAGTATAAATTACAGTGATCAATATGAGGGTAGTTTTGAAACTCGTAGAACGATTGTTTATACATTAGGATTTACAGCAAAAACTTATCTATTCGGGCCAGTTGCAGACGATCCAGCAGGTCTTATTAAGAAGGTCGATGTTGATTACTATGGTAATACGAATGTTAAAACTGCGAAGAGAGTTCAAAGATATACTGCAACACCTCTTGCTAAACAAAATTATGATGATGATACAGCGACAGTTCTTGATGGTGGAATAAACGAAAAGGTTACAAAATTCAAGGTTAGTGCAACTACAGATCTCGCTGCAAATCAAAGAATTATCATTGATACTGAAATTATGAAAATTAGAAGTATCAGTGGTCAAAATGTAACTGTGTTCCGTGCTCATGATAACACAGTCGCTGCATCACATGATCATGGTGCAAGTATCGGTGTGCTTAGTTCAACTGATAATGCATCAATTGAATTTGGTGATGACTTTGGATTTGATGAGATGTCATCATTCTTTAGTGATGGTAAAGAGTTTAGTCCATCTCAGGGTATAGACATCTAGGAGAGTTATGAAAAATTTTGATTCTATCGAGGAAGCACTTAACGTAGACACGGAAGTTGTTGAGACTCCAAAGAAGGAGACTCGAAAGAATCAACTTGCAAAATCGGAGGCAAATGATTCTGAAAAGGATTATGAATATAGTCGTGCAAACTTATATTCTCTAGTTGAAAAGGGACAAGAAGCGGTGAATGGTATATTAGAATTAGCACAAGAATCTGATTCTGCAAGAGCTTATGAAGTTGCTGCAACTACAATCAAAGCAGTTGCAGATACAACAGATAAACTTATTGACTTGCAACAGAAGATGAAAGATCTTGAACAAGATCCAAACAAAGGCCCTACTAATGTAACTAATGCATTATTTGTAGGTTCAACAGCGGAGTTATCAAAATTAATTAAGAATCAAAAAGATGAAGATAATAAATGAAATCTCCAGAACTCACAGAATTTTTTAGTCTTCTAGGAAAGGCAAAGAAAGAAAAAAAAGAGGAGTTTGATAATCTCCTCAAGGATGCGGACATCAATCTTGATGTCTTAACTTCGACTGTGGTTAGTGGAATTAAAGAAGCAAAAGTAAATATAAAGAAACAAAAAAAGAAAGAAGAAAAATTAATCGAACAATTAGATACTTTAATTGATACAATTGAGAAACCAAAAGAAATTAAAGATATCACAGAACCAGCTGTTACTGTTGGAGTGCCTGAAGATTTTGATGTTTCAAAATTAGAAGAAGATCCTATAACTGTTCAAGATTGGAATAATGGTGATGACATAAAATTTACCGAAGTTGATACGGTAGATATTATTAAACCAGAACCAATCAAGACACCAAAGATAAGTGATACTGTTGCACAAGCAATTAAGTTTATTGAAGAAACAAATATTAAAGAAGAGATTGAAAACTCAGATGAAACAAGTATTGAAAATCTTAAGGGTGAAATCAAACAAGTAAGAGATATTTTATATAAGGTTCTTTCACACGGGCCAGGATCTGGTGAGGTTAATCTTTTAAAACTTGATGATGTTGATGAGGATAGTGCAAAGGTAGATGGTAAGTTTCTAAAGTATGAATCATCAAGTGGTAAGTTTGTAGGTGCAGACGCCAGTGGTGGTGGTTCAGAAAATATTGCATATACAGGTATTGTAACTGCTGCACAGTTTTCTGGATATAGTCATCTCATTGCTCCTTATGGATCAACTACAACAATTACAGTTGCAGTTGCTACTAAAACAACCGCACACAGATATTATGGAACTGGAAGTTCTAATGGATATGTTTTAGACAATGTAGAGTCTCCATTTTTGACACTTACACCTGGCAGAACATATCGTTTTTCTGGATCAGTCGCTGGTAGTCATCCGTTTAGATTTTACTATGACGCTGGAAAAACAACTCAATACACAACAGGAGTTACTGTAGGATCTGGTTATGTAGATTTAGAGGTTACAGATACAACACCAACAGTTCTACATTATCAGTGTTCATCTCATGGTTACATGGGAAATGCAATTCAGGTAAACTCAAATGTAGTTGATACACCTTCAGGAGGAACAGTAAGAGGAACACTCACTGCGACAGCTTTCTCAGGGACACTTACAGGTAATGTTACTGGTAACGTAACTGGTGATGTCACAGGAGACTTAACAGGGGATATCACATCATCAGGTGATTCTCAGTTTACCAATCGTCTTCAATTAAAAAGCACTGATGGAACACCAGCTAGATTGGATTTTTATTGTGAGTCTAGTAACGCACATTATCTAAGATTACAAGCGCCACCACACGCACAGTTTTCTGGAAATCCTACAGTTGTCTTACCCAATTCAGCGGGAACACTATTACTGTCTGATGGATCTGGTGCAAGTTTATCTAACTTAAATGCATCAAATATTTCATCAGGAACTATTAATGCTGCACGAATACCAACTCTTAATCAAGATACAACTGGTAATGCTGGAAGTGCAACCATACTTGAAAATGCAAGAACTATTGGTGGAGTATCATTCAATGGATCTGCAAATATAAATCTTCCTGGCGTAAATGCTGCTGGTAATCAAAATACAACAGGGAACGCTGCAACTTCAACTCTTGCAACTAATGCTCAAGGATTAACAGGAACACCGAGCATTACAATAAATGGACTCAACGCAGCTACTGGAACATTTAGTGGTAATGTAACTATTGGCGGTGTTTTAACATATGAGGACGTAACAAACGTAGATTCAATTGGAATAATAACTGCTAGATCTGGTGTTTTAGTTGGAAGTGGAGTCACACTCAGTAAAGATGGTGATGTATTTGCAACAGGTATTACAACTTCAACTAAAGTTCATGTTGGTGTAGATACAGGAGTTTATGATGAAGATTTAGTTGTGACTGGAAATGCCAGAGTCACTGGTATTCTGACTATTGGTACAGGTTCGATTGTTCTTGATCCAACTGCAAAACAACTTCGTGGTCTTGAGGAGATTGTCATTGGTATTGCAAATACAATCACAATTAAACAAGATGACAAAGGTGAGATTGAATTTACAGATGCAGTTGGAACTCCAAAATCTGTAGGAATTGGAACCACTGTATCTGTTAATACATCTGGTATTATCACTGCATCAAGTTTTGTTGGAGGATTCACGGGTGACTTAACGGGAACTGCATCAAACTCAACTCAACTAGGTGGTCAAGCTGCATCACATTATCTGAATTATAATAATTTTTCAAACACACCAACAATACCAACTAACACTAATCAATTGACTAACGGTGCTGCCTTTGTCACATCTTCAATTATTAATGCTTTAAGTGCCAGTAATTTATCATCTGGAACAATTCCTGATGCAAGATTTCCTTCAACATTACCAGCTATTGATGGATCTGCACTTACAGGTATTGCTGTAACTTCAAATGTAAGAACAGGTATTCTAGATGTTGCTGGAATCGCTACATTTAGAAATGACACTCTTATTGGAACTGGTGTTACTCTGAGTCCTGATGGTGATGTATTTACAACAGGTGTTACAACTTCAACAAGTTTCGTAGGTGATTTGACTGGTGATGTAACTGGTGATGTTACAGGAACAGCATCTAACGCTACACTCGCAGTCAGCGCTCAAGGTTTAACAGGTTCTCCAACTATTACTATTACAAATGTCAATGCTGTTGATGCTATCATTAGTGGTAACTTATCTGTTGCTGGAACTATCACATCTCTAGACCAGAATGATATTTCTGTAACTGGTATTATGACCGCATCTGCTGGTGTGGATCTTGGAGACCCAGGCATCGTCACACTTTCAAGTGATACTTTAACAACTACATCTACCAATGCAGATACAATCTCAAGTATTTCTGCAACAGTATTTCGTTCTGCAACTTTCCAAGTTCAAGTGACACGAGGAACTCAATATCATATGACAACAATCAATGTGATTCATAATGGAACAGTTGCGTTTATGAGTGAATATGGAACGATTCGGACAGGTGCAGTTCTTGCCACGTTTGATGCTGATATCAATAGTGGTAATCTAAGACTTCGTGCAACACCAACGTCTGCCGATTCAACAGTCTTTAAATTATCTAAGACTACAGTAAAAGTATAAATACATCTAGCGGAATATCTAATATGAAAAAGTTTGCAGCAGAACAAATTAAAAAATTTTTTGAAACAGGACAATGGGCATTGAAACTCATTTTTCTTGTTGTTCTTGTTGAATTGGGTATTGTCACAGGAGCCCTTATTGGTTTAGCAGGCCCTCTTGATGAAAATGATAGTAACAATATCAAACATATTATGTCATTGATTGCTACGAAATCATTTGCATTGTATGCTGCTGAGAAAGCATCATCAAAAGAGAAATATCTAATCGAAGGTGTATCTAAAAAATAATGGCTAAAAAGTGTCCTCCAGGCAAATACTATTGTTTCACTGATAAAAAGTGTAAGAAGATTCCTCGTGGGTATCGAATAGGTTCTCGTGGATATCTCGCAAGAGACAATCGTTCTGATAGTGGTAATGAAAATGGTAATGGCAACGGAAATGGTAACGGAAGTTCTAACGGAAATGGGAACGGTGGGAATGGTGGTGGAAATGGTAACGGTGGCTCTGGTGGTAATGGTGGTGGTAATGGCTCAGGCGGGGTCGGGGAATCGATAATTTACGAGAAGTCGAATCCTCGCATACCTCGTAAGAAGGGACAACCAGCAGGATCAAAAAAACACTCTGATTTATACACTGATGAAAATCCTAAAGGAACTATTCATGGACTTGGTTTCAAGGACGTTGCTAAAGCAAAAGCGTCTGTCTCAAAAATCAGGAATTCTTCTAGATCTCATGCTCATAAGATTCAAGCGGCTGTTGCTATGGAACAAAGGGCGAGAGAGATGGGTAAAACCTCTGAAGCGGCAGTCTATCGAAAGTACATCAATTCGATGAAGAAGAAAACTAAGAAGATGAACGAATCTGTTCTTCAACTTGAAATACCAAAAAATGACACAGAGTTTAAATTAGGTCTAATGTTCCGTGAAACATTAGATCAAAATACTGGTATGTTATTCAAATTTGAACAATCTGATAGACATTCTTTTCATATGAAAAACACATCTATTCCACTTGATATTGCATTTATCAAAGAGAATGGAACAATCGATAGTATCAAAAAATTAAATCCATATGATCCTAATCCTGTTTATCCAGATGGAAAAGTAATGTATGCTATTGAAACAAATAGAGATTGGTTTACAAATAATGATGTAGAAGTAGGTGATAATATAGAAGAAGCAACAATGACTCCAGCTCAGAAGAGAAAGGATACTATGTTGAAGAAGAAGTATGATGACTCTGATATGAAAAAGAATATGCAGAAACAATATGGTAAGGAGGAAGGTAAGAAAGTTTATTTTGCAACAATTCGCAAACAAGCGATGAACAAAGAAGAATATATTGATGAAGGTATAGGTAAGTTTCTTAAACGCATCACATCTAATCTTAAAACTAAAAGATATCAAAATATGAAAACTGATCCTAGATTAAAGGATATTGAAAATGATCCTGATTTGAAGAAAATTGCTCAAGATAATGTAAGAAATCTTCCTTCAAATCCAGCTAGAAAGTATGGAATGGGAATAGTAAAAAATGAAACTGGCGTGACAGGTGGAAATGTAATTAAAGCAAAGGATAGATTTAAAAAGAAAATAGATGATGATTATAAATATAATGTAAACGAAGAAGGTCTTCGTGCTTGGTTTGGTAAATCAAGTGGTACTACTAAGTCTGGACGCAAAGTAAAAGGTTGGGTTCAAGTTGGTGGTAAGTATGATGGTAAACCATGTGCAAGGCAGCCTGGCCAAAAATCAACTCCTAAATGTGTCTCTTCATCAAAGAGAGCATCAATGAGTGATAAGGAAAGAGACAGTGCTGCAAGAAGAAAGAGAGCTGCTGACCCAAATCAACCTCAGAAGTCTGGTGCAGCAAAACCAACTAATGTTTCTACTGATCCTAAAAGGAAAATGAAAAAGGAAGAGTACCTAGATGAAAGATTATTTCCAGGCGCAGTTTCAAGAGCGATAAGAAGAAGTAGAGCTGCAATGATTATGCGTGGTGGGAGTCCTGCCAGTTTTCCACAATATAAAACAGATGGAAGACCAGATAATTCTCTTGCAAGAATGAAAGAATTGGATAAACAAGGTGGCCGTTTTGGTAAACCTTTGACAGATATGGCAAGAGGTAAGTATGGTAAAATGAGTGGTAAAAGAGTTGGTTCAAAACTCAAAAGAGGATTTGAAGGTGAAGCATCAAGACAAAGAGCACAAAATAAAGCAAGACAAGATAGAGGATTACCCACATTAGGTGGTATAACAGGAAAGATTGCTTTAGCGGCTTCGCCAGGGTTTGCGATTGCTGGAATAAAGAAAGCCACTGAAGATAAACCATCATTACCTAAAGGTCTTTCTCGAAAAGAAATAAAGAAAAAATATGGTGGTGTTGATAAAGTTACAAACCGAGCACAAATAAATAAAACAGGTGCATTTGCAGAAGAGACTATGAAAGAATCATTCGTTAATGAAGCCAAAGATAAGAAAGGTAAGGGTAGTGGCACAAAAGATGCTTGTTATCATAAGGTAAAATCTAGATACTCTGTATGGCCAAGTGCATATGCGTCTGGTGCTTTAGTCAAGTGTCGTAAAGTTGGTGCAGCAAACTGGGGTAATAAAACTAAGAAAGAAGGATTTTCACCAATGCAAGTTGCAGCACTTGAAGCTGCTGGTATGATTGATATAAACGAAGCTGGTAAGAAATGTTGGAAAGGATATAAGAAAGCGGGAACTCAAAAACTATTTGGTAAAACATATAACCGTTGTGTCAAGGCTGGTGATGAGTTGAATCATGATGGTGAACAACTTGATGAAAAAATGATTAATGTGACTCCAAGATTTGCAGCTGCAAGAAATGAAGTTCGTAAAAGAGCAATTAAGAGTCTTGCTAAAGATGCAGCAAAACCAGTTGGAATTGCAGCCGCTGGTGCAGCTGGATTAGGTGCTGCGAAGATGGTAACTGATAAAATGAGAAATGAGGGAGTTGAGTTTTTAAAAAGAGAGAAGGAAAAAAAAAAATCTAAATCGGAATATTTAAAACAGAGAGACGCTGGTAAAGTAGCAAAAAGAGTAATGGCTAAGAAAGACCAAGAAAAGGTCAACTTCTTAGAACCAGAAGAAACTAATGAATCAAAAACTCGTCTTGTAAAAAACGGACATACATATAAAGTTGTATTGACATGGAGAGGTAAAACATATATGGTTCAAATGTTTGTACCATCTGTGTCTAGACCGACTCGTCAGGAAATAGAAAAAGAAATTCAAAAGTTATATCCTGATGCAAAGGTAATGTCATTCTTACCTAGAGACCTTGAACCAGGCGAACCCACTGTGATGATGGGTGAAGAAAAAAGAGATGAGTATGGAGATCCGATTGGTGGCCCAAAAATATCAAAGAAACAACTCAAGAAAAATCTTGCAAGTAATGAAAAGGATGAGGATCATACAACCACAACAGCTGAATCAAAGGAAAATATTAATGAGGTTAGTTTTAAATTATTAAAACGTGGCTATACTAAATCTTTCATGAAAATGACTGAACCAGATAAATTATATAAAGGTGGAGTTTATGGAAGATTTAAAAAAGATCCAGAAACAGGAAAAAGTATAGTTAAAGGATTTCAAGGTGACACTGGTAAAGTTGCAGTTATGTCTCAGGGTCAAGCACAATATTATAAATTTAAAAGAGCCGCAAAAAGAAGGTTAGATCAAATTAATAAAGATATAACTAAAGCAAAAACGTCTTTTGATCAACCAGATGCGAAAAGGCCACCAATCAATCCTATGGAAGAGGTCATCCATGAGGATGATATGAAAGGTATGAGTGTCAAGTCTGGACACAAGAGACCAACTAAGAGTGGTGCTGGTATGACCGCAAAAGGTGTTGCTGCATATCGTCGTCGCAATCCTGGCTCTAAGTTACAAACTGCGGTGACTGGTAAAGTCAAAAAAGGTTCTAAGGATGCAAAGAGAAGAAAGAGTTACTGTGCTAGAAGTGCAGGGCAAATGAAGAAGTTTCCAAAGGCTGCGAAAGATCCAAACAGTCGTTTGAGACAAGCACGCAGACGTTGGAAGTGCTAATTTTATTTTAATT
>VTLG01004644.1_pt1 | contig 16344 bp, 21 predicted proteins | sample 4694571 | NCBI WGS metagenome assembly VTLG01 (sample SAMN12604809, study PRJNA352737) | marine metagenome | biome: ENVO:00000447; feature: ENVO:00000209|ENVO:00000569|ENVO:01000036; material: ENVO:00002151; isolation source: viral sequences binned using virsorter ...
CAGGAAATACTGCTCTAGGTAAAGACGCATTAGCAAGAAATACTACAGCTAATGATAATACAGCAGTAGGTTATCTAGCATTAGACCACAACACTACAGGAGCAGGAAACGTAGCAGTCGGTAAAGATGCTGGTACTGCTATAACTACAGGAAACTATAATATAGCAATAGGTCTTGATGCTTTAGAAAGTGTTACTACAGCTGCTGATAATACAGCTGTAGGTTACTATGCTCTACAAGCTAACACAGGAGCAGGAAATACAGCATTTGGTCGAAGTGCTTTGGCTGCTAATACAACAGCAGACTACAATACAGCTGTAGGTTATCAAGCAGGAGATGCTATAACTACAGGTGACTTAAACGTAGCTGTTGGTAAAAGTGCTATGGGAGCTAATACAGTTGGCGACAGAAACGTAGCTATCGGAGCTAATTCTTTACAAGCATATAACCCAAGTACAAACGAAGATGGATATAATGTAGCTGTAGGCTTAAATGCTTTATTTGCTGATTCCACAGGAAAATATAATACGGCAGTTGGTGGACTTGCACTTGACGCAAATACTACAGCAGACTACAACACAGCAGTCGGTTATAACAGTTTATCCACAAATACTACAGGTGCAGCAAATACAGCTGTTGGATTCGGCAGCTTACAAAATGCAACAACTGCTGCAAACAATGTGGCAATCGGTGGTGCAGCAATGCAAAGTAATACCACAGGAGCACACAATACAGCTGTTGGTACTTACGCACTTGATGCTAATACTACAGCAGACCAAAATACCTCAGTTGGCTATGGTTCTTTAACTGACTGCACTACAGGAGCTAATAATACTGCTATGGGAGACAGAGCAGGGGAAAATTTAACAACAGGTTCAAGCAATACTTTTATAGGTCATTTAGCTGGAGGAGTAGGCACAGTAACAGGTAGTGATAATACTACTCTTGGTGGTAGTGCTGGTAAAAACTTATCAAGTGGCAGTAACAATCTTTTATTAGGACATGATGCAGGACTATCTGGAAGCCCAGGTGGACCTATAGATACTGAATCTAATGAGATTGTACTTGGTGATGAAAATATTACAGCAGCACACGTTCAAGTAGATTGGACAGTAGCCTCAGATAAGAGAGATAAAACAGACGTAGAACCTATGCCAATGGGCTTAGACTTTGTTAATAAGTTAGAGCCAGTTACTTATAAATGGGATAAAAGAAGTAACTATGTAGAAAAAGGTAAAGACTTTGACCACATAGTTCCAGATGGTTCACATAAAGAAGATTGGTTAGATGTTGGATTTTTAGCACAAGATGTTGAAAAATTAGAATCAGAATATGGTTATAACATATCTGACAAAAGTAATCTTACAACAACTTTAAGTGATGACGGCAATCAGTATGGTTTAAAATATAATAAGTTTGTACCGATGTTAGTCAAAGCTGTACAAGAATTATCTGCACAAGTTGAGGAGTTGAGAGAAAACTCTCATGCTCCAAAGGGCTTGACAGATATGGAAGGATATGATATACTCATGTCAAGGATTGAAAATTTAGAAAAGGAGAAAGAAAATGGCAGTTAGTAAAAAAATTGTAAAGTGCGTTCCTTATGAAAACTCATCTAGTAAAGTAGATAAGTGGGACATAGAAATGAAGTATGAAAATGATAGTGAAGGTGATTCTACTTATTACACTACTACTTTCAGTATTGCTGTTCCACAATTAGATGGAGATGGTAACGCAAACTTTACACTTAAAGCTAAAGGTAGTTGGAGTAATGCTAATCTAGTAGCAATATGTCCTGTATCTCAATGGGATGCAGTATTTGCTAGTCAAGTAGATAGTGTTATTACTAATCCACCAGCAGTAAGCTCACCAGATAACGGATTTAGCGTACCTAGTTAAGAGTGACTGAACAGCAGACTCAGATGCACGTGATGCCATCTGTATTCGTGCTAGAAACAACTATGCCTCAAAGCATGATTGATTCTGTAAACGATTACATGGATGAGTATAGAGAAAAGAAAGATAAACAATCTTTAAAACACACACTGGTTGGTCAAATACATAAAGGTGAGCAATTGTTATTAGACCACGAAGATGAAAGAATGATTGAGTATAATCAGTTTGTTTGTAATTTAGGAGCCGAGTATATTAACCACTTCGCTAGTTCAGGAGCTGGGACAAAACTTAAGAATCCTAAACAAGTAATGATAGATGAAACTTGGTCAGTTCATAGTTATGATGGAGATTATAATCCCATACATGATCATGGTACTAAAACAGTAATGGGAATATCTACTACTGCTTGGACTAAAGTTCCAGAACAAATAGGAGCTAAAGCAGAAGCTAACACACCGACATATTCGTTGTATAACGAATCTGGACATAGTGATGGCTGTATAACATTTCAATATGGAATGAACTCGGTACTTGATACAGAAAGATTAAGACCAGCACAATCCTTTGTAATGACACCAGAAGTAGGTAAACTATTAGTATTTCCTTCTTGGTTACAGCATATGGTGTATCCGTTTAAAGGAAAAGGAGAACGAAGAACAATAGCTTCCAACTTAAATTGTTGGGATATATTGCAACAACCTGAGGAGGTTAGTAATGGCGAAAGCAAATGAAAACTCTGTTATTATAGACAATAAAGAGTACAAAGAGTCAGAGTTATCTGACAAACAAAAATATTTTGCAACTCAAGTACAGGATTTGAGAAGCAAAAAATCAAGGATTCAATTTGAACTAGATCAAATCATGGCTAGTTTAGATGTATTCAATAAAGCACTTTTAGATTCTTTTAAAGAACAATCTGAAGAAGTGTTAGATAAATCTGAAAAACCTGAAGGAGGAGAATAATATGGATTTAATAGTAAATATAGTAGCTTGGGTAACAGCTATAGTAACATGCAGTTCAATAATAGCAGCAATAACCCCAACACCTAAAGACGACATATGGATTGGCAAACTGTATAAGTTTATTGATCTATTAGCTTTAAACATAGGAAAAGCTAAAGAAAAATCAAGTGGTGAATAATATGAGTTTTTGGGATAAAGTAGCAGATTTTTTTGGCTGGGTAAAAGTTAGAAACCGTGACAAACACGGCAGATACATAGCTGATGACAAAGCCACACCAGAAAATGAAGCCTATAAACGTGTACATAAAAGCCTAGCACCTAAATCAAAAAAGGGTGTTAAAAAGAGAAAAAAGAAATAATATGGATAACCAAGAAAACGACCACTCTATAAAAAAGAAAATAAACTTAGAAGTAGAAGTAGATGCCATCAGTGTCGAAAAAAGTGAAAACCCTTATCAGCGTTGGGTACACTTAGCTAAAACAATAGACGCTTGGCGAATTTTTCCTCGAATATTTGTAGCTGTCTACATAATTTTATTATATAGAGTGGTCATTTGGTTTATGGAATTACCAGAACCAAACTTAGAACAAGCTGGATTAGTCTCTATTATTGTTGGAGCCATGGCAGCAGTTTTTGGAATATACGCTGGAACATCTGGTCAAAGTAAAAAGTTTAAAGGCGAAGACTAATGGATGTTTTTAGTCTGATAACTGATTTAGGTCTTCCTATTGCGAGCGGAGTTATTATGGGGTATTTTATATTTCTTATAATGAAACAGCTTATGGGAGGTTTGGTTTCAGAAATAAAAACAGTAGAATCTATTTCTAAAATGTTAATAACAAGAGCCTCTATTATGAACAATGATATTATCAGAATAGACACAAGTGTTTCTTCTGCTTTAAATATCCCACCTGATTTAGATAGGATAGCTAGAGCAGAAAACTTTGTAGAAGATGGGAAGATAGACGCTAGGAGAGATTAGTGGACATAGTCCAGGTTGTTTCAGATTTTGGATTTCCTGTGGTTATGGTTATTGGTTTAGGGTATTTTGTTTATTTTGTTTGGATAACTATAACTAAAACTATAGATCCAGCTGTACAAGAAATGAAAACCACTATCATACGACTAACTGACCAACTTAGGCTTTTAGATCAAGATATGATAAGATTAAAAGAAAAGGTTAATACTGTTTTAAAATTAAACGAAAATGAAGGAAAAAATAATGACCATAAACGTAAATAAAAAATGTCTGGCGATTTTATTTGTTTTTGCTAGTTTCACAGAAGCAGATGAAATAGTGCATCAGTTTAAAAACCCTAGTTTTAGTGGGATAAATACGAGTTCTCATTATCTTACAATTGAAAACCAAGAATTTAATCGTAAAGAAGCGATTGAAGCAGAAATTAAAGCCTATCAAGAAGAACTTGCAAGAGACGCAGAAAATACTACACTCGCAAGATTTATTAGGAACTTAGAGAGCAGAATCTATGCTCAACTTTCTAGACAACTGGTAGATGCATTATTTGGTGAAACTCCTTCAACTAGTGGAACACTTGAACTGATGGGTAACACCATAGAGTATGAAGTATCAGAAGATGGAACAATGATAACCCTTACGGTAACTGACGCAAATGGCAACACAACTGAGATCACTATTCCTATCGGCTCTTTTACTTTCTAGTTGTAGTTTACTTGACATAGATAGAGACACAGCAGCAGAAAGATTTGAAAGTAAAACTGAAGATGAGCCCACACTATTTGACCTTCAATCTGAAGAATTAAAAAACGTACCAATACCAGAAGCAAGTCCAATAGTTGCTGTATATACAAACAGTTTCACAGATCAAACAGGACAAAGAAAGAGCAACAGTCAATTTGCTTTATTTAGTACAGCCGTTACTCAAGCACCATCTAATCTGCTTATAAGATCTCTCAAGCATGCAGGAGACGGAAAGTTTTTTAGGGTTGTAGAAAGAATAGGGTTAGATAACCTAACAAAAGAAAGACAATTAATACGTTCTGCTAGAGAACAGTTTGAAGGAGACGACGGTAAAAAACCTTTAATGCCTTTGCTTTTTGCAGGAGTGATATTAGAAGGAGCAGTGCTAGGTTATGACACTAATCTTGTTTCAGGAGGAATCGGTGCTAGATACTTAGGTATAGGAAACAGCGCCATGTATAGAAAAGACACAGTAACCATAAGTTTAAGAATGGTGTCTGTATCCACAGGAGAGGTTCTTATAGAGGTTTCTGTGCAAAAAACAATATTTAGTTACGGTAAATCACAGGATGTATTTAAGTTTATAGAAGCAGGCACAGAATTAGTAGAGATAGAAATCGGGTCAGCAAAAAACGAAAGTACAACAATAGCTTTAATGAAAGCAATAGAGGCAGGTGTATTAGAAATAATCAATATTGGATATGAAAAAGGTTTCTGGGTTTTACAATCTGAAAATAATCAGGTAGAATGATTGTATTATGGAGATAAAGAAGAAGTGTATCCAACTTTTACTCTGCTTTGTTTCTTTATCTGTTTTTACAGCAGACAATGAAATCTTTGTAGATCAAAGTGGAGCTACTGCGAATATAGACCTAGAACAATTAGGTTCAGGTAATATTATTGGTGGTTTAAATTCAGTAGCAGGAACTTTAACTGCTTTTGATTTAGACGGTGATAATCTAACTTTAGATATAAACCAAATCGGTTCTAGTAACCAGTTTTTAGGAGATATCTATGGAGATAGTATAACAGGGTTTTTTGAATTTGATGGAGACAGTAATGTTTTTACAATTCAAGGAGACCAAGATAATACTTACGGCATAGACAGTTCTAACTACAACGTAGATGTGACAGGTAATTCAAATACATTTACACTAGACCACGGAACATCAGCAATGGCTTCAACACTTGATCTAGATTGGATAATAAATGGAGCAAGTAATGAATTCGATTTTGATATAAACTATGACTTAGCAACGAATTATGTGGATGTTGACGGTGACAGTAACACAGTTAATTTCTCAGGTTCAGGTTATCAAGGTGGTTATTTTTACCTTGATCAAACAGGTGATAGTAGAACATTTAATATAACACAATCGAGTACGTTGGACAATGACTGGCTTAAGATTATTAGTTCTGGTGATAATGGCACTGTGTGTGTCATACAGAACGATGGCGGAACAAGCACAAGTTGTTGATAACATAGGTGACATATCTGAACTGAACGGTTCAGCAAGAGTTGTCAGAGATGAAGCTCTTACGGCTGAACTGGGTCTTCCTATACAATCAAACGACGAAGCGATTACCTCTAATGGTCGCATGGCTCTCACCTTTTTAGATGATTCTGTAGTCAGGCTAACCGAGCACTCTCAACTTGTCATAGATGAATACATCTATGACCCAAATCCATCTAAATCTAAAATGGCTATCAAGTTTACGCTTGGTACAGTTAGATTTGTTACAGGAAACTTAAATAAAATTGATAAACAAAACATCAAACTTTCAACACCTACAGCCAACATTGCTGTACGTGGCACAGATTTCACCTGTACTGTTGATGAGTTGGGGCGTTCTCTCATTATTTTACTTCCTGATGCTAACGGCATCTCTAGTGGGGAAATACTTGTTACAACAGGTGCAGGCACAGTTGTTCTCAATAAACCTTACGAAGCTACCACTGTCTCAGTTTTTGAAAACTCTCCGTCTAAACCAGTTATTCTAGATTTAACTTTAGACATAATAGATAATATGTTAATAGTTACTCCTCCTAAGGAAGATATCACTATAACCGAAGATCAGGTAGTTCAAAAAGAAAATATCTTAGATTTCAACGAACTGGATATAGACTACTTAGCTGAAGATTTTTTAGCCGAAGATGATTTAGAGTTCAATGAGCTCGATATAAATTATTTAGATGTAAATTTCTTAGAAGATTTACTAGATATAATTGACGCTTTAGCAGTAGAAAAAGAAGAAGACCAACTAGCTTTAGCTACAGGAGTTAATATTTCAGGTACACTTGTGGGACAAGACTCAGACACACAAATAACTACGATAGTTACAGGACAAACTATAAGTTTAAGAAGAAATGTTAGTGAATCTGTTAGGCTAGATATAGATTCTGGAGGTTCATATACTGTTATTTTGATACAAGATGGAGTTTCAAACATAGTGAAGATTAACGGTGGAGGAGATTCTGTCATAACAATTAAACAAGGAAACTGATGAAAAAATTAATAATACCTTTGCTTCTTATTCTTTCTCTGCCTTTAATATTTCAATCTACTGCCACTGAAATATTAAAATTAAGGGTGTTTGATACTTTTGTTAAAGAGCAGGTTCCTTCTGGTAATTTTGTCATACTTAACATAACAGAAGAAGATTTGGAACGAGAAGGAGGGTGGCCAATACCGAGAGAAAGATTATCACAAATACACATTGAACTATTAAATAAAGGAGCAATAGGCGTAGGATGGGTTATTTCTTTTCCTCAAGAAGACAGGCTTGGAGGAGACCTTATTTTTCAAGAAGCCTTGAATTATGGAGGAGCAGTTTTAGCCACGTTTGAAGACGGTAGTGAAAACTACCCTAAGACAACAGGTACTGTTATAAAAGGAGAGGACGTTGGAGGAATATTCTCTTCAGGTGTTAAACAAAACTACATAGCTTATAAAAATATTCCACAAGGGGTTGCTTCTGCACCTGTAGAAAAAGACCAATTAGTTAGAAGAATCCCTCTTTTACTTAGAACGCCAGATGGGTATGTCCCTGCTTTTGGAACTGAGGTTTTGAAAGCTCTAACAGGAACAAAAACATACATTATAACAACTAACGAAGTAGGTATTCAGGAGATAGCAGTTAGGGGGATCCCTCCAGTTAAAACAGATCTATATGGAAGAAAATGGATTAGTTGGGTAGATACACCAGAAACCACATTAGAGGAGATGAATGTGCAGGGTAAATATGTTTTTGTAGGAGTTACTGCAGCAGGAGTAATGCCTCAGGTTGCTACACCAGTCGGGTTATTAGAACCACATAAGATCCAAGCAGCATTAGCAGAATCCATTTTAATACAAGACAGCCCTTACATACCAGATTGGTCTATAGCTGTAGAGTTATTAATATTCACTCTTACAGTCCTTGCAGTATGGTTTTTATTATTTTATTTAGGTATTACATGGGGCATAGTATTAGGAGGCGTTGTGTGGCTCTCTACGGCTTTTGGAGGGATATACTTAATAAGGTCTGGTATTTTATTAGACGTGAGCTGGTCGGTAGTTTCTCAGTTTATAGTGGGTTCAATAGCTTTTTACCTAAGGTTTAGAGAACAGTACAAGTTACGTCAGCAGATTAAGAAACAGTTTGAACACTATTTAGACCCACGACAAGTTAAAAGATTACAAGATAACCCTGAGTTATTAAAACTAGGTGGAGAGAAAAGATATTGTACATACCTATTCACTGATGTTAGAGGGTTTACTGCTTTATCAGAAGTTTTACCACCAAAAGAAGTTACTAAAATTATGAATGAAGCTCTAACGATACAAGCAGATGTAGTTAAAGAATATGATGGTATGGTGGATAAATATATTGGTGACGCAATGATGGCAATCTTTAATGCTCCTATAGATTTAGAAAACCATGAAGAAGCAGCAGTTTTATGTGCTAAAGAGATACAAAATAGAATAAAATCAGCCAAGTTGGGTGTTGAGATTGGGGTGGGTGTCAATAGTGGAGAAGCTATCATAGGTAATATGGGATCTCATGATAGGTTTGATTATACAGCTATTGGAGACGCAGTCAATACTGCAGCCAGATTAGAAAGTGCAACTAAAGAAGTGGGAGTAGATATACTAATTGGTAATAATACTAAAAAAAGTTGTAATTTTGAGTTACAATTATTAGAACCAATAAAGGTTAAAGGAAAAGAAAAACCCTTAGAGATATATACAGTAGAGTATGGCAACAAGGAAAACTAAAATCGAACAACATGAAGAAATTTGTGCGATAAGATACGAACAGATTGAGCAAAGACTAGAATCAGGGTCTCAAAGATTTGTAAGACTTGAGCAAATGATTTGGGGATTGTATGCACTCATAATTACAGCTCAGGTAGTAGGAGCGTTGTATCTATAATGGGTGGTATTATTAGTAAAATATTAATAGGAGTTGTATTAATTTTAAGTACAGCAATTTATCTATTATGGAATGAGAATGCGAAACTATCAAGTTTAAACCAAGCATTTGAATTAAGAAATCAGGAACAGAAACTTGCCATAGAATCTTTACAAAATGATTTTACCATGCAAACTGAGGGGTTGCTTGCACTACAATCAAGAAATCAGGAAATAGAGGCTGAAATGAATAGATACTTAGACATATTTAAAAGACATGATTTAAGCAAACTTGCAGCAGCAAAACCTGGATTAATAGAACCAAGAGTAAATAATGGAACCAAAGATGTATTTAACAGTATTGAAGAAGCTAGTCGTAACATTGACGGTCTTGATGACGGTTTGCAGTTGCAGCCTGATTCCGAGTAACAATCAAGTTGAGGTTATAACTAAACCTATAGAAAGAAAGATCGTACAACCGATCATGCCAAGAGAAATAGATTTAAAAGAACCTTATTGGTATGTAGTTAGCGATAAAAACATAGAAGAGTTTTTAACAAGAGTAGAAAAAGAACAAGGACAAGTCGTGTTTTTTGCCATGTCTGTACCAGACTATGAACTGATGGCATATAACATGCAGGAATTAAAAAGATACATAAATGAACTTAAAGAGGTTGTTGTTTATTATAGAAAAGTTACTATCATTAGTGACGAGGAGGAGTAATATGAAAATATCGCAAGAAGGATTATCTTTAATTAAAAAATTTGAAGGTTTTGAATCAGAAGCCTATAAGTGCCCAGCTAATGTGTGGACTATAGGTTATGGACACACTAAAGGAGTCAAAGAGGGGGATGAGTGGAGCGAAAACCACGCTTCTCATATGCTTGAAGTAGAACTAGGAGAATACGAGGGGTACATAAATAAACATGTAACTGCTCCTTTAAACCAAAATCAGTTTGATTCTCTTGTTTGTTGGGTATATAATCTTGGACCAACTAATTTAAAAAACTCGACTCTTTTAGAAGTTTTAAATGAAGGAAAATATGAACTTGTTCCTAGTGAAATAAAAAGATGGAACAAAGCAAACGGAGAAGTTTTAGCAGGACTAGAACGAAGAAGAGAAGCAGAAGCCTTATTGTTTGAAGGAAAGGAATGGTACGAGGTCTAATATGCCTTTGAATAAGTTTATTTTTCAACCTGGAATAAACCGAGAAGGAACAGATTATGATAATGAGGGAGGTTGGTTCGATTCTAATTTAATTCGTTTTAAAAATGGCAGACCACAAAAAATAGGGGGTTGGGCTAAAGACACACTAGATACATATGTAGGCACAGGAAGAGCTCTACACAGTTGGGTTTCTTTAGGTGGAAAAAAATACTTAGGTTTAGGAACAACATTAAAATACTATGTAAAACAAGGTGATGTCTTTAATGATGTTACACCGATAAGAGTCACTACTTCAGCAGGTGACGTAACTTTTTCTGCCACTAACGGAGATGCTACAATTACTGTAACGGATTCAAGTCATGGAGCTGTTGTAAATGATTTTGTAACTTTTAGTGGTGCAGCAAGTTTAGGTGGTAACATAACAAATACAGTTTTAAACCAAGAATATCAAATAGCAACTATAGTTAATACAAACAGCTATACCATAGAAGCCAAAGATACAAGTGGAGCAACCGTTACAGCAAACAGCAGTGACAGTGGAAACGGAGGAAGTTCTGTTGTAGGAGCATATCAGGTTAGTGTAGGTTTAGATGATTATGTAAGTTCTACAGGTTGGGGCTCAGGTACTTGGGGAGCAGGTACTTGGGGAAGTGCAACAGATTTATCTCCAACCACTCAATTACGACTTTGGACTCACGATCACTTTGGGGAAGATTTAATGATTTGTCCAAGGTTAGGAGGCATTTATAGATGGGTAGAAAATAACGGTGTAACTACAAGATGTGTTGCTCTTTCAAGTCAGTCTGGTGCAAACTTAGTTCCAACAAAAGGGTTACAAGTAATAACTTCAGAAAAAGATAGACACTTAATAGTGTTAGGAGCAGATCCTATTGAAAACTCTTCTCGTAGTGGTACTATTGACCCTATGTTAATTGCTTTTAGTGATCAGGAAAATGCAATTGATTTTGAACCGAGGTCCACCAACACAGCAGGATCACTTAGACTATCTTCAGGAAGCACAATCATAGGTGGTGTAAAAGCTAGACAAGAAGTTTTAGTTTGGACAGACACAGCTCTATACTCTATGCAGTTTATAGGTCCACCGTTCACATTCGGTATAAACCTAGTCAACGAAAACACAGGACTAATGGCTCCTAAAGCAGCAATTACTGCACCTAGTGGTGTATATTGGATGGGTTATGATAATTTTTATGTTTACACAGGATCTGTTAAAAAACTGCCTTGTAGTGTGTTAAGTTATGTGTTTGATGATTTTAATTCAAGTCAAGCCTACAAAGTACATGCTTTTACAAACACTCAATTTGATGAAGTTGGTTGGTTTTATCCATCAGCAAGTTCTAGTGAAATAGATAGATATGTTGTTTATAACTATGCAGAAAATGTTTGGTCTTATGGTCAGTTGACTAGATATGCTTGGTTAGATTCAGGTGTAGAACCATACCCAAGAGCTACAAATAGTGTGTATTTGTATGAACACGAAACAGGGTATGACGCAGACGGTAGCCCTATGACTAATGTTTATATAGAATCTTCAGACTTTGATTTAGGAGATGGAGAACAGTTTGCGTTTATTAATAGAATAATACCAGATATAAGATTTTTAAACAATTCTAGTGGAGGACAAGTTAATTTTGTATTAAAAACACGTAACTTCCCAGGAGATAGTTTAGCTACAAACAGTACTTCAGTTATAACAAGTTCTACTCAACAAACTCATATAAGAGCACGTGCACGTCAGGCTGTGGTAAGGATAGAATCTGATGACGATAATGTAGGAGCGAACACAGCTACAGGGTGGAGGCTCGGAGCTACACGTATGGACATAAAGCCAGATGGTAGAAGATGAGCAGGTTACTCAGTACAAGGCTTCCTATAGAAATAGAAGACAAGGTTTCTCCAGAAACATATAATCGTTTAGTAAGGATTTTAGAACTTAATTTAGGGGAGTTTGATCCAGAAAACATACGACAAATCAATGATACAGATAAAAATATAGCTAATTTTAATCCAGGAAGTATAGTGTGGAACACGAATAATGAATCTTTAGAGGTTTGGTCTGGAAGTGAGTGGATAGCTCTTTCCACACCTCAAAACGACCATGGACTATCAGCTACAGGTGAAGTTGGTAAGCTCACAGTAAAAATAGCAGGAGCAACTACAATTACATTATGATGTTAAAAGGATATACAACTTTAAATATATCGTTTATACTTCATATAATAAGGTTATAAAACATGAGTGTACAAGGCATAGAAAGTTTACAAGAAATAGCTAACGCTCGTGACACATTATCCGTTCATGGACGTTACGGCGATACAACCATAGGTCACTTAACTCCAGGAGAGATGGTTCTTCCTAGACCAATAGCTGATGACCCTGTATTAAAAAGACAATTATTTGAAGCCTTTGAAAGACACGAAATCAATCCATATCAATATCAAGTAGGACACTACGAAAACTCAATTAACCCACTTACAGGAGTACCTGAATTTGGATTCTTTAAAAAGATAGGAAAGTTCCTTAAAAAAGCAGCACCAACTATCGGTAAAATAGTGGGATTTGCTGTTGGTGGACCAAAAGGTGCAGCTATTGGTGGAGCTATTGGTGGAGCTGTCAAAGAAGGAAACCTAAAGGCAGCAGCAAAACATGCAGCACAAGGGTACGTCTTAGGTAACGTAGCTGCAGGAGCAGGTATGAAAGGTGGACAAGGAATTGAGTCTTTATGGGGTAAAGGTGGTGCAACTGGTACAGAATCTATGTTTGGTTGGAGTCCAACTCCAGCACAGGGTGACGGCATAGGAGCTTTTTTCCAAAATGTAGGAGCACGTGGAGCTTCGGCTCTAGGTGCTGGTGATATTCCAACAGTTGAAGGATCCAATGTAAACAATCTATTTGGTAAAGAAGGAGCATGGGATAATATGAGTGCTATGCAAAAAGTTGGTATAGGTTTACTAGGAGGAACAGCTTTAGGTGGGTTAGAAGGAGGAGAAGATACTTCAGAAATGCCTGCACCAAGTGGAGAATTAGGTGGTTATCTACAAAGAGGACTAACCCCAGCAACTTTACCAACACAATACGGAACAGAGGGAGTACCAGCATTTGCTCCTCAAGGATCTGGTACATTTGCAGGAGGAGTTGGAGGAATAGGTTCTTTAGATCCAGCTACACAAGCCTATGTGGATTCAATGATGAAAGATGAAGAGTATAGTAAATTAATGTTCCCTGAGTTTCAAAGAGTAAATGTGGCTGGTGGTGGAGCAATATACGATTTTAGAGGTGGAGGTAATGTTATGGATGAAAATGGTCGTGGAGACGTGGACACAGTTGATGCTAAACTAGCAGATGGAGAATTTGTACTAACTAAACAATCAGTGGTGGGTATGGGAGATGGAGATCATGGTGAGGGTATTGAAAAACTATACGCCATGATGAATCATAATGAAAACAAAGCAAGACAAATGGGAATAGGTAGGGCATAATGGCAACAGAAAGTAGTTACACAAGAATAGAACAATTACCACCAAATATGCTGGCACAGCTTTTCTCTGGTGTCCGAGGACAAAATATTCCTGGCATTATGCCTTTATTAAACCAAGAACTTGTCAACAGAATGATGGGTTTTGGCGTAGAAGGAGCAAATCCCTACACTTACTCAGGTCAGCGTATAGCAGGATTTTCACCAGCTGAACAAGAAGCCTTTCGTATGACAGCACAAGGTATGGGTTCTTACCTGCCTTTCTTCCAAGACGCTGAAAGAATGACTAAAGGTGGTTTGGATATTTCTGCTGATGCTTATAGAGACGCAGCAGGAAGGATAAATCAAGCCGTACAAGCAGGAGAAATGAGCACTCAGGAAGCTCAACAACTTTTAAGCAGAGTCCCAGGTATAGCTCAATCTTACACAGACCAAGGTTTTGCACAACTAGGTGGCGCAGGTGATGAACTTACAGGTGCAAGACTAGCAAGTGAACGAGGTATAGGTGCGTTTGACCCTGCAAGTATTTCACAATTTTATGACCCTTATGAAGATCAAGTAGTTGGTCAGGTGATGGAAGATGTCAGGGAAGGATTGGCTCAAGGAGATATAGCTAGAAGAGCAAAAGCTATAGGTTCAGGTGCATTTGGTGGATCTCGTAGTAGGTTAATGGGAGAAGAATTAGCCGAATCAGCAGCCAGAGGTGCAGCAAAACAAATAGGTGACATAAGGTCTAGAGGTTTTGCAGATGCAGCAAACAGAGCTCAAGGAGCTTTTGAATCCCAACAAGCAAGACAAATGGGTCAGGCAGGTTTATTAGGACAACTAGCAGGTCAAAGAGCAGGATTAGGAGGAGCTATGGCAGGAATGGGTGGAAATTTAGCAGGAATATATGGTAATGTAGCAGGAGGACTGGGAAGTTTAGGTGGAAACCTAGCTAACATATACGGTCAAGCAGGTAGAGACATATATGGTGCAGGTTCTAACTTAGGACAATTAGGAATGGGAGCTGGGCAACTAATGTCAGGATACGGTCAAGGTATTAGTGGACTATTAGGTCAAGACATTAACAGAATGATGGGAATGGGAGGCTTACAGAGAGGCATGGACCAAAGAGCTTTAGACTTAGCTTACGGTAACTTTGTCGGTCAGTATAACTTGCCTTTACAAACTCTTGGACAAATAGGAAGCATGGCTGCAGGCTTTGCACCAGCCTTAGGACAAACAACTTTACAGTCTGGTCAAGCAGGTAATACAAGTAACCCACTTATGCAAATGTTAGGTACAGGTATGCAGGCTTATGGTATGTTTAGTGGAAACGATGGTTCTACTGCAAATGTGATGGGTGGACAAGGTCCAATAAACAATCCTCCAGTCAAAGGTGCAGGTAGTTTTGCACCAATACAACAACCGCCACAAGTTCCAACACCACCAATACAACAACCACCACAAGTTCCAACACCACAAGCAAGTGGAGGTTCTACTGCAAATGTGATGGGTGGACAAGGTCCAATAAATAATCCAGGCAAAGGTGCAGGTAGTTTAATATCAACAATGCCAAATCCAGGAGCAATGGTGAGTGGACCACCACCAGTGCCACCAGTGCCACCAGTAGCACCAGATCCAGGAATGATGAGAAATAGTATTGTACCACCACCAATGCAAGGCATAGGAGGCATGGCACCTCCAAGACCAGTGCCACCTCAAATACCACCACGTCGTCCAGGTCTTTTTTCTAGGATGTCATAATGGCAATTAGTGCTGATTCAGAAATAGGCATACAAAACTTGATTAATTCAGGTTATGCTATTGATGAAATAGCTTCAATGACAGGTGTCCCTGGAGAACAAATAGCTATGATGGTGGGAGACAGGAGTATGTATATGCCTCCAGAACCACCAATGGGTCTCTCTTCTATACTGCCTCAAGAAGATACAACAGAACTAGACATGCTAGTAGATCAAGGAAACAGTATTACAGACATAGTTGCTCCAGATTTAGGAATAGAAATAGAGCCTAAACTTTACCTTGATGAAGCATTGACCATGGACACAATGGAAAAGTTTGGCGTAGATGCAGAAGAAGACGAAGCTATGTTAGAAGAAGAAAACGACCCACTTAAAAAAGTTATTATGGCTTCAGCAGCAGGTGCGAGTGCTTTAGGGGAAGATGACCCAGACGCTCAAGACACACTTTCTGTGATGAATAATATTTCGGGTGCGTTTGACCCTGATGATCCAGAAGACATGAAAAAACAATTTGAAGTCTATAAAAAAGCAGGAGAGATATTTTTTGATGTAGAGGATTTAAAAGAAATGGTTCCAGAACCAGACAAGGCACTTCCTTGGTTAGTGGCTGGTGCTTCATTAGTTCAGTCAGGAGAAGCTGGTGATAGTTGGGGTACAGCATTATCAAAAGCGTTCACACAATACGCTGGAGCTGATTATAAAGAAAGAAAAGAATATGAAAAAACACTATCAAGTTTAGATATACAAAGAAAACAAAACATAGATAAGTTTGCTATGGATATGGTTGTATCTGATATCAATACTAAAAAACAACTAGCAAATCAACTACTAACAGCTGATAGACAATTCTTCACGGTGGATGGTACTCCTAATCTTCTTACGGACTATGAAGCCAATTTATATGAAGAGATGGGATACACGGTACTACCTTACGATAAAGAAGACGGAAAATTAAAA
>VTLG01007209.1_pt1 | contig 16344 bp, 25 predicted proteins | sample 4694571 | NCBI WGS metagenome assembly VTLG01 (sample SAMN12604809, study PRJNA352737) | marine metagenome | biome: ENVO:00000447; feature: ENVO:00000209|ENVO:00000569|ENVO:01000036; material: ENVO:00002151; isolation source: viral sequences binned using virsorter ...
TGTTTAGATGCATTAATTACTCTGTCTGTGAACCACCCCTCTATACTAAAACCACGCACAGATTTTTCTTTCACTTTCTGCCATATATCAGGATTGTTTTCTGCTGAAACTTGCACGAACCAAGTACCGATAGGCATATTTTTAAAACCCCACATATTAGATTTGTCATATTTCTTATCTTCTTTTATCCAACTTTCTACAACAGTTAAACCTTTGATTGGTTCACTATGCTCAAGTGTGTGGCTATTGTTCCTTAGACTAGACATAAATAGCTTCTGTGCCTGTCTTATAGTTTCTTTAGTAAAAAACACTTCATATTCTTCATTTGTTTCTTTGTCTAATCTTGGTATTTTCTTATCAGGTACTAATACTGCACCGATTAATTGTTTCTTTTCTTCATCTACTTTAGCAAGACTTAAAAAGTCATTATTAAAAAATACAAAGTTTTCTTCTATCGCAGGAAATTTTACAACAGATATTGCTTCAACGCCAAACATTTCAGCAGTTTCATCAATGATAAGTTCTATTAGTTTTTTTATTTTATTCGCCATAACATAAATAAATATAAAGTTGGTTTTTTTGTTTATAATGTAGACTGTATTTCTAGTTCTTCTTGTAAAGCCTGACTGTTACTAATATCATTTTCAACTACATAAGCCTGAACAGGTGTAGCACCCCCTAATTCTGGTGGTTCTATTGCTTCTAAATTAGGTACCATATTACCACCCATACCTGAAGGTACAGAAGGTGCGCTACCACCACCACCACCACCACCCCCACCACCAGGCACTTTCTTTAGTATGGCTCTAGCACTACCAATACCACCTAATACTTGACCTATTAATTGTGCTATTAGAATAGGTGTCATTACTGCTGCACCTGGTCCTGCTAAAGCCGCTGATTTAGTGGCGTTTGCAATAGAAGCTGAAATACCAGTGGCGGTATCTATTAACATACCTGCTAATGCTACTGCTTTTCCTGCCCTTGTTCCTTCACCTGCCATCTGTGATAAACTCCCTAATATACTTTTGGCAGCATCTATGTTGGACGCTTTTCTACTTGCTATTTCTGCATCTTGTATTTTCTTTGTATCTGCCGCTTTTTTCTGTGCAATCTCTAGTGATTTTTGTGCTGTTTCGTTTTCTTTTGCAATAGTTTCATCAATAGCATCTTGTTTTTCTTTTTCTAGTCCTGTTAAATTTACTAACTGTTCTGATCTTTGTCCTGTTATTCTTTCATCCAAATCCGCCATTTCTGTTTTAGCATTTATAACAGCCACTTGTAAATCTACATTATCTTTATTTACGGACAATTCTTTTTCTGCTAGTTCTAGTTTTTTGTCTGCTAGTTCTTTCTCTTTTGCAAATTGTTCATCAAGTATTTCGCCTAATTTTGTATTAGCATCAATTCTTTCATCAATAGTTAAACTTATATCATCTCGTAATTGTCTTTGTAGTTCTGCATCTTTTTGGTATTGCATTTGCAACAGCCTTTGTTGTGCTTCTGCAAGTTTTACTTCATTACGCATTTTTGTAATTGCCTTCCCATAAGCACTCGCTTCTTTTGCAGTATTCTTTATGTCCGTAGCTAGATTTTTAAAACCATCTGCCATTTTCTTTTGCTGTTCTTCATCAAAACCTGTACCTAATTGTACTAACGCTGTTCCTGCTTCAGAAGCACCTTCTTTTATCATATCCAAATCTCGTTTGAATACGCCTTGTATAACTTTACCCAATGCACCAAAGGTGTCTATAAGTCCTTCAAACCTATTTACTATATTCTTTTTTATTGCAACCCATAAATCTTCTATCGCTTGTTTAGGGTCAGAAAAAGCACTTGTCAATGTGCTACCTACATTGGTGGCTAGTTCTACAATTCTATTAAATACAACTTTTAGGCTTTCTGTTGCTGTGGTGAATAAGTCCATCGCAACCTGATTTTGACCAAACAATTCTTTCAACGCCATAAAAGCGCTAATTACTAAACCAATTCCCATCGCCTTAAGTGCTAAACCTACACCTAAAGCGCCCTTTTTCATTACCTCAAAACCTACCTTTGTAGAAATAGCCGCTTCATCTACGTTATCAATACTATCACCTAAACCATCTATTTTGGTGGTTGCATCTTTGACGTCTGCTTCTAGTATTATTTTTTTCTTTATCGCCATAGTATTCTTATTAATTGTTTAAACATCTTTTTAAAACTTGTATGATATTCCTGCATTCCGTAAGCAAAGTCTAATTCTTTATCCTTGTATTCTACTAATTGTAAATGATCAATAGAAGGTGTAATTAATTTTGCTGTTGCTCTTATATATTTTTTTAATTCCATAATAGTAAATCATAATTTTGTAATTGAATATAATGTCCATCTTGCCATAAAGCCCAATTTTCGCCATAAGGAAATTGTAGATTTATAAGTTGCTGAACATCTAAATCTACTGTTAAAGCCCAAACCCTTTTAGTGTCTGTCTGGCTATCATCTAAGCCAAATTGTAATTCGCCTGTAGAAGCGTCTTCAGCAATATTTAAAGTACAAGTAGTTGGATTTGCCCCTTCCGTTATGCTAAATTCTTCGCGACCACCTACTGTGCTTAATTGTGTTATTGTACTATTGAGATTTTTAAAAGCAGTATAATAAGCAAAGGCTTCTGTAGTACCTAATGTATATGTTGTGCTTGTTCCACCTATCACAGTTGCAATTCCTTTTACCCTAATAATCATATTGCTGTCTATAGGTATATATATTTTTGTGACTGCGATCCCTTCCGCGTAAGCATAGCCCCTTGTGTCGCCTTCTGTATACCCTGATATTACTATTCTATGGCTTTCACCGTTTAATTGCGGGACTCCTTTATTTTTAGTATTATATTTTATTACTATATCATCACCAAAATAAGGTAATATTGGTGGGTTTAGTTTTGTGGTTGCAGTTCCTTTTATTAATGGTATATTACGACCACCTATTTTTGAAGATATAATTGTTCTAGCCTGTCCTTCACTTTGTATAGAAGTAGAATTTAATAGACTTCTTAATCTAAATGGCAACGGGCTACCTGTAAATCCACAAGGATATAAACCAGCGTCTTCTTGTTCGGTCATATTGGTCATTGGTGTACCACCTATAGCATTACAACAAGCTATTTGAACATATATCCCTAGTTGGTCAGAAGAAGTTGTGTCTGGCGTACAATCAGCATCATCAGAACTGCACCAAATATAGTATTGTCCATATACAGTATTATAACCATCAGCATCATAACCTAAAACATAATCGCATCCTTCATTTAATACTAGACTATCTATTACTTTTAATAATGTAACTTTAGTAGATACTGTGCCACCTACCTGATAATTATGTATTTTAATAATTCTCCAATAAGTGTCTTTTATAAAAATTTCATCGTTGAATTTAAAGTTAAATATATCTACTGCATCAAGCATTATATATGCTTCCATTATTCTAGCACCAACACCATAAATACTGTTCAAGTATTTTTCCCAATATAAGCCATACAATGTGTTCTTTTCCCAAGTACCTTGTTCACCTATATAGTTAAATATATCTAAATCACCAACAAGGGGTGGTACGTGCGACCAATATAAAGACTTGGTGTCTGGTGTCAATGTGTAAGCATCATCTACAGGTGTAATATCAAAAGGCGTACAAACAGGGTATGTTGTAAAACCGTAGGCGTTGATTGCGAATTCCTCAGCTGGTTGCCAGTGTAGGTAATAAGTAACTGTCTCGCCACTAACATTTTTTACTGTTGTAGCACTACCATTATAATAAAACAATTTGGGCTTTGTTTCTGTTAGTGGGTTTTCAGTTACATTTTCTTCGTCTGTTTCTTGATAACTAAATTCATATTGTACTGTCATATTTGACAATAAAGAAGCACTAGTATTTGCGCCTGCGTAAACTTTTGCATTAATATAAGGGCTAAAAATAGCGTCGTTTTTCAGTTCGCCTTTAGCAAAATCATTATTAGTTTCTGTGATTTTCTTATGACCAAATACATTTATGTTTGGTTGGTTTTCTTTAAATTCTTTATTTAGTAAATCATTATCTTCTAAGTCTGTTAAATTTATTGTCTTTTTCTGTAGTGATGTTGTATCTTTTATTATTATCTCTTTTGAAGTATCTAGTTTTTCAGTCCAATGTTTTATACTCCCTTTTGGCAAATAATCATTATAGGGTTCAATAATAATATTAGAAGCATCAGCGGGGTCGGTTAGTATAATTAAATTAAATCTTTGTATTATATCTTTTAGAAAATCTTTTTGTAATATGCTATCATCTATACAAGCAGGAATATTTATTATCCTTTCAAATACACCAATATTATAAGTAGACCAAGTGATTTGAGCATAGCTTTCCATACTGCAAGGGAGTGGAAAACTTGTTTCAATACCTAGCTTAAACACAGTCGGAAGGGCATTAGCTATGAAAGGTTTGAAATTACTTCTTTTAAATAATATTCTAGCAGAAGCACCGATAGGCATATTGCTTATGTCCAAGTATTGAGTAATAGTACCCGAAGTAGGAGCTATTAATGTGCTCTCGGCTACACCAACAAAAGTGGTAGAATAAATAGTATCAGGAATTGGTGTATTTGGTGTTCCTGTAATAAGACCATCAACATCAAATCCTTGTAGTATAATAGTAATGGTAGGATCACCAGAACACCCATTCAAATTACTGACATAATATCTAGTACGAAAATATATACTTGTCATAGTTTCATGCTCTTTGGTAAAATAATCAAAGTCAGTATTCCATATCTCGCTATCATCATCACAAATATTATCTACAGGGTATGGGACAAAATCAATTTCTGAACAATCAAGGGAGTCGTGCACTTCAGAATATAAACCCCACTCACCTGACACCCCTACCTGCATAGTGCCAGGGGGCACTTCTCCCGTTAGTGTTGTTGGTGTTCCTGAATCTGCTAAATGGTTGCAGGTTGTCATAAATAATTTACCAAAGTAATTTTCAGAAGCATAATCACCTGTACTATCTATAAAAGCAGAAGTATAACTAAATCCTGACCTTGCGAAAATTAATTTGAATAGTGTTCTTAATTGTATTGCGGGTCTAAATTGTTCTATTGGTGTCATAAAAATACTCGCCAAATTTAAGCCCAAAGTGTCCACAGATAACTGAGACATACTTAAGTAAAACCCGTTCGCTGCATAGAAAAAACTAGGATGAGTAACAGATGTAGGGTACATAACCTTCTGAACCCCTGCATCAGCATCTTGTAAAGAAACTAAATTTGTGTTTTTAAAATCAGTAGTTGTACCACTCCAAGAATACTTTATATTATCATCATTAAAAGTATGATTTAATTCATCACTATAACTTCCATCATCATTTAAAAAAACATCTTTTAATGGCTTTTCACCAATAACACTAAATAAATCAGCAGTATTAGACATTAATACTACTTCGTACATTTGTGCTTTTTGGTATACTGCCTTTAATTGTATAAAGCCCTCAAATTGTGATACTGTGCCAACATATAAAGCAGCATTAAATTTGGCTTTGGTGGTAAAAACTAAAGTTTCTAAATTAACATTAAACCAAGTTTGAAAGAACTCGTTGTTATTATCAGTAAATGGTAGTTTAAATGTTTGGCTAAAATTAGCTTTTCTAGTTTCAGGCTCTTTAATATCACTAAACTGAAAGTTAAGACTTATGCTAGGGTGTTCTTGTAAGTCTAAATTATAAGTAGTATCTGATGTGGCACTACTTGTAGCGGGTCTAAATGCAACTAATCTTAGTTTTGAAGGCATTATGAATTAGTATTTACAGGGTTAGCATATTCTATCTTTATAGTGTATTGTATCATTTTATCATTAGAAGTAGTTTTTTTAACGAAACTCTTATCTGTAATCACTACACCTTCTGTAAACTCTGTATCTGCATTTTCTATTATATAAACATCAGTAGACATTATAAGTTTTTCTAATAACCTAGCATCTCCTTCTGTGATCCAATCTGTCTGTAGTGTTTCTTTTAAAGAGGCGGTTGTTTGCCTTGTTGTTATGCCTCTTTGAGTATTATTGTAAGAATACCTACTACCATCAAACCTGCCTATCAAAGTGTTATAATTATTTCTTTCAATTTCTAGTGTTTGTGTTGATTTCATTTTAAAATTAAAATAGTCATATCCACCTACACTATTACGCCATCCCAATCTTCTAACTTTAAACCCTTTACAACTGCCATCTTGTTTAACGAAATAATAATACTCAGTCATAAGAGCCGCACTAGCGTTATAGCCTGATATTCTATAGAAAGCCCAATCGGTAAAATTAGAAGGCTTTGCACCACCTGCTACTGTCGTACCACCACCAGAAGTATTATAAGCATCTACTGTTGAAGTTTCTAAATTTTGTGGTCCACAACCAAAATATAGAAGCCTTCCATCATCTGCTAAAGAGCCATCATCGGGGGGAATTCCACCATTTGCCACAGTATTTGCTATGAATTGTTGATTACCTATTCCAACCCCTGAGGAATTAAAATAAGTTATTCCTATCCAATCTATATCACTTGTAAAATTAGTGGCATCATTTAAAAAAGCTACGGTATGGTAATCAGTTTCTTGTACATAATTTCTTCTTACAGAACCTATATTATAATCTCCAGCATTTTCTTCTACATCACTTAATAATAAATCAGTAGCACTTGAGCCTTGATATTTTTGAAAGTAGGCACTTTGTAAATATTCGCCCTCATCGTTTCTAGCTGTAAATAATGGTGCTGACGCTTGTAACCAATATAGTGTATCATTTACAGTAGGCGATGGATATTCAGAAGGTGTCCCTGTTGCGATTTCAGAATACTCTTGATATGCTTTTACATAAATAGAAGATATTTGCGTTTTACCTAATTTGCTATCGCCATTTGCACTATATATAAGTTCAGTGTCATCATTAGCACCTAAAGTATGAATTGTACTAAATGGTTGACCCGACAAATTCTGATCCCATACGGTATCTACTAGCACAGTATTTATTATATCTCTTAAATCAAAAAAGGCTCTAGCCCTGTCATTAGTTATATCAACGCTATAGCCGTTTCTCCTTTGCTTCAGTTTGCCTATTAAATTCGCTGCTATTGCACTTGTACCTGTATATACTTCTAGTATTAATTTAAAATAGAATAAATCACTAATATCAGACTGCTTTACCATATACCCAATAACAGGGTTCCAATTAGTTATCGCAGGAATTTTATCTGTAGCGTCTACAGGTTCTTGCTCTAATGTTATACTTCCTATTGCCATAATCTATTTATTTTATTTGTTTTTTTAATTCGCTTTCTAAATCATCAGCAAATGCTTCTGTGATTTTATTAGTTTGTTTCTTTAATTGTTGTGTAAATGGTTTTGTAAAAAATTGTGTTCTTTCTAGCCCTCTTTGGTATATTGCTCTTTGTATTAAGAAAGCAAAACTTTCATTAGTTATAAATCGCCCACTTTTAGCCCGACCTTTTAATGGTTTATTTTTTATCCAATTTATCAATGGTTTTCTTGGTGGCATTTTAGAAGAATACTTAAATGGACTGCCTTGACCCCTCATTTTTCCACTACCTTTAAAACCACCTGCACCCATAACGCCTTCATCTACAAACTGCCAATAATCTTCAGCACCACCAAATTCAAATTCTAATTCTACACCCTTTGGTGTTTTTCTAACTAAATAATCAAAGTCTTTATATAGGGTATTTTGGCTTGTAGTTTTCTTCTTTCTTTTAAGTACCCGTCTACCTTCCTTGATTACATTAGAACCAAGTTTTTGCATAGCCTGTATTGTGTTTTTTAATTCCATTATGAATTAGGTGTTATTGGTGATATACAAAGATTGTTAGTATTATTAACTTGAATATTTAAAGTAGCGTTCCACCCTGTAAGCACATTATCAAATCTCGCTGTAAATGGTTCTGCTGTTATTGGAATGTCTAATACTATTTCATTAGCAACCCAACTTGTAGAATAAAGGTTTTGCTTGAACTCATTAATTACATCTTGAAGTATTTGTAGGTTTTCACTAAATGTATCGTTTCTGTCATCCATATCTTCTTGTATCATATCTAGAACATATACATCAAAAGAATAAGTCAATGAACCTTGGTCTATTGTTGCGCTTCCTGGTTCAGCATAAAGAATAGGATAGTCTGGTGCATTTAGTTTATTTATATCTACTTCATCTAAAAAACCGCTGTGAAAAGATTGTAGTTCTAAATGATTTTCTGCAATAGTATCTAAATACCCTACTACGTTTCTAAATGTTATCATAATTATTTCTTTGTTTGTTATTATAATCTTGACTATATGCTAAATAAGTCAGCACTTCAAGAATAGGCAATTTTGTTATTTTATCAATATCAAGTATTCTATTATTAGAAAGGTTGTATAAACAATTATACCAACCCCATTTACTTTGCATACTTACGCCTTTTGTTGTTTCGTTTCCTGTGCTTTCAAATAACGGACTGAAGTCATTGCCAATACGCTTCCTAAAGTCAAAAAAAAACCAAGACTATTTAGTGCTATATCCATAGGGCAATCTTTAAATAGTTCTTCTTTAAATTCATCAGGGTTATAATTTTCAATCGCATACCTTTCATTTCTTTTAAATGTTATTTTTCTATATAGAATACTCATTATAATATGCAAGTTTTCTATTGGTTCTTTGCAATATGTTTCAAGATCAATATATTCGCCTGTTGTGATATTGCTTAAATTGGGTACAAATCCATATTCTTCTTTATTGAATACAAACACCTTTCTAAATTGTTGTTTATCTGGTTCTGTGTCTACCATTTTTTTTATGATAGCCATTATCTCTAATAAGTCCTTGTAAGCCATTTTCTTTACTACAGCAGTAGTGGTATCACATAATAGGGCTAAACTCTTTAAAACCTTATTTTTCTCACTTCCTTTTGCTTCTTGTATTTTTACATATTTCTGATAGGTAGATATTGTTATGTCTGACCACTTATCAGGAATTTTTAAAGTTATCTCTGCCATTACTAATAAATATAAAAGTTAATAAATTGTCTTTTGTTATAAAATATAGTATTTGCCACTATGATTAATTGCTAGTTTATTCAAACATAAATACCTTGTAGCATCTACTAAATGGTCATTGATTTTTACAGGCGTATTAAGTACATCACCATTTTTATCTGTAGCCCATTTATAAGACCTAAATTCTTTGATTGCATTTAAACTATCCTTAGTAATATTTAGTTTATATCTTCTCATTATATCAATACCTAAATGAATACCTGCACCTTTTTTAGCAGGTTTTGCGTTTAGCCCAGAACGATACAATTCCTCAATCGCTTTCGGCTCGGCACTATCGCAAATTATTTCATCTTGCCTACTAACGCCAAATTCTTTTATCTTAATAGCCAAGTCAGTATTAGTTAAACGCTTTTCGTATAGCAGTTCTTTAATGTATAAACTATCATCTGATTGATATACTGCTACCATAGCACTCGGTGAATTTGTGAAGCCAAAATCTAAGCCATAACCAATCAATCTACCTTGCACATCATCTACCAAATTAAACTTTCTGAATATCATTGTCTGTATTGTTCCTATTTCACCAAGTCCATATACACGCCAATAGTCAGGGTCTAAATCTTTTAGTCTTTCAATCTCAGCAATAGTATCTTTATCTAAAAAGGGGTTTGCTTTATATGTTGATTTTATAAATGTGCAATCATCCCTAGTTATTACTTTTTCATATATCCACGAATAAGGGTCTGAAGGGTTATAATCTAAATAGATTTTTTCAGTTGTTCTAAGTATTAATTGCGTCCAATCTTCATAATTAAATTCATTGGCTTCATTGAGCCATAAATAGTTTCGCTTTCGCCCTCTAATTTTCTGCGGTTGGTCAACGCTAATAAATTCAATTAGGTTTCCATTTAGCATATAAGATAGTTCTGATTTATTGTGGTATTCTTCAGAATATAAATCTAGTTCTTTTAGTATTTGTAAGAAATCCCTATATGCTGTTCCTTTCAATGCAGGTAATGTCTTTCGTACTATAGTATATGTTTTGCCTGTGTTTTCTAGTGCCTTCGTAAGAAATAACTGACAAAGTGAATAAGTCTTAGAAGAACGAGTACCCCCCTGAAGACAGGTAATTCGTGTTATAGACCTATACGCCCTGTGAAATACATTTGTAGTGTCAATCGTTACCTGTGTCAATTACTTTTATATTTATGTCAGTTATGGACTTGCCATCACTTGTTATATCCAATTCAGACTTCTCAGTATATCCTCTTGTTTTTCCTTTAGTCTTTAAAAAGAAAATAGTTGCTGCTGTAGAGTTGTCCGAAATTTGTTTATGTAACTGACTTTCCGCAAAATCTAATGCAACATTTTCAATTTCTTTTACTTTCTTTTTGAAATCTTCATCATCTTTAAGCCATTTGTAATATGTACTTCTAGGTATATCTGCTGTTTTACACGCTATAGTAACAACGCCCAAGCTCTTTTCTAGGGCATTTAATAACGCTTCTTTTTTTATGTGTCTACTTTTGTTCATTGTTTTTTCTTTTTGGTTCATTAGTAAAAGGCACATCTTCAGGGTATGTGTTCCAGCCTATATTGCTTCTCTTCCCTTTTATTATACAGGGAAATAAGTTTTTGTATTTTATTCTATGATGTAATCTTCCGCCATTTTTCTTTTGTTTTTCTGCGTGTGCTAAACTAGGAAATTGTAAAGGTATTACAAGGGCTTTTGATAATAACCTGTGTTCATTATATAATTCTGTGAGTCCCCCTTTTTGCGTTGCTGAACTTGTAGGATTTAACGCTAAACCTGTACCAATACTACCAGTAAAATAACCTTCGTTCATTAAGCCTACAAATAGGCTCGTATCACTATCAAGTGCAGACCTCTCGCCTCTATATATAAATCGTGTATAAACAAATGTTGTATTCATCACTTTTTTTCTATATATTTTTCTATCAGGAACACTGAACATATCACCTGTTTGACTTAAAGCGAACGCCCCTATTTTTTGTCTTTGCATAAATTCTTTTACACCCTCAAACACCCTTTCAAAATCTTCTAGTATCGCACCCCTCATATATATAGCAAAGGGTTTTATTTCATATTGTCTAGTGTCATCATCAATAACTATATAAAAATCAATATCTAATTTTTTAGCAATATCAAAAAACATATTTCTACCCTGTCCTGCTGACCTTCTTGATTTACTAACTCTATGCACATAGTCGTACCTATTAATAGACTCTTCCATATTAAATATGTGAAGATTGCAATTTAATCTTTTAGTTTCTTTCTTATAATCTTCAATATCATCAGTTGCATCATCAATAACAATATGTATCTTGTTAGCATCATATCCTATTTTTTCTATAAAATACTTTGCTGTTTTTATATTAGTGGGTCGATGGTAGCTAGGGATAAATATATCTATCATTGATTAATACCTTCTTCGGTGAAACTTAAAATTCTTAGTAAATCATCTTCTATAAAACCATTAAGCCCATTATCAGTTAATACTAGTCTTAATCGTTCAATCGCCTTTTTTTCTTCTTCACTTGCATTAAAGAAATAGTAATTAGCCACACTTTCAAAATCTATCTTTATAAATCTATATGTAAATAATTTTAAAATTCTTTTTTGTTCATCACTTAAATTACACCCCTCTAATGCTTCTAGTTTTGTATTAAACTTTTCTAAATCTACACAATCTTCTAGTTCTATATTTGGTGTTTCTTTTGGTTTATAATATAGGGGGTCATAACTTAAACCTGATAAAAGTTCTGTGTTTTTTATAGAAGGAACATTAACACCCCAATCGTCTAAATCTTCTATTTCCCACTGATTGGCTAATATATCAAAATCCCAGTCACCGTATCCAACATTGTCTTTTATTATAAATTGCTCTTTTTGATGTTCACTTAGGTTTTTTTCTTGAACACAAAAAACTTCTTTTATGCCTAAATCTTTTAATGCGTGTAATCTCATATTACCACCCAACACCATATAGTTTTCGTCTACTACGACAGGTCTTAATTCTAACATTTTAGGAAACTCTTTAATAGATTTTTTTAATTTATTAAAATTAATCTTATTAATAGTTCTAGGGTTGTTTGGGTTTGGTTTTAATTTAGATATTTTAGTTTTTTCTATTTTCATATTGTTTTAATCTTTTATTTACTTCAATTAAACTATGGATTTGTATACATACATTTTCTAGGTGCTTTATTCTACAATAGAAATTAAACATACTATCGTTTGCTTTAATGTGGCAATCTCTACAAACACCAATTAGATTTTCAATATAATCTTTCTCTTTTTTAGTGCCAAATTTACTTTGTCTTTCTAAATGGTGAACATCGACTGCCCTTGAACCACACATTTCACACGGTATGAAATCTTGTTCTGCATAGTTAAAAAAGTCCATATATACTTTAGTGTGCTTTTTCAAGTTTCTTTGTTCTTGGTGTTATTCCTCTAACATAAAAATCTCTTTTGCAGAATATACATTTACCTTCTTTTATTAAACTCATCCGTACACAGCTACAACAAAATCTAAATATCTGGCTCATCTTTATATTTTTTACGATTATATTTCTTTTTATTTTTATGGATATAGTGTATTAGTTTATTCAAAAATGGATCACGCCCTTTACTTGCCTTGACCTCTATATTTTTTCTTATATCCTGTTTGTCCTTTACTTGCATTTTTACTATGTATTCCCCTTCTGCGTTTTCGTTTCTTTTCTCTGTGAATATATCCTGCCCTTTTAACCATAGATATAATTATTGTTCATTTGTTTTACAACTATTAACATAGACCTTCGCTAATTTTGCAAGTGTTTGCTGTATACAACTTGTGCAGCTTGTTAATTTTTTATTAGCATTAAATACTTTATTATATATTTTAACTAAAGCAATTTGTTCGTTTCTATTTATATTTCCTTTTTTAAGTGAAGGTAAAACTTGTTCATATATTTTTAATTCATCTTCAGTAAATGGTCTGGCATAAGGAAACAATTTATTGAGGGTGTTTTTTCTCTCACTACATTTACAGTCTTCACCAAGTATTTTTTTTGCAACCTTATCTATTCCTGTTGCCTTTAATACCTTTTCAACACTATCGCCAATTCCTTTACTTTTCATTTTTAGATTTTTCTAACATTGTATTATATAATTCTATTATTTCAGGTGGCAATGTTTTTATTGCTTCGGCTAATTCTTTAACATCTTTATTTTTTTTAAAATTTTCAGATATTAATTTTAATTGCTCAATTCCTTTATTTTTCATTTTCTAACTGTTTTAATTTTTTATTAAAATAATCTTTTTCTATATAATCTACGACCATTGGAAATGTTAAGCCTTCAGCATTACTTTTAAATGCAGACAATATATTTATTAATTCCCATTTCACATCATCATTTCCTGCGGTTGCTTTTCGCATTATATCTACCGCTTTTTCCCTTTCTTTTTTAGTTAGTTTTTTCATTTATTAAAAATTCTTTAACATTAGTAATTGATTTATGTAATGTGTTTCTATTTATCTTGGTAGCTTTCGCCATTGTATTTAAAGAAAAATTTTTATCGCTTAAATAATACAGCTTAAATACTTCTGCATCAAACCAATATAGGTCTTTAAGTTTCGTGTCAATCCAATCTAGGCGTTCTTCTACATTTTCTTTGTATTCTATTGTTTCTATTGTATCATCAGTAGAAACACCATCTTGAATGCCTGATATATGATACTCGTAATATTTGTTATACTTATAATAGTACCTGCTAGTTTTACTATGGAATTGATTTATCATTACTCTAGCAATATAAAAAGTGAACTGTTTATTTTTTATTATATCTTTGATCCTTTCTGTATCGCATTTATAAAGTTCTTCAATAACAAAACTTAAAAGGTCTTCACCTTTGCCACTTGTGATATTATAAGCCATATCTTTCAACTTATTATAGTTTTGTTTTAAGTATTTATTTAGCACAGTTTAATGATAGAGGGTACATTTATTTGTTTCATTAAGTTATATTCTACACTTGAAAGTATGCTTGTTTCTATTTCTGCAATATTGCCAAATGTGGTGTTCACTTTATTATAAATATAATTTATGATGTTTTTGTTTTGTTTCAAATCTCGTAAAATGAAAGATAATTCTGCACCATCATTAAAAAAAATTGTAAACAAGTAGTTGTTAGTATCATAGTGTTTCCCATAATACCTTCCTATTCTACTATTAAAAAAAGTTTTTGGTATTTTCACTCAATTCCCGCTTCTTCTTTATCCGCATAATCTGACGCTTCGGCATCTATAAATTTATGATAACAATTAATAAAAGAACCATAAGCCCTATACCACTTTATTTCGGATTTTAGTTTTTTTATTTCTTCTCTTTTTCTATAATTCATAATTTTAAAATAATGTCATAATTTATTTTTTAAATATTTATCTATATTTTTTATTGTTTCATCTATTCCTGTACAAATAATGGACATATATCCTCTTTTATTTAATTGATCACACCACCATAATTGTTCAGGTGTTGGCTTATTATATCCTATTTTTAATTCAAGTGCTAAACCACAATATAATTTTTTATTTATTTTAGATATTTCGTATATAAACAAATCTGGAAATCCTTTTTTATATCCAGTCGCTTTTGCTTTATTTCTTTGAGAAAAATACTTTTGATAATTACCACCCATACTACCACAATACAAAACATTTTTTAAATCTAAATATTTACATACTGCTTTTTGTAATTGATATTCTTTCATTGTAAATCTATGACAATCTGTGTAAAATTATATCTGTTAATTTTTTCATTTAAAAGGCATTTTATTATATATAGAAGGTGCATCATCTTTCTTATTAAAATCACTCGCCACCCACCTTTTTAGTCTATATTCTATATTGAAGGTGTTTGATAATTCCCATTTCATTTTAGGGTTTTCTTCGTTTGTTAATTCAGACCAATATTCTATGAAGTCATTTTTATCTTTATCACTAAAATCTTTTAGCGAGTTTACATTATTCTTAAAACACTCTATTCTTTTACTTATACTCTTATTTACTTTTACTTCTACTCTACTAGTATTACTATCGTATTTCGGTCGTAATACGTTCGTATTATTCCACCTTTTATTAATGCTTTCTTTTGCCTTAGTGCTTTTATTATTTATATCTTCTATATGTCTATGCAACCTTTTAGAATAAAAACAATTATCTTCAATAACAAATAATTCAAAATCTTCAATTACTTGTTTTAAAATTTTAGGATCACATTGAAGTCCAAATGCCAAAGTTTCATAATCAGAAATACATAGTTTATTTTCTTCATTGAATAAAAGTTCTAATAAAGCCCAGAAAATACCATAGCCTTCATAAGACAATTTGGCTCTCAATTTTATTATTCTAATATCGTTCCTTGAATTACTATCGTGATTGAAGTATGTTTTTTTCATACATTGAATATAAAGATAAAGCCCATACTATTAAAAAATAGAGAAAAAAGAATTGAAAATAGTACAGGCTTTACCACAATTAAAACACAAAATTAATTAAAATGGTACATCATTATTAGTGCCACTAGAATTTTTATTAACATCTTGGGTGTTCATTACCCAATCCACAAATATCTCAGCTCTAGCAATAACATCTTCTGTATTGTAAGTTCCTTGTGCAATACAAATATCAACACTCGCTTTTAATGAAGATTGTTTAATAATGTATTCTTGAACATTACCATCTTTTTTAGGAGCATAATTAGTATTAGGTGTAAAATTAGATATAGGTTTTATTTTAGGAAATTTACCATCTATAAATTCATATTCTACTTCTTGATTAATTATAAATTTAGTTTGGTGTTCTGATTTTGAACTGTATTCCCCAATATTACCATTTTCCATTTCTACTTCAAATTTAAACATTGTTCCATATTGTCCTTCCCAAGTTCCATTGGATTGAACATTTACTACTTTACCTTTAGCCATCTTTTTATATTTTATTAGTTGATAATTCAGTTACATCTATATTAAGAAAATCACATAACCTATCCAATTCATTTAGTCTAAAATTGCCAGGATTGTTTAATTTGTTTAACATAGTCGGATAAGATAAATTCAATGCTTCAGAAAGTTGAATTTTATTCACCTTATTTTTATACATTGCAAGACCTATTAAGTCCTGCCTTCTTTCGTTTAAAGTCATAAGCGTTACTTTTAAAATTATTCTGCAATATAACAAATCTTTTTAACATACAATTAAATAACCTTAACACTTATTAACAATCATAA
>VTLG01016840.1_pt1 | contig 16341 bp, 36 predicted proteins | sample 4694571 | NCBI WGS metagenome assembly VTLG01 (sample SAMN12604809, study PRJNA352737) | marine metagenome | biome: ENVO:00000447; feature: ENVO:00000209|ENVO:00000569|ENVO:01000036; material: ENVO:00002151; isolation source: viral sequences binned using virsorter ...
CCAAGTCTTGGTATCTTCCATATTTTAACATAAAAAAAGAAACTGATTGATTACTTTCGTTAGGTTCAAAATAAATACTTTGTGCTAATTTGCCTTTATTGCTGATAGCACCAGCATTTGCTCTTGCTTCTTGTACGACTTTTGTTGCAAACTCCCTTAATATTCTATTTAATTCTTTTAATTCCATTAACAGATATTTATGTCATTAGGTATTAATATATCCATAGTAGCAACCCACCCAGCAACTTCATTTTCAAACCTATCATAAAAAGGTTCACAACTAACAGCACCATCAAGCTGGTATTTAGTCGTATATAAATCACCACTACGTAATGTTTCAATTAGTTTATTTGCTACTGCAAGTTGGGTGTTTAGAACATCGTGTTCATTATTATTACCTCTAAATATATCAGTAGTTTCTTCTTTGCTTACATCAACTATATCCATACAGAAAACACTAATGTTAAACCTTAACACTTGATCTTCTTGTGATACGTTGTTTATTATAATATGGCTCAATGGATATATGGTTTGTTTTGATAAATCTATTTTTGTAATATCACCTGTTGTAACTGTATTTACATTTTCATCAGCCAACAAGTTTGTTTTGATTGTTTCAGTTAATAAGTAAAAACCTCTTGCCCCACTCATCGTCTATTTTTTATTTGTTTCATTTCTAAGTCGTTTTTTTCTTTCATAAACTCTAATGCCATCAAACACTGATGCATATTTAGTCCAGTGATATTTTCAAATCTTCTAACATCACCTTTAGCGAGTGCGAAAATTGACTGATACCACCCCCATTTAACTCCAAAGCTTCCAATTCCTGTCTTTGAGTCGGTGTCATCATTTCCATATAACCCATCATAATTTGTGATAATTCTATCCCTAAATTGTAAAAAAAAACAATGGAAGAAAAACAAACTGCTAATGGCATATCTTTCATTATGTTTGTTTCTTTACCATCATAGGCAACAATACTATATCTATCTTTATGTTTTGTTTCAATTGGCCTATATAGAACTGCCATAGCTTTATGCATTTGCTTCCAGTCTTTTATGTAGGTATCAATATCAACATATTCACCAAAAGTCATTTCATCTAAACTTGGCATAAAGCCAAACTCAATATTGTGAACAGTAAATCTATTGATTAAAGTTTCTGTTTTGTTTTCAAATATTTTAATTAATGTTTTTTGAATGCTTGTAATATGGCTCATACGAAATTGAAAGACATCTTTAACTGGAATATTACAAAATATTTCTATCATTCTAGATCCTAGCTGGTAGTCATCATCTATTTTTTCTTGTGCTACCAGGTATTCTTGATACTGCCCTAGTGTAATATCGTGCAAACTTTCAGGAACATTGATTTTAATTCTCATAATTATATAACAATTTTATTTACTAATTTATAAAAAAAAAAGGCAGTCTTGCAACTGCCCTTAATTAAACTAAACATATAATGAAAAAACTACTTTACCTTTTTTGTTTCCAGTAAAGCATTTCTTGTACTTGTTGTTCTCTTGACAACTCATCCCAACCATCTTTTAAAGCTGGGTGTATTCTTTTTTTCCTAAGGTATTCAATACCATTATTCATAAAGTGGTTCATAATTATTTATATTTATTTACCCTAATATAAAAAACATTTTTTAATCTACCAAATATTTACCAGCCTTTTTTATCTGCCTTAACAAACTCACCATCTTCAAATGTTATCCAAATATCAATTTTATAGTGTTTCCATAATCTTCTACTGTATGTTCTAAATGAAGGTTCAAATACTCTTTTCATAGCAAACTCATCCTCTACTATTTCTATTTGTTTGTTTGATAATTTCATATTATGTTTATTTATTTACACAAATATACAAAACATTATATAATTTACCTAATTGCATATTTACCGAAGTTGGGTTTACTAAGTATTGAATACGTTGCATACCTTACTGCATCAGCTATGTGGTTGTTTTTATCTTCAGGTTTGTTTGTTAGTTTACCTGTTTTATCTTCTAACCATTTATAGTTTCTAAACTCTTGTATAGCATTGGTACTATCTTTGTGTATATGTATCTTAAACCTTTTTAGTAAATCTATTCCAGCATTTACACTATCTCTACCTTTTAAACTTGCTCTAATACTCCAACCCATTCTTCTTAGTTCTTCTATAATTCTTGGTTCACTACTATCAGCATATATTGGTTCACGGTTTACTTTACCTTTTAAGAAGTTGTGTATATCACCAGTAGTCATCATTGTTCTGTAAAGTAATTCTTCTATGTATAAGTTGTTATCAAATTTGCTTACTTTCACAAGTGCAGTTGGATCGTTAGTGAAACCAAAGTCCATACCAAATGAAACCACCTCTGCTTCAAAAGGCACTTGGTTACATTCTACATAATCAAATATTGTTGCCTTGCTTATACCTTTTTCACCAAGTCCATATATTTGCCAATATTGTTCATCAGTATATTTAAGTCTTTCTATTTCATCTATTAAGGACTGCTCTAAAAATGGGTTGTCTTTGTAAGTTGTTTTAAGGAAGTTTGCATCTTCACGTGGTATTATCTTGTCATATATCCAATGGTATTCTTCACTTGGGTTGTAGTCAAGTATTATTTTATCACTTGTTCTAAATAGTAGTTGTTGCCAGTCTTCCCAAAACAATTCATTTGCTTCATTAATAAACAACAAATGTCTTTTACGCCCTCTAACTTTTACTGGTTGATCTAAAGATATGAACTCTATTAAGTTGCCAAAAAGATTATATTCACTGCTTGACTTATTGTGGTTGTCTTCACTATATAAATTATGTTCACGTAATATATTAATAAAATCTCTTAATACGGTTGCCCTCAATGCTGGGTAAGTCTTACGACAAATAGTGATAGTCTTATTAGAGTTATTAAGGCAATAATAAAAAATAATATATAAAAGAATGTTGAATGTTTTTCCTGATCTGGTTCCACCTTGATTAATTATAATCTTTTTATCACTATCAACTAAATTTTCAAATACAATATTAGTCTTTAGGTTTATCTTCATTTCTTATAATCTCTATTTTAACATTACTAGGTGTACCATCAGCACCAGTGATTTCTTGTCTTTCAACATATCCTCTTTTTTTTCCTTTAGTTTTTAAATAGAATATCGTAGCTGGTGTTGAGTTATCAGCTATTTGTTTATGTAGTTGTGATTCAGCAAAGTCTAATGCTACGTTTTGTAAATCATCTACTTTGTTTTTAAAGTCTTTATCTTCTTTATACCATTCATAGTATGTTGTTCTTCCTACTCCAGCTATTTTACAAGCAGTAGTTACAACACCTAAAGATTTTTCAAGTGCTTCTAATAATGCTTTTTTATGGTGTTCGGTTTTGTTCACTACTTAAATTTGCCTTCTGATTTTTTACTGTCTTTTTTTACATTATACATTTCAGCTTTTTTTTTATTTAAATATTTAAATCTTTCAGGTATTGACATTTGGCGTATATCTTTTTCCATTTATTTTTATTATTAATGATGAATCAAATTTATACATTCTATCTATTGTTACTTGACAATATTTAGGGTCAAGTTCCATTGCGTAACATTTTCTTTTTAATTGGTGTGATGCTAACATCGTTGAGCCAGATCCTAAAAAAACGTCTAAGACAATTTTATTTTGTTTTACTTGTGGTTTTATTAAGTCAGATATAAAAGCCAATGGTTTTGGGCAAGTGTGAAGTTTTCGCATACCATCTCCTCTATCTGAAGTGTGTTCAAATACATCCCAAGTATATTTTTCATAAACTTTTCCAAAAATAAATATTGGCTCTGTTTTTCTTAAATGAAAAGATGAACCACCAGACTGTTTTGTTTTATCAAACCAAGTCATTTCATCCTTAGGGTTTTTTGACCACCAATATTTTTTATATTTCCAGCCTGTTGTTATAACTATTAATTTATTTTCTTCTTGTAAAAGATTAAACCATTGGTCACAAAATTTTAAATATTCATCTCCTTGTTTGTCTTTATGTGAATTGTATTCATATCCTATTCCATAAGGTGGGTCAGTAAAAACCATATCAGCCTTCTGCCCATTCATCAATTTAGCAACTTGATCTGAATCTGTACTGTCACCACATAACAATCTATGATTTCCAATTTCTATCAGATCACCTAATACAACATCAACTTGAATTTGATCAGGTTCGGTATAATCATCCTCTTTTAACTCTGTTATGTCTTCTTCAAAAGGAAAACCTACTAACCCCCAGTCTTCTAATTTTTTAACATCCCAATCATTAGCTAATATATCCCAATCCCATTCACCAAAACCTACATTGTCTTTAATGATAAATTCTTGCTTTTGTTTTTCAGATAAGTCATCAGCTTGTATAACCCATATTTCTTTCATACCTAATTCTACTGCTGCTTTATATCTCATATTTCCACCAAGTATTATATTGTTGTCATCAACTACTATTGGACGTAACTTTAACATTTCAGGAAATTCTTTTAAACTCTTAACCAGCTTTTTAAATTTATCTTTACCAATAAATCTAGGGTTGGATGTGTTTTCTTTTATTTTATTTATTTTTATTTTATTTGGTTTCATAATGTGCCACTAATTGTATAACTATTTAAATCAACATCTTCAAGAAAAAACATCTTGTATCTTTCTATGGCTTCAAGTGTTTTCTTTTTACCACTTTCATAGAAGTCATTTCCTACGTTGAATATACCAATATCACAACTCTGTTTATCTATAACAAGAAATTGAAACTGTTTTGCTTCCATTTTAAATAATTGACAATAGATATATACTTGAATATCATAATCGTAAGCATATGCACTGTATTGTGAACGTGGGTTTGCGAAGTTGTGTATTGATGAAGTGGTTTTAAGATCAACTATTCTTTTACCTTTTGCTAGTATATCTGCTTTACCTCTGAATGGTATGCCCTCGATATAATCAATGGCTGCGATTTCATACTCACAATTTGTTAGTAATTTAAGTGCTTGTTCATTTCTAAATAAAGCATCTTGTAATCTTTCTATTTCACTTCTTTCTTTTGTGGTGAATATGGTGTGTTCTTTATCTTTGTTTTGTAATACAGTATCTTTAAATACTTTAGCTGTTCTTGATTTACAATCAACAAAAGTATATTTGTCAAATTCTTCAGGTTCTAAAACTGACAAGTGTAAAAGTCGTCCAAGTAATAATGCCTTTGTAATTGGATCACCATACTTTATTGTATAAGCATAACTCTTAGGACTTTTTCTTAACTTCTTTATTACTGAACTACTTAATGTTGTTTTACCAAGATAGTTGTAATAAAAATCATCACTTGCCATTTCTTTCAGCAAATCTGCTTTCTTCCAGGTTGTTGAATCTAATAGTGTTATTGAGTTCATTTATTTTGTTATTTAATTTTTGTATGTCTTTATCATAGGTGTTTTCTAAATATTGTATTCTTTTAGTTTTATACATATCATCTATCAAAAGTGTATTTGTAAAGCTGTACATATTTGTTAAACACTCCATCATTTTACCCAAGTTTTTTCTTCTAGGGTTTTCTTTATCTAATTCTTCAAACATCTTGCAAAGAGTATGTCCTAATAAATTGAATTGTGCTTCATAATATAGTCTTTGATTTATATTCATTTATTTATGTTTTTAATTACTGATTCTTTTTCATTTAAAAGATAACATTTTTTTTTTACTTTTTTACTGCCCCAAAAAGAAGTTTCAGGACACCAGAAGTCTTTAGGTTTTCCAACATCTAATTTGTTCAACCAGAAAAAATAGTTGCCGTTAGGGTCATTTACAAAATAAATCTTAACAATATCCTCATCCATTTCCATCAATTTATCATACTTGTATTTTTCCAGTAGCTTATTTTCATAATAATCATTTCTAAATTTCATTTCAATCACCACTGGAAAACCTTTTGCTGTATAACCTTTTGCGTCATAGTGTTCATACTTTGCGCCACTCCATTTTAAATTCCATCCATCTAAATTAAGTATTGCTACTATTGCTTTTTCAAACTGGTGTATTGTGTCTAGTTTTGCCATATTATCTATTATGTGAAATGGCATTACCATTACTTTTTAAATACTTCATTCACTTGTTTTATCCATCTTTTGATTTCTTTGTTGTTACAACTACAAAAGTTTGGCTCACTATATTTATGGTTGTAATACTTTGCGTGTAGTTCACACATAACTTTAAAATCTTCAAGAGTTATTTCACTATTGATTCTTGCGTGTACTTGCTGCCAAGTTTTTTTATCTAGAGCTTTATCTTGTTCCATTTTTTTCTACGTTCATCACACTTACATCCAGGAAATATTTTTTTCCATACATACCTAATGCCAGTGTACTTTGTTATATAATATACTAAATCACCTAATTTCATTTTGTTGTTTTTAAAATTTCTAAACAAAGTTTCAAGTCTAATACTTTTACCATAGTCTGACTTGTTGTTTATGTTGTTCAATTCGTTTCTTTGCTGCTTCAAAATATTCTTTGTCTATTTCGTATCCTGTTAGCTCAAACCCTAAATTATAACAAGCTATGGCTATTGAACCACTACCTAAATGGGTATCGAGTATTGTATCCCCCTCTTTTGCATAATTCATTAATAGCCACTCATAAAGTTTTACAGGTTTTTGTGTAGGGTGTATTCTACCTGCACCACCCATACCACTTTTGTCATAACACCTTGTTGCTTTATTAAAAGATGTCCAAGCAAGTTCGCCATCTGCAAAAGTCATTCCTGTTTGTTTAAACCAAAACACCCAACCTTGACTATTGTACAAATGTTCTACAAAATAATTTCCACCCCAAATAATCTGATTTTTAGATACTCTAAATAACTCATCAAAATATTCTTTAGTAGGTGTTTTTTTATCCCATTCTTTTCTTTTCCATTTTTTGAAACCACTTGATTTAGGCATACCCCCACTATGTAACCTATTGATACCATAAGGTGGATCAACAATAGCCAAGTCGAACTCATTATCTACCATCTCTTTCATAGCTTTCATACAATCTTGGTTGTATATCATTTAATCAATTCTTTTAATATTTTTTTTACTTTGTTATATGTTCTATACAAACTATAATAACTAATGTGGCTTTTTTCTGATAACTCTTTTATGCTTGTGCCACCCTCAATAATTTCATACACTTGCTTGTCGTACCAGTGTAACTCGTTTAATTTTTTTATTACTAATTTATATTTTTCTTCAATATTATAATCAATAGGGGTTTGTTTGCCGATCCTATTTATATAATTTTCTATACTTATAACATTAAATTTTGATTTTTTTATTTGCAAATTTGTAGTCATATGCCTTAACATCATATATATATAGTAAAAATTTATGTCATCACCGTATGATAAATCTTTACCATTACGTAAATATTTTATAACACGTACATACATTTCCTGGACTAAATCTTCAGCGTAATCGTCAATTCCAAATGATTTAACAATAGCAATCCAGTCATTATGTTTGTCGGTTAGTTTCTTTAAGACATTCAAAACGGTGCTTTTATTCTTTCCAATAAAGATAAAAGTACAGTTTTTTTTCCATTAATTTCAAAACCAACATTATTTTTTATGCTCTTTAGTATTATAGGACTTTCAATAGGTGTTGGTCTTCCACCAGTATCAACGTCTTTAATTTTTCTTATATGTATTTGTAAGTTCATCCATTCAGTCGGATGCTGTGTGTAACGATGACAGCAAATGAAATCATCAGCACGGTTTACAAACTTGCCACCACCCTCAACATCTGCTGCTAGTGGCGGAATTGGATGCCCAGCATATGGATGTCCTATTGGGTGTTTTATTCTAAGTGCGTTTGTAGCTGCGTGTGTTGTAAGCCAAATAGAAACATTTTCTTTTTTACAAAAGTTTCTCATTTCACTTGTAGCTTGATAGTCGTAATCGTGTTTGTTTATACCACCTAAAACATTTCTATCAATAGATAAAGAGTTGTATGGATCAATCAAGAACCCATCGTACTTCCAAACTTTGTTTATACTTTCACCTAAACTAATTAGTTGCTTATAAGTATAAAGTTCTTGTGCATCTACAAATTTAAAATGTTGATATACGAATTTAGCTTGTTTATTAAATTCTTCTTCTTTTATAAGATTGATTGGTTTTGCTTCTAAAAACTCTATAAGCTTTTTTATCATTTGGTGTGGATCATTCTCACTTGAAAATACCAACCATTTCAATTTATGAACCACACTATATAACAACATCAAGTAAAGAGTAATTGTTGTTTTTCCTGAATTGGCGTGACCTAATATCAAGTTAAAATTAGATTTTTTAAATCTAAAGTATTCATCTATTTCTGGTATGTCTAATTTAAAACCCTCTGATACTTCACCCTTTCGTACTTTTATCAGCTTGTCAATTTGCTTGTCATAGTTAATCAGCATTTGTCATAGTATTGTTTGCGTAGCTTGATGCTTTTTTATAGTTTTTAAAATCACTATGGTAAATATAATCTACAAACAATTCAAACCAAATAATTTTTTCTTTTAAATTATTTATTTCCTCTGACTCTTTTGTACCACCATTTTGGTTTGTTTTCTTCATCTATATTATGTTTATTAATTATGTTTCCCTCTAAGTCAAGAATTGTATATCCTTGTTTTGCTAAAAGTCTTAATGCTTTTAATTGTTCTTTTGCCCTTTCTTCAATTCTATAACTTTCAAATATTTCGTTGCTTATTGGCATATCACTAATTTATAAAATTATTTTAAAAATTGATTTCATTTAAAGATTTTATTACAATCATTCTAACAAATGATGATTTCCCTAAACCTCTTTTGGCTGATTCTTTAACAATTTTATTATAAGAATCTGTTGAGAACCTTACCAAAATTTTCTTGTCTTTATGTTTCATAATTTCTTTTTAAATTCTTTATATTTTTTTACCATATCTTTATCAGCTTCTTCTTTTGCTTTCATAGCATACTCATATAAAGCTGGTATGTCATCTAATAAAGCTTGTGCATCCCATTCAAGATATATTTTATCTTCACCATCCCAGTTGCATACCTCACATTCTATATGAACAACACCAGCTGATTGATGTAAACTTGTAGTTCTATGTATCCAGTATTCTTTCATAATTATATTTTAGAATGGCAAATCATCCCTATCAGGACTATGATCAGCAGTTGTTACTTCTTTTGGTTTATAATCGTTTAACTTAAAATATTGTTTACCAGCTTTACTTTCACATAAAGAAAGATTTATAAAACCTTTTGTTGCTCTTGGTTTCAATTTTTTTAATTCTTCAATTAATAATTCTATGTTTACTGAAACATCACTTTTTACCCAATCTACTTTTGCTGGTTTTGGGTATAAACCACTTATAAATTTTATTTTATCCATTGTGTACGTATTTTTCTATTTCTCTTGCTAATGTAATTAATTTATTTCTATTTTCTTCTTTTTCCCAGTCGAACAACTGCCCCTGGTATAAATCGGTAGCCCTATTCATACTACTTTGCCTAATAATATAAGTTTGTACATCATCAGTTTTTTTATACTCTATCTTTGTTTCTTTTGGAACTGGGTTCTTTGTTTTAATATATGCTTTATTTTTATTTTTATCTAGATCATATTCGATTTCGCTACCCTCTTTGTAATATAAAACATCAGTTCTATAAACTAAGGGTGCGTGTCCGTTGTCGAATACAAACACATATTTAGTCCATTTATCACCATCATTATCCCAACTTTCTTTAGGTTCTATTTTTTTTAATATTGCTTTGTAAATCATAAATTATTTTTTTTAATTGTTTATTTTCTTCTTCTAGTTCTTTAATTCTTTTTCTTAGTGCTTTAATCTCAGCCACTCTTAACCTTGATAAATCAGCACTACCTGTCATAATTAACTATTTTAAAACCCTTAGAACCAATAGGTGCAGATTTTTTTATTGCTTCTATTGCTTCTTCAGGTGTTGTAGCCATTACAGTTTGTACTCTAAAATCGTAACTTTCTATCGGTTCCATATTTAGAAAGTGATATTCTATTTCGTATTTTATTATTTGTTTCATTTAGTAAGTATTAAATATGACAATAGCACTATAATACCTAAATAAGATATTGCTAATGCTATCATTTTATGTTTATATTTTTGTTTATTCATAAAAGTTGGGTGTAAAAAATCTAACACACCATTTATCAACGCCCTCTAATTTGTCAAACCATTCTTGACTACATTCTTTTAAGGGTGTAGGGTTCTTGTAATCTGGTTCACCATTTTTCAATGTAGGGTATATATTACCTGTTATGTCTATATGGCAACCTACTGATTTAAGTTCAATTGTTTTTGTCATTTAATTTATTTATTTCGTTTATTTTTTTCCAGTCTTTTTGTTCTTCACATATTAATAAATAATCTTTTTTATCTATTATTTTAAGACCAAATTCTTTTGCTACATAATTTATATGTTTAGAGGTTGTTGGACTTGTTGTTTTTCCTCCAACATTCCAAGGCAACTTTATTAAATATGGATCACGCATTGTAGCCACAAGTGTACCATATGAATAAATATCATCTCGTAATACGTGTAAATTTTTGTTATATTTTTTAAGTGGAAATCTTCTCATTTTATTTATGTTATTTATTTATTTATAAAACAAATATATAAAAAAAAATTGAAATAAAAAAAAGGGGGTAATGAGAAACCCCCCTTTCTTCTAAATAAACATAAATAAACCCCTCTATGAAGAAGTGAGGGATGCGTTTAAATTCTTATAATGCTCAATCATTTCAAGCAGTTCAAAGTTAGTTATTTTTTTTGTTTCCTTTGCTAACATATAAAGTTTTTTTGCTTTTTTTTCACCTAATTTCATACCAAACTTATATTGTTCACCCCCCTTAAACATATTGCAACCAACGCACTGTACCTGGCAATTATCCTCATTCCATCTAGTAGAATAATGCTTTCTTGACTGAAAATGTCCGCATTGTAACCTTTTCCAGTGATCTCGTTTACCACAAGTATAACATTCAGCAATATCGTTTTTAGCATATCTTCTTCTAATATATTCAGAAAAAACACTATCTAATTTTTTAATTAGTTGTTTTCTCTTTGCCATTTAAAATATTTTTTTATATTAATATATAAGTACTACTATATAAATTACTAGTAAATATATATAACTAATAAATATAAAACACTTATAAGATATATTATCTACCTTGTCCTTTATATTTTTTAAAGTAGTTTTTACTTGTCTTTACTTTACTACTTTTTGTTTTGGTGTGTATGCCTTTGCGTTTTCTTGATTTACTTTTGTATATGTTTACTATTGCTTTACGTGGCATTACTTATGTCTATTGTTACCCATAACTTTTTCAAAACCTCTACTTCCGAAATATGCACCAAAAATTAACTGACACAATCCAGTGATAGCTGTAAGTTCATATTCACAAAACCAACCAACCACATAAGCAACACTAAAAAATATAAGTGTCAAAGGTCTTACGTTTGCTTGTAACCAACCAGCACTTGCATCTGCAACCCACCTTTTAGTAATCTCTTGCATTTCTATTTTGTCTTGTTCTATGAGTTCTAATGCAATATCTTTATCTTGTTGTAGCATTGTATCATCTTTGTCAATTAAGTTCTTTACAACACCTAAAACACCATTATCTGGCAATACATCACCTACTATATTAAATAGATTACTACCTTTGTCTAAAAGAAACTTACCGATTTTAGTTTCAGAAAACCTTTTTTTGCTCATATTTTAAAATATAAGTATTTTGTTTTACCTCTTTCTTTTACTGCCTTTAATATTTTACCTCTGTTTGCACCTGGTCTATAACTTACGTGAATCCAGTTTGGGTTTTCATCATCACCAAATTCCCATATAGCAACGTCAAACTCTAAATGCTCACATATGTAGTAAAACATTTCAGCATTTGTCTTGTAACCATATATGTCATCTAGATCAATTGCTAAACCTTGACAATGCATTGATGTAGAACTACCACCAACAGCTTGATTTGTAGCTTTATTTCTAAAGAAGCTATTTATTTTAATTGCACCACCTACCCATTCTCTTAATGGTTCAAAAACTTTTTCAGCAATCAACTTCATATTTTCAACTTGTTTTTTTGTTGGTTTATTGTCTATGCCTTTACGTTTTGAAGTTGCACTATATACAGCTTCCTTATACGAAATATGTTCACTTATTTTTTCCATTTTTTCTACCCTTTCTTTTTTTACCCATTACTGCATCATCTATATCACCTATTTGATTACCAACTTCTTTGACTGCTTTACCAACATCTTGAAGTTCTTTTTTTACATTTTTTGCTCTACGTTTTATTTCTTTGCTTGTTGCTTTTGCTCTTTCATCTACTGTTGTTAAACTCCACATATATACCCACAAGTCATAAAAATACTTTTTTGTTAATTTCCACATAATATAATTTTAAATGTTTGTTTTTCTTTTGTATATAGTTCTAAATAATATAAAAATAAAAAACAAGGTTAATAGATTAAGGTGTGGTTCACCACACATACCAGTTAGGTGTTCTAAAAAATGTATCATATTTTAAAATTAATTCCTATTTTAATTTGTTTGATGTTTCTATCCCAATACCTTTGAAGTGCAATTTCGCTAAAAACACCAAATTTTCCAAATTTAAAACCAAACACCCCACCTGCCGAATAGTCAATCCATTCACCATCTACATAATTACCATACGAATATCTTTCATCACCACTCATTAATTTGTGTTTTGTCATTACACTTCCGTATAAGTGCAACCAATGACTTTTTTTATAGTGGTAGAAATCAATTCCGAAAACTGGTGCAACATCAGAAAAACCACCAATCATTGAAAGTTGTTCACGATTATATCTGTTTACTACATTTTGAAATACACCCATTCGATAATCTGTATCACTAGCTGCAATTAGTTGACCTTCTTGGTTGAACCACTGATAATCATAACCCATACTTTCACCAGTAAAGACATCAACCATTTCATATAAACTATCTGTATGCCCAGCAAAATCATATGCTAGAACCCACCAAGGGTTTTCTTCCAGGTATTTTTGAACTGGGTTATGTCCGTATGCTTTCTCGTATGTTCTATAAATTGCACCAGCACTCAAACTTAATTTTTTACCAATAGGTAAACGTAGTCTAAACTCTGCACTTTTATAATCTATATCTACTAATTGATTTTTTTGGTACTCACCTTTTATTAACCAATAGTTTGCAAGATACCTTACAAATACTTCTTGGTTATTAAATTCTCTACCTTGTTGCCTACCACGTGAATACTCTACTAAATATTCTAAACCTTTGTAAGCACCGATGCTTGATTTGACACTAGCATTTTTTTCATCACCATCATAAAATTTATCACGATCTTCATACTGAAAGTGTGCTAATTTGCGCCAACCGTAAGTCATCATCATATCTGATGGATAACGCCTTGTGGTTTCTATTAATTCATTATCTTGTGTTACTATAAATGTTTGTGGTGCTTGTATTGAATTTGTTTGACTATATGCACCATAAAATGTAGAATACTTAAATACTTTTTTAAATATGTTATTTTTTCTTACTTTCTTTAATTTGTCTTGTGTTATAACTTGTGTATAAGTCAAGCTGGTAATAAGTATCATAAAAAGTGTAATCAGTCTTTGCATATAATAATTTATTATTTATTTTATTTTTTTTGGGTTTGTTAACTAGATATATAACAATACCACCTAATGTAGTTGCAAATAAATCAAAGTCATCAAAACCACCATAACTTATTTCATCATATATTTCTTTACCTAAACCAACTGCAAAAGCACTAATAATAGGACTTTCTGGTGTATTAAATACTTTTTCACCTACATACCCACTTATTACTCCTGCTGCAAAATGTAATTGTTTGTCTTTTTCTATTTGTGCAAATGCAAACGTACTTAAAATCGTTGCTCCAATAAATAGTCTATATGTTCGTTTACTAATTGCTTCCAATTTTCTGGTAACTTCAAAGTTATGTTTCCCTCTATTCTTAATTGTTCCTCACCATCATTATATAATATAACAGTAGGTAGATACTGAATTTTGTTTTTGTCAAATATTTTTTTTGATTTTGACATAAATAGAGTTTCTACATTATAATCTTTGTAGTCATCTAAAGATATTTCTTGTGCGAAACTTGCAGTGTACTGAACTATTGAAATTGATTCAGTTTGTGCATTAATCACAGCCGTTACAAAAAGGACAATTGCCGTTACACATATTTTTTTAATTTTTACGTATTTCATATAATCTCTCATCTATTTTTTCTAGAGATTCTTTTATTTCATTAACATCTTCTTTTACAGTCATTACATCAGATTCTATTTTTTCAATACTTGATCTAATTAATTTGTCTTTGTAATCCCATTCGATAGGGTTTACAGTGTTGTTGTTTATTGCTTGTATATCTTCAGTGTTTGATGCCACGCTACTTTGTAAAGTAAAGTATGTTGTCGCAATAGCAACCACCCCACCAATAATAATTCCAATAGTTTTTAAATCTAATGTTACGTTTGTATCTTCACTAATCTTGTTTTTCATCTTTTGTTATACTTCCATCTTCTAAATTAATTGTTATTTTACCATATTTTTCTTCAAGTTTATCCATATGATTTTTTTGGTCTGCTTCTAATTGAAAGGTATCTTTATACAGTTGTTTTATTTCAGCATCTAAAACTTGTATCTTTCTGTTTTTAAAACCTATCTTTTGGTCGTTGTACGCAATACTTGATAAAATTTCTTTAATGTAGTTTAATTCTTCTTTACTAATTTTTTTCATAATTATTATTTTTAAATTTTAATTTAAAGATAAAGGTTCTTTAGTATATTCTCTACCATTTTCTTTAAATTTGTGTACAGTCCAAAATAAACCATCAGTACGCCAATTACCTAAATATCTTGGACTACCAGCACATCTTCTTTCATTCGGTCTTGCAAACTCCCATACCCTATTTGTACCACCTTTTATTTCATTATATGATTTAACATAATATATATCAATACAACCTAATTTTTCAACAGCTTCCATTAGTGGTATTAAGGCGTCATCAATTTCACCTGTAACACATATATCTATATCGTGTGTTTGCCAACCCTCTAAAACACCACCAACTAAGTAAAGCTTGTAGTGCTTCCAGTCAAGAGCTAAAACTTCTTCAATAATGGCTTTGTATAAATCATCATCCGTTCCGTTTATATGGGGTACTAAAGTAAGTCCACCATTTACTCTGCGAATTTCACCATCTGTTTTCCAATTCAATTTACTTGTATCTATTTGTTCAAAATATCCCATAACTTAAATATTATAACCTGTAAAACTAAATACAACACTCACTGACACGTGTTCCCAGTCTTTAGATGTTGCACTTTTTTGATATGCTATCATTAATTCATCACCTGCTGAAAATGTATTACTACTTGTAGGCGACCAAGTAATTGCATCACTTGATGCTGTAAGTTCACCACTACTTGTTTGTTGTGATCCATTAACGTATAAAAATAACTCTGTTGTAAAACCAGTATCTAAAGTACCTTTTACGTGCTTCCATTGTACCTTTGTTAATTCACCTGCATATGGTGCAATAATTATGTGTTCTTCATCTGCACCTGAAACAGTTGTTTCTACATTTGCATCAAAAGGTATTACAAAGATTGAGGTACTACCTGCTGCATCATCAAAACTACTTCTAAACACAAAAGGTATTTTTCTACCCTCGACATTTCCACTTAATGTCATACCACCAGTAACTGCTACACCACTAGTTGTTGTTTCAAACTTTTTAGAATTATCTTCATAAAGTTCAATTGAGCCGTCAGCAATAGCTTTAATCATATTTTCACCACCTGCCGATTGTATAGTTACAAAATTACTGCCTTTAATATATAAGCCACCTGTTCCTGTATCAGATATATAAGAATCGCTACCATCGTGATATATTTGTAAATCTTGCCCTGTACCTGCTAATAACTTTACATTGTCGTTTAAGTGTATATCTTTATTAAAGACAACATCTCTAGCACTACCATCAACTGTAAAGTAAGTTGTTACACCCCCACTCCCATCTTCTGCTTGAAAAACAATATCGCTATCATTAGCATCATTTATAATATAAAAATGTCCAGTTTCGTTTTCTATTGCGCTGTCTGTGCCACTATGAGATATTTTTAAATCACCAGAAGCACCAAAACTAGCTTGGATACCGTCAATGTAATTTGTATTTTTAGAAAACTGAACTTGTGTGTTTCCACCATCTAATCTAAAATACTCAG
>VTLG01010648.1_pt1 | contig 16333 bp, 8 predicted proteins | sample 4694571 | NCBI WGS metagenome assembly VTLG01 (sample SAMN12604809, study PRJNA352737) | marine metagenome | biome: ENVO:00000447; feature: ENVO:00000209|ENVO:00000569|ENVO:01000036; material: ENVO:00002151; isolation source: viral sequences binned using virsorter ...
ATACTATTCTTTTCTATAACAATACATTAAGCTTTACATGTGATGCTGATGATAATGCTACTGTACATTCATATCCAAGAGCAACTGATCCAATTGCTGGTGTAACAACTGCTATTACTACGATTACAAGTAAAAAGTTTAGTGTAAATGTTGGTAAAACATCCTTTACTGGAATTACTACTCAATTTGGAGTTACTAATTGGGAAATTGAAAGGAATGGATATGGTTTTAGAAGAGGTGATGTATTTAAATTAGTAGGACTAGTTACAGATCGTAGTTTAACATCTCCAATAAATGAAGCTGAGTTTACAGTATTAGATACATTCAATGATAATTTCTCAGCATGGCAATTTGGAGAATTTGATTATATTGATGATATTTCTGCTCTACAAAATGGTGCAAGAACTAGATTTGACTTAAAGTATGGTGGAGAATTATTGAGTTTTGAAGCAGATAATTCTGGTGATTATGATATCAATCTTAGCAATGCATTAGTTATTACAGTTAATAGTATAGTACAAGAACCAGGTGTTGCATATGAATTTAAAGGTGGAACATCTTTCATATTTACAGAACCACCTAGACCAGAAGATAATGTTGCTATATTCTTCTATCGTGGTTCTCCTGGTTCTGATACAGCTCTAATTACTAATGTTAATATATCAATTGAATCTGGTGATGATGTTCAGTTATTTGGTTTAAAAGGCCAAGAAAATCAAAATTCCAGAACTGTAAGTAATCTTTCTGGTTCTAATATAGTAGAAACAATTATCTATGATGGACCTGGAATTACTTCAGAGACAAAATCACTTGCTTGGACTAAACAGAAGGTGGATAAAATTCTTGATGGTGAAGTTGTTTATAAAACAAGAGATTCTATAGAACCTCTAATAGTTCCAACACCAGCAATTATTGGTGATTTCTCATCTACTGAAACTAGTATTATTCATATTTCTAATAAAGACTTATTTGATTATGATTCCCCATTTACGGCAAGTGTGGATGGTTTTATTGTTGATAATACTACCCCCTCAGCTGCATCTTTAACTGCTACAGTTAATAATACTGGTGGAGTATCTGGACTTACAATTGTTGATGGTGGTAAAGGTTATGTTGGGTCAACAACTTCACTTTCTATAGCATTACCACCTAGTGGTATTGGTACAGGAATAGGAACAACTGCTATTGCTACTGCTTCAATATCAAATGGATCAATTTCAGGAGCATCAATTGGAACTGCTGGATTTGGTTATACATCAACAAATGTACCTAAAGTATTGGCACCTCTTCCAACATATAAAACTGAAACAATTAAGTTAGGAAATGTTTTAACTGTTAAAGGATTTAATTCAAATATTACTGGTATTGGTACCACTGCTGGTCTTGGTGCTGGAGGAGGTGCTGCAAAATTAGCAATTTGGTTTAAAGTTGCTGGTGGTTTTACAGATGAAGCTTCTTTCAATCAGTTAGCAGTTGGATATCCATTTGTCGTATCTGGTACTTCTATTGGGTCAGGAACCACATCATTATATGCTAATGGAATAAAAGCAAATTCAGTAGGAATCGGTACAACTTTCTTAGATAATATCTATATGGTTGCTTCTAGAAAATGGATTAGTGGAGGTGTTGGAGTTGTTACCTGTAATGTTGAAAATACTGTTGGTGGAAATTGGGCAGGAGTTACTACAACTGGAGCTTCCTATAATTCTCAAGGTTCAATATCTTGGGGTACATTAAGTGGTAGTACTGCCTTTACAAGAGGTGCTAATCCTATATCAATTGGGGTTACTGGTTATACTATGTCTGGATTATCAACATTCCCAATTATACAAAGAAGGGATGAGGGATTAAGAGATAGTGGTGGAATTAGTCCTAATTAAATCAATCTTAAAAAACTTTTATAAATATCTAAAAAACTATTAATATGTCTGCCGTAGTAACAGATCAATTTAGAATATTCAATGCGGGTAATTTTGTCGATTCGGTACTAGATACTAATAATTCTTATTATGTATTTCTAGGACTTACTAATCCAAGTAATCCAGTTCCTGGTTTTGGTAGAACTACCACCACAAGTTGGCCTTTAGCTCCTATTGATAATTTTCAATATGAATCGCAGTATAGATCGACTGCATCTTTCGGAAAAAAAATCAATAGTACGAATATTAGAAGAATTGTAAGAAAAGTCCAATGGACTAATAATACAACATATGACATGTATAGACATGATTATAGTATTGATAATCCAGCACCAAATTCGGCTACTTCAAGATTATACGATGCTAATTATTATGTTGTAAATAGTGATTTTAATGTTTATATTTGTATAGATAATGGTTCTTCTGGAGTTGAGGGAAGTTCTACTTATAAAGGAAATGCATCTAAGGATGAACCAACTTCTACGGATTTAGAACCAACTGTTGCTGGATCTGGAACTGATGGATATATTTGGAAATTTTTATTTTCAATTTCTCCTAGTGACATTATAAAATTCGATTCTACAGAATATATTGTTGTACCTAATGATTGGGCAACATCTACTAATTCACAAATACAAAATGTTAGAGAGGCAGCTGATTCTGAAGTAAACTTTAATCAAATTAAAAAAATATATATTGAAGATGCTGGAGATAGTTATACAGCAGATACACAAACTGTTGATATATTAGGTGATGGTGTAGGTGGAAAAGTATCTGTAACAACTACTGGTGGTAAAGTTACATCAGCAGTAGTAACTGCGGGTGGATATGGTTATACTTATGGAATGATTGATTTGGGTCCATTTCAACCAACTGGTACATTTACTCCTGCAAAATTAATACCTATTATACCTCCATCTAGGGGTCATGGTTATAATATTTACAAAGAGTTGGGTGCTGATAGGGTTTTAATTTATGCTAGATTTGATGATTCAACTAAGGATTTTCCAACTGATGCAAAATTCTCTCAGGTTGGAATAATAAAAAATCCATCAACATATTCATCTAAAAACACTGTTTTTGATTCTAGTCAATATTCTAGTTTATTTGCTATTAAATTTGATGCTAATGCATTTACTGGTAGTGGAAGTATTAGTATAGGAACAACAATAACACAAACACGTGCAGATGGAGATTTGGCTCAAGGATATGTCGCTTCTTATGATAAAGAAACTGGAGTTTTAAAATATTTTCAAGATAGATCGCTTTATTTTAACCAAACAAATAAAAGCAATCAATTAGATTATGTTGGCGTATCTACTTATTCTAAAGTAATGCCATTTGAGGGGTCTACTCAATCTATTAATTTTGCTGGTGGATCCCCATCACCAATTCAATTGCAAACTACATTTAGTGGAGTTACTACAACAGTTGGTGCAAAGCAAATAGATTTAGGAGTTTCCTTCAATTCTGGTCTTGCAAATCCAGAGATAAATAAAACAACGGGAGATGTCATTTATATTGACAACCGAAAAGCCGTCCAAAGAGACAGTAGACAAAAAGAAGACATTAAGATTATCCTGGAATTCTAAAGTAACATGGCACAGAAAACAGACTTAAATATCAGCCCTTACTATGATGATTTTGATCCTAGTAAAAACTTTTACAAGGTTTTATTTAAACCAGGATTTCCAGTTCAGGCTAGAGAATTAACTAATCTACAGTCAATTCTACAGAATCAAATAGAAGATTTTGGTTCTCATATGTTTAAAGAGGGATCTATAGTGATTCCTGGTTCACCAAATTATGATGGACAATTCTCATCAGTTAAATTAAATTCTACTCAATTTGGTGTTGATATTTCTCTATATACCGATCAATTAATAGGAAAGGTATTAGAAGGTAAAGTTTCTGGTGTAACTGCGAGTGTAGATAAAGTTGTTTTAATTGATGGAAATGATGTTGAAAATATTACAATATATGTAAAATATGTTAATGCGGGAATAAGTGATCCTACTAGAACTACTTTTATAGATGGAGAATCTTTAATATCTACAGAAAATATAGTTTATGGTAATACTACAATTAATGCAGGAACTGAATTAGTTACATTAATAAGTGATGATGCAACTGCTATTGGTTCTGCTGCATCTGTTAACGATGGAGTTTATTTTATAAGAGGAACTTTTGTAGATGTATCACAACAAACAATAATTTTAGATCATTATACAAATACTCCATCTTATAGAGTAGGATTTCAAATAAATGAAGAAATAATTAGAGCAAAAGATGATTCATCTTTATATGATAATGCTAGAGGATTTACCAATTATGCATCTCCAGGTGCTGATAGATTAAAAATTGAATTAATTCTTACTAAGAAATTAATATCAGACAATAAAGATACTAATTTCGTTGAAATAATGAGAGTTGTTGATGGTGAAATTAGAAAAATTAAGAGTAAGACTAGTTATAATTTAATTAGGGATTATTTTGCTGAAAGAACATTTGACGAATCTGGAAATTATTCAGTAGATCCATTTGATATAAGTGTAGAAAATTCTTTAAATAATAGATTAGGCAATAATGGTGTATTTTTTAAAGATGAAACTACAGAGGATGGAAATGTACCTTCAGACGATTTGATGTGTATAAAAGCCTCTGAAGGAAAGGCATATGTAAGGGGTTATGATATACAAACAGATTCTGTATCTATTATAGATGTAGAAAAACCTAGAGAAGTTGTAAAAATTCCAGCATCAAATGTTGATTTTGGTATGGGGAATCTTATTGTACTTAATAACGTTTATGGCCAACCACAATATAGGAATGAAGTATTGTTGTCTAATGATATAAACATTGGTACTGTATCTGCATCAGCTCTAATAGGTAAAGCAAGACTCTATTCAGTAACATTAAAAGATTCTGAATATGTAGATGCTTCAACAGAATGGAATATGCGTATGTATGATGTCCAAATTTATACTACATTAAGATTAAATGTTGCAACAACTAATACTCATTTGGGCGAAGGATTTTTTGTTAAAGGTGATAGTAGTGGTGCTACAGGATACGTAGTAGGAAATAGTGGTACTAGTGGAGGAACTAATGATATAAACGTACAAGATGTTAATGGAGAATTTATAAAAGGAGAATCTATTACTATTAATGGTGAAAAAGCAGTAGCTAGATCTATTAATGATGTAGTAGTGTATGATGTGCAAGATATTAAAAGTGTGCTTCAAACATCTAGCGGTGTTTCTGGATACATTAGAAATTTTATAGCAAATGTTTCTTTAACTGCAAAAAGAATACCAACTGTTTCTAGAGTAAACATAACAGGTGGTAATACTTTTACAGCTCCATCTGGGGAATCTTTTGCTGGAAATATAAAAGTGTCAGATCTTGTTAGTATTAATATTAATGGTCAATCAGATCCTTTATATTCTAAAGTGAGTGCTATAAATTCTACTGGTGATGTATTAACTGTTACTAAAGTAGGATATGCGGTAACAGGAGTATGGCAAGGTGCTACTGGTGTAACTCCTCCTAATGAGAATTTCTCAATTCGTAAAGTTGTTGCAAAATTTAATAGTAAGGATGCTCATTTATATGAAAGATTACCAAATCCAAATATATCATCTGTTGATTTAACAAATTCCGTACTTAAAGTTAATGCTCAGATAACAGGTCAAAGTGTCTCTAGTAATAGTATAACAGTTAGTATAGCTGATGTTGAGGATGGTGCTGGTGTAGCAATTTCAACAGCATTTTTTGAATCTTATGATGCAGAGAGATATTCTGTCCATTATGGGGGAAATGTAAACCCAGCTGCTGATGCTTATCATAATTCTGGAATTGGATCTATTTCATCTGGTGCATTTACTTTTCCTGCAGGATCTGGTGGTTCTCAAGTAAAAATTACTAATTTAGTAAGTGTTAGTGCTAATAGTGTTATAAATGTTACTGCTAAGAAGCAAGGTATTCAAAGTAAGATAAAAACATTTATTAAGAGTCAAATTAGAGAGGTAATTTTATCTAGAAATTCAGCATCTGGAACTAATACTAATAATAGTAATGGTGATAAATTAACTTATAATAGTCAGGCTTATGGTCTAAGGGTTCAGGATGAAGAAATATCTATGAATTATCCTGATGTTGTAAGAATTTTGGCAGTTTATGAATCTCTTACTGGAGATCAACCAACATTTGATACCATTTCCTTAAGTGCTACTGCAGCAGTAGGTTCAAATGCAATTATTGGTGAAAATGTTGTTGGTCAATCTTCTAATGCTATAGCAAGAGTTGTTTCTAATAATGGTTCATCACCTTCTACAGGTAATGCTAATAAATTAGGTATTGTTTATTTAAATGATAAAAAATTTGAAGAATTTGAAGTGGTTGATTTTGAGGAATCTAATATTACTACTACTATTGAAGGTATTAATTTGAGTGAGACTGAAGGGCAATATCAAGATATTACAAAATCATTTAAATTAAATACAGGGCAGAAAGAACAAATATGTGATTATTCTAGACTTGTTAGAAAGGATAGTGCTAAAATACCTTCAAAGAGATTGATGATAGTTTATGATAGGTATGATGTACCTGCTGGTGATACAGGAGATGCTTTTACTGTAATGAGTTATGATAAGTCTAGGTATACTAATGATATACCAATGATAGATGGTCCTAAGTTTAAGCAAAAAACAAGAGCTACTGATGTTCTTGATTTTAGACCTAGAGTAAGTCCATATAATAGCACAACATTATCTCCATTTAGTTTTGAAGGAAGAGGTTCATCATTTACAAGTTCACCAAAATTTATAGTAGCAGCAGGTGAGTCTTCTCTTCTAGGTTATGAATATTATCTTGGAAGAATTGATAAATTATATTTAACTGAATCTGGTATTTGGTCTGTAATTCAAGGAGAATCTAGTATAAATCCACAACCACCAGAACCATTGAATAATGCTATGCATGTAGCAACAATTGAGTTACCACCATATCTCTATGATCCAGATGATGCTCAAATAACTCTTGTGGATAATAAGAGATATACAATGAAAGATATTGGAGTTCTTGAGGATAGAATTGAAGATTTAGAGGAAATAACTACATTATCATTACTTGAAGTTAATACTGAATCATTGCAAGTAGAAGATGCTCAAGGAAATAATAGGTTTAAGAGTGGTTTCTTTGTGGATAATTTCCAAGATGATAAGAGAATTGATATGGATTTTTCTACAATAGAAGTAGATACCAATGAAGGTGTACTTAGACCACTTATTGCAAAAAATAGTTTAGAAAGTCAACTTTTACCTGCTGCATCTACTACAGTAGAAGATTTGGATTTTAATACTGATTTTACATTATTTGATAATTCTGTTCAAAAAACAGGAAATATGGTTACTTTAAAGTATAAGGAAGTGGATTATCTAGAACAACCTTTAGCTACTAGAGTTGAAAATGTAAATCCATTCCATGTTCTTTCTTTTAATGGAATGATAACCTTAACTCCTAGAACTGATAGTTGGGTTAGATCTATTAGGTTGGATGAAAAAGTAACTGTAGTTGATAAATCTAAGACTATTAATAGAGATGGTGGATGGGAATGGGGAAATAATGATTCTACCAGAACTGAAAGTTCTGTTAAAAAGACTTCAAGTACAAAATCAAAAGATATTATTGTAGATTCTGGAGATGATTCATGGATGAGATCCAGAAATACAAAATTTAGTGCTGCTGGATTGAGACCATTAAATAGACATTATCAATTCCTTGATGGAAATTCTGATGTAATGTTTATACCAAAGTTACTTGAAATAACACCAGAAAAAAATGGCAGTAGTTATGGATCTAATGGAACCTTTAGGGTTGGAGAAACAGTAAAAGGTTACGATGATAGTAATAAAGAAATTATTAATTTTAGAGTTGCCAAATCAAATCATAAAAAAGGATCATTTAGTAATCCATCTAAGGTGTATAATATAAATCCATATGTTCCTTCAGAAAATTTACAGTCTAGTTATACTAGTTCTTCTAAAATTTTGAATGTAGATTCAACTGCTTTAGCAGAGAAGGCTCAAGGAAAATATAATGGATATGTAACCAAGACAACAAGATTGGTTGGACAAGAAAGTGGTGCAACTGCATATGTTAAAAGATTAGTATTGATTACTGATAATTATGGAGATTTGGAAGGTTCATTCTTCTTAAAAGATCCAAATGCAGATCCAGTACCTACAGTTAGAGTTAAAACTGGAACTAAGGAATATAAACTTAATAGTAGTAAAACCAATAAAAAACCCCTTAAAGGTAGTAAGGATGGTTCTAGAGCTAAAGCAAGATATACATCTACTGGTTCGTATATTGTTAGACAAAAGCAAACAACAATTACCAATTTAACTAGTACTACAATTACTACTACTAGAATTAGAGAAAGAGAAGATGATGATCCTTTAGCACAATCATTTACTGTTGCTGGTAATATAGAAGCACCAGGTTCTACAGGACCAGGAAATGATCATACTGGTGTGTTTATCACTTCTGTTGATATTTTCTTTGCAAAGAAAGATCCTAATAATAATCCAGTAATTGTTGAAATTAGATCAATGGAATTGGGTACACCAACAAGGACAATTATGGGTAATTCTGTAACCTTGACTCCTGATGATATTACAACTTCTACTACTGGTGAAGTAGCAACTAATTGTAAGTTCCCAGAACCAATATTCTTACCACCTGGTAAAGAATATGCTATTGTATTATTGGCACCTGCAAGTGATCAATATGAAGTATGGATTGCAAGAATGGGTGAAAAAACTAAGAATACTCAAAGTTTACCTAATGCTTCTGCTGTGATATACACCCAACAATGGGCATTGGGTAGTTTATTCCTATCTCAAAATGGTAGTATATGGACACCATCCCAATTGGATGATATGAAATTTAAGTTGTATAAAGCAGAGTTTACAAAGACTAGTGGAAATGTTTATTTTGTAAATCCACCTTTAGATACAAGTAATGGATATATATCAAAACTTAATAATAATTCTTTAATTACTCTTCCTAAAACTGGATCTATTGGTATAAGTACTATCATATTTGGTGATGGTAAATTGAGTAATATAGCTATAGGAAGAAAGATTGCTGGTACAAGTGAAGATTCTGTTTCTGCAGTTATTGTTGGTCAAGGAAGTTCTGTTGGCGGTGCTGTTATTTCTCAAGGAGGAATAAAATATAAAGCAGCAAGTGCTGTAGAAACTTATGCTATTACTGGTAAAGGTAGTGGATTAAAGTTTGATATTGCTGTTACTAATGGAGCAGTTTCAGGTGTAACTCTTGCTAGTGGTGACAGGGGTAATGGATATCAAGTAGGAGATGTTGTTGGAATTGTTACTAGTAGTACAGGATTAGAACAGGGTGAAAATGCCGAAATAACTATTACTGCTGATGCTACTGGAACTGGTGTAGATACTTTATTTGTTTCTAGAATTCAAGGAACTAATGCTGCAAATTCATTTAATACAGGTCAACTTAGATATTTTAATAATAGTGGCACTATTACAAATATATCAGGAGAAACTATTAGAACAGCTTTAGTAAATGATGGGGTTCCTAATAATGGAAAGTATATTAAGATAAATCAATTTGATCATGGAATGCATTCTTCTAATAACAAAGTAGTCATTTCTAAGGCCTCTGGTAATTATGAAAGTACAAAATTAGTTGCGGATGTTAGTGCTTCAGAGACATCATCTATTAGTGTTGGTAGTACAGCACAATTTGATATGTTTGAAGGACTTAAGGTTAGTGCTAGTAATCCTGGATATATTGAAATTGAAAATGAAATAATTGAATATAAAGTTGTTGCAGCTGGTGGTGCTGGTGCAGGAACATTACAAACTTTAACTAGAGGTGTAGATTCTAGTCTTCAAATTTCCCATCCAACAACATCATCTGTTGACAAATATGAAATGAATGGTATTTCTCTTAGAAGAATTAATACTACCCATCAAGTTTCTAATAATGATATAGAATTAGATTCTTACTATGTGGAAATTAATGATGCAACCAATGGTGTTGATAGGTCATCTGATGCTAGTGGTGTACCTCAAATATCATTTAATGATGAAGGATTTTTTGGTGGAGATGATACAGAAGTTACTAGAAATATACAATTTGAATCATTAACTCCTAATTATGGAATAATTACCCCATCTCCTTTAACATCAACATCAGCACGTGTTAGAACTGTTAGTGGAACTAGTATTGGTGGAAATGAAGTTTCATTCGTAGATCAAGGATATCAAAAAGTACAAATAAATTCTATAAATGAATTAGAAACACCAAGACTTGTTTGTTCTAAAGTTAATGAAACTGAATTTTTAGATGATATTGAAAGGAATAAATCCTTTACTACAGCAATAACATTTAAGACTAAAGATTCAGATGCAGGTAAGAATGTTTCACCTTATCTTTATCTTGATAATGCATTTACTGAATTTAATACTAATAGATTAAATAAACCACTTGATAATAAGGGTTATAAAAATGATCCTGATTTACATTCGATATTTTATGATCCACATACAGCAATGTATGTTTCGGATGTTATTACTCTAGAAAAACCTGCCAATGGTTTAAAAGTATTGCTTACTGCTTCTAAGACTCCAGAATCTGATTTTAGAGTTCTTTATTCTTTAAGAAATCCTGGTTCATCAGAAATTAATTCTGAATTTATATTATTCCCTGGATGGGATAATCTAAAAGATACAACTGGTGATGGGTTTGGTAATCAAGTTAAAAATCCAGCTAAAAATAGTGGAAGACCTGATGCTAAAGTAGTATCTAAAGGAGAGTTTGTAGAGTTTCAATATACTATAGATTCTACTGTAGATTTTACTGGATATCAAATTAAAATTGTTATGTCTGGTACTAATCAAGCTAAAGTTCCTAAGATTAAGGACATTCGTACAATTGCCTTGAAATGATAAAAGTTGATGGGCATCCTAATTTATATCGAGATAAAAAAACAGGTGCTATTGTAAATATTGATGATATTGCATATAAAAAAAGATTGAGTGCAATTGAAAGATGTGAAAATAAAGAAAATGAATTGAAAAGTATGAGAGAAGAAATTGATGAATTAAAATTTCTTCTTAAACAATTATTACAAAATAATACCAATTAAAAGTAACCTAAATAAGAAGTAGGGATTCTATAAAATAAATGGCAGCAATATATGTTAGTAATCTCGTTGTTAATACGGGAGCTAATTTTTCACAAACATTTACTTTAAGTTCAACTGACGATAACGCAGCTTTTAATTTGGACGGTTATACTGCCACTTCACAAATGAGAAAATGGGCAGGGGCAGTTGGAGTTACTACATTTACAACAGAAATTGCAGATGCGGCAAGTGGAACTATAATTATTAGTTTAACTAATGCTCAAACATTAGCATTAAAACCTGGAAGGCATGTTTATGATATTATAGTTACTTCTGGAGCAACAAAACAACGAGTAGTTGAAGGTGCAGTTCTTGTTAGACAAGGGGTTACTAGATAATGGCCATTAATGTCAAAACCAGTAGCCCAACCGTTAAGGTTCAGGTAGGAACAGCAAATGCTATAAAAGTCCTATCTAGTGCTTCTGGTGGTGCGACATATTCTGAGAATGCAAAAAATGTTATTGGAGGTATTGCTTCAGTAACTCAATTATTAGTTACTGGTCCTTCTACACTAACTGGTAATTTATATGTTACTGGAATCACTACTCTTGCTGGTTTAACAACTACAAGTAGTGATTTATATGTTGGTGGTGATTTATTTGTACAAGATGATTTAGTACTTGATGAAATAAATGCTAGACTTGCAAATATATCTGGGGTTACTAGTACTCAAAATTTACTAGTTAATGGTATCTCAACTTTTATTGGAGTATCTACTTTTGCAGGTGGAATAGAAGTTGTAAGTGGTATTTCAACATTTAGTGGTATATCAACATTTAATGATAATATTTTTGTAGAGGCTACTACCGATACTAATCAGTTAAATGTATCTGGTCTTTCTACTATTGGTGGTGACCTTACATTACATTCAGATGTAAATCAATTAAATGTAACTGGCGTTTCTACATTTAATGAGGATGCAAATTTTGCTGGTGGCTCTGGAATTAGATCTGCATATTGGGATAAATCTCAGCAGTCATTAAAATTTCTTAATAATTCAAAAATTAAAATAGGAACTGGCGGTGAATTAGAGCTATTTCATGATGGTACAAATAGTTACATCTATGATACTACATCAGGTGTTGGTACAGTTCGTGTTGTAACTAATCAATTTGAAGTAAGAAATAATGATGATAGTGAATTACAAATTCAAGCAATTCAAAATTCATCTGTAAATCTTTATTATGATAATACACTCCGTCTCCAAACTCTTGGATTAGGTATTACTGTATTTGGAAATACTGAAACTCAAACATTAAACGTATCTGGTCTTTCTACACTTACTGGTATTGTAACAACTGGTAGTGATTTGTATGTTGGTGGAGATTTATACGTACAAGATGATTTAGTACTTGATGAAATAACTGCCAATAATCTAAATATCACAGGACTAGCTACTTTTGTTGGCAATGCTCAATTTAATTCTAATGTTTCTATTGCTGGAACATTAACTTATGAGGATGTAACAAATGTTGATTCTGTTGGTATTGTTACTGCTGGAAAAGGATTTAGAGCTACAACTGGTGGCTTAATTGTAACTGCTGGTGTTTCTACTTTTGGAGCAATCGCAACATTTGCACAAAATGTATTTGTTGATGGAACATTAACTGGGACAGGAATAGCAACATTTACACAAAATGTATTTGTTGATGGAACATTAACTGCTGGACTAATAGATGGAGGAATTTATTAATGGCCAAACCAAGTACTAAACAAGGACTTATAGATTATTGTCTAAGGCAATTAGGTGCTCCTGTATTGGAAATCAATGTTGCTGATGATCAAATAGAAGATTTACTTGATGATACTATTCAATTATTTAATGAACGTCATTATGATGGTATTGAAAGAATGTATTTAAAATATAAGATAACTCAAGCAGATCTTGATAGGGGAAAGGCATCTGGAACAAGTGGTGTTGGTATAGTTACTACTACTGCAAATTCTACAGATGTGAGTGGGTTGGGTACAGTTACATCTAATTGGTATGAAACATCTAATTTTTTACAAGTTCCAGAGTCTGTGGTAGGTGTTGAAAAGATATTTAAATTTGATACTAGTTCAATTTCTGGTGGAATGTTTAGTATTAAATATCAGTTATTTTTAAATGACTTATATTATTTTAATTCTGTTGAACTTCTTCAATATGCAATGGTTAAGTCATATTTAGAGGATATTGATTTCTTATTAACAACAGATAAACAAATAAGATTTAATAAAAGACAAGATAGATTATATTTGGATATTGATTGGGGTGCTGAATCTGTTGATAATTGGTTAATTCTTGATTGTTGGAGAGCATTAGATCCTAATTCATTTACTCAAATATATAATGATGTTTTTGTAAAGAGGTATTTAACCGCACTAATTAAACGTCAATGGGGCCAAAATATGAGTAAATTTAAAGGAGTTAAACTTCCTGGTGGAATTGAACTCAGTGGTAGAGAATTGTATGAAGATGCTGAAAAGGAATTGGATTATCTTCGTGAGAGAATGATTAGTGAATATGAAGTACCACCTTTAGATATGATAGGATAAAATTATGGCATTAAATCCCTTTTTTCTACAAGGTTCTCAAAATGAACAGAGATTGGTTCAGGAATTAATTAATGAACAATTATCAATTTATGGTGTTGAAATAATTTATTTGCCCAGAAAAATAGTTAATACTGATAATATTTTTAGAGAAGTTGAATCATCAAAATTTGATGATAATTTTGCTTTAGAAGCATATGTTAATACCTATGATGGGTATAATGGTGCTGGTGATATAATGACAAAATTTGGTGTAAGTTTGAAGGATGAATTAACTGTAACTGTATCAAAAGAAAGATGGGAAGATTTTATTGGTGCTTTTTTACAAGAAATGCCAGATAGTGAAATTAATGTAGATAATAGGCCAAGGGAAGGAGATTTAATATATTTTCCATTAGGTAAAAGAATTTTTGAAATAAAATTTGTAGAGCATGAAAAACCATTCTACCAATTAGGTAAAAATTATGTTTATGAACTACAATGTGAGTTATATGAACTTGAAGATGATCTTGGTGGATGGGATCAACAATCTTCCTTTACTGATGAGATTGATGATACTTTAGAGAAATATGGATATATTACTACATTAAAACTTATTAGTATTGGGTCTACAGCAACTGTAGGGGTTGGTACTACTTCTGGATATGTAAGAAGTATTTCTCTTAATAATGATGGTTATGATTATACTCAAGTACCTACAGTTGCTATAACAACTGCACCTGCAGGTGGAGTAGATGCTACTGCTGTGGCAATAACTACCCATGTCAATAATGTATATTCAATTAAAGAGATTTTATTAACTAATCCTGGTTATGGATATACTGTTGTCCCAACAGTTACTATAGTTAGTGCTGCAACAACGGCAACTAATGGTATAACCAGTTACCATGGTGTAGGTGCTGCTGCTACCGCTATTTTGGTTACAAATTCTGGTGGTGTGTTTATAAATTCAATAGTTGGTGGAAGTGGATATCCAACAGAACCAATAGTATACTTTAACACACCAACATCTGGTGTTGGAACTGCTGTTGGTAGAACTGTTATAAGTGGTGTTGGTAATAGTGTTACTCAAATATTACTTTCCGATGCTGGTATAGGGTATACTGCTGGTACTGGAATATGCACAATTGCTGCTCCACCAATAGTAACAGGAATAGGAACTTATCAATTTAATGAACTTGTTACTGGGTCTATAAGTGGTGCTAAAGGTAGGGTTAGAACATGGGATTCACCTAATAATATTCTTAAACTTGGAACAACAGATGAGAATTTTGTTTCTGGAGATGTTGCTATTGGAAGTTCATCTGGAGCAAAATATAGTGTTGATGAAGTTGAGTCAGCCGAATTTGCTGATAAATATGATCAGAGTAACACAATAGAAAGTGTTGCAGATTCTATTTTAGATTTTAGTGAATCTAATCCATTCGGACAAGTGTAATGTTAGGAACTTATTATTATCACGAAATTATTAGAAAAACCATAATAGCTTTTGGTACTGTTTTTAATGATATTTCTATTAAGCATAAGGATAGTGCTGGTGCAGATTATAATGAAATGAAGGTTCCATTATCTTATGGACCTGCTCAGAAATTTCTTGCTAGATTAGAACAGCAACCAGATTTGAATAAACCAATTCAAATAACACTTCCTAGAATGTCATTTGAAATGAATAATGTTAGTTATGATCCTTCAAGAAAAACAGGAGTAACACAGACATTTAAAACTTCTGATGGAACTAATTTAAAAAAGGTTTTTATGCCTGTTCCTTATAATATTGGATTTGAATTAAATATCTTTACTAAATTAAATGATGATGCATTACAAATTGTTGAGCAGATACTTCCTTATTTTCAACCATCATTTAATTTAACAGTAAATTTGGTGAGTTCAATTGGAGAGAAAAGAGATATTCCAATTGTATTGGATAATGTATCATTTCAAGATGATTATGAAGGAGATTTTGCTACAAGAAGAGCTTTAATATATACTTTAACTTTTACCGCAAAAACTTATCTATTCGGTCCTATTGCAGAATCTACAGAGGGTCTTATTAAGAAAGTTCAAACTGATTTATATGCAGATACTAATACTAAGACTGCTAAACGTGAAATGAGGTATACAGTAACACCTACTCCTGTAAATGCAGAACCTGGTGATGACTTTGGATTTAGTGAAAATTGGCAAGATGTTTCAGCTTCATCTGATAATTTTGCATCAGGTCAAACTTATAGTCCAACACAACAAAAGGATATTTAAATTATGTCTAGTTATGATTCTATTGACGAAGCACTTAATACAACCAGTAGTATTGAAGTATCTAATACTCCTGAAAATGGATGTGTAAAAAGGAAAGATAAATTAAGAGATGTTAGTAAAGAAGTTCAACAAGATTATGAATATACTCGTTCTAATTTGTATTCATTAATTGAAAAGGGGCAAGAGTCCCTTAATGGTATAATGGAACTTGCTGGTGAAAGTGCAAGTCCAAGAGCATATGAAGTTGCTGGTCAAATTATTAAATCAGTTGCTGATACCACTGATAAGTTAATGGAGCTTCAAAAGAAGGTTAAAGAGATTGATGAGGATAATCATAAAACAACTAATAATGTTACTAACAATGCAGTATTTGTTGGTTCTACGTCAG
>VTLG01015890.1_pt1 | contig 16331 bp, 7 predicted proteins | sample 4694571 | NCBI WGS metagenome assembly VTLG01 (sample SAMN12604809, study PRJNA352737) | marine metagenome | biome: ENVO:00000447; feature: ENVO:00000209|ENVO:00000569|ENVO:01000036; material: ENVO:00002151; isolation source: viral sequences binned using virsorter ...
TACTACCTGTACCATCTTGTTCAACAAATATTGAACCTGATTGACCAGCGACTTCAGTTGATGGATTAGCTAAAGTTGCATTACCTGTTAATGTTACTATTTGGTGATCAGCTAAACTGAAATCAAGTGTTGTAGATCCTGTAACGTTTGTAACATGATTTATATTAGAATGGGAACATCCATTTAATTGTACACCACCTGCTTTTGTTTCAAACTCTTTAGTACCATTAAAGTAGAGGTCACAACTTCCACCAGAGTTAAATTGGGCTGTTGTTGCATTCTTAGCTACATTACCAAAAATTATATCGTCAGTATATAGGTAAAAATCACCACCAGTATTAGAAGAATCATTTTCTAATATTATATTGGAAGTATTAAAAGATATTGTAAAATCTTTATCATTACCAAATGCAGCTTTAACATTATCTGCAAACTCTAAAGCATCATCAGATTCATCCCAAGTAATATCTAAACCAGCATTAGTACCATTATCAAAGGTTACATCACCTACAAATGTAGAGGCTGTTGTAGTTGTTACACCACCTGTTACAGTAACTCCATTAGCAGTTGTTTCAAACTTCTTAGAATCATCATGATATAAATCAACGCTTCCATCTGCGTTGGCATATATCATATTTTCACCAGATGTAGTTTTCTGTACTGCGAATACATTATCTGCTCTTACAAATAAAGCACCTGTACCTACATCTTTTATGTATGAGTTAGTGCCATCATGAGAAATCTGTAAGTCGTTACCAGTACCCCAAGAAGCAGTAACATTATCATTGAAACCTACACCAGTTGCACCACCTACAGCAGTTCCCCATTCAGGTGCTGTAGCTCCTGAGTTTATTTTAAGAACTTGTCCTGCTGTACCTTTAGCTAAACGTGTCCAACTATCAGTACCATTAGAATATATGATATCACCTTGTACTAAGGATATATCTGTTTTACCTGCGGAAACTGTATTATCAGCTGGTACACCAATATCTGTAGCTGAACCTAATTTGGTTACATATAAAGTTGAACCAGTTGGAGGGGGATCACAGAATCTAATACCATCAGTACCATCTAATGCAAAGCCTTCACCAGCTGCATCATAACTATCGTTTGGTTTCTGTAAGACACCATTTAATACTACTAGTAATTGAGAGGCTGTGGTTATATTTGCATCACTAGTACTTTCAAATAAATCATATTGATCATTAGATCCATTAAATGTAGGACCAGTACCATTATGTGCTTGACCGTTATCTTTAACACCTAATATCTTAAACTCACCTGTAGATGTAACCTGACCCCATGCAGAGCCATCATACACATACATCTTATTAGCTGATGTATCAAAGTATAAGTCACCTTCATCATTATTAGATCCAGGTGCTGAACTTGCTATACGGTATCTACTGTTAAAGTCATTGATATCATCAGATAACTGTTTAACATCAGCTTCAGCTGATAATATTTTATGATAAGTATAATTATTACCTGAGCCAGTAGAGCTAACTTGCATACCTACACCAGCTGCTATAGTTTCACTATATAAGCTAGAAGGTGCTCCGCTAATAGTTACTGTTGCAGGTGTTCCATCTGTGGTTCTACCTGTTGTAGATACACCACTACCATTAAATACTATACCTCCAGCATCAGCAATACTAATTACAACTCCAGAAGCTGGTTGATTAGCAGTAGTTGGAAAAGCTACTTCTGTTGCTATAACCTTTAAACCACCTACATTACTGATTTGTGTAGAAACATAATCTACTACAGCTCCAGAAGTTGGTAATTTTGTATCATCGTCTGTGATGGTTGTTTCTTCACAACCTATCTCAGTCATTGTAATTGCATTATCTTTCATCTGAACATTACCAACTGAGTTGGCATCTAATTCAGATGATCCTACAGCACCGTCTGCAATTTGTGCAGAGCCTACAGCATTAGCAGCTATATTAGCAGCTGCAACTGAGTTATCAGCTAACTGAGCATTCTGTACTGCATCTGCTGCAATTTCAGAACTACCTACAGCACCATCAGATATTTGAGCTGATCCTACAGCGTCTGCGGCTATCTCTGAAGATCCAACCGCCCCGTCAGCTATCTGTGCTGAACCAACAGCATCTGCAGCAATTTCAGAGCTACCTACAGCTCCATCAGCAATCTGTGCTGAACCGACTGAATCAGCAGCAAGTTCTGAAGATCCAACTGCCCCATCTGCTATTTGTGCAGAACCTACAGCGTTAGCTGCAATCTCTGAAGCACCTACAGCTCCGTCAGCTATCTGAGCAGATCCAACTGCATTACCTGCAATCTTAGCAGATGTTACAGCATTATCTTTAATCTGTGTTGTACCTACTGAATCAGATGCAAGTTCAGACGATGTAACTGCATTATCAGCTATCTGTGCGGATCCTACAGCATCAGCTGCTATCTTAGGTGCAGTAACTGAGTTATCTGCTAAATCAATAGTTGCTATAGTACCATCAGCTATTTTAGCACTTGTTATAATTCCATCTTTAATATCAGCTGCAGTTATGTTTTGATCTTTCTCTTCAGCAATTGCATAAAGAGCTTGTTTTTGATTATTATTTAAATCTACTGATCTAACTGAACTACCAGCTTGAAATGTTGCTTTTGGATCATATTCACCAGAAGTCGTTGATATATCTGTATCACGATATATACGAATAAGTGCTGCACTAGCAGGTATATTACCTGAAGTAAATTCTACTGTACCACCACCTGTTGTGGTATAATTTGTTATATTATAATGTGTACTGGGTGTTTTTACAACATTATCTACTTCGACTTTTACATCGGATTTTTGATATGAAGGGAAGGTAAAGGTTTTGTTATTATTACCATCCCCAGTATAATCTATGAATGTTGTTGCCATAATTTATTAAATGATTTATTGGAGAGGTTACTTATTTTTTAAGTTTAACACCCCTTGAGCTTCTTTCATACTTTGTTGATCTAATTGAAACTTTCTATCTTGAGATTTTTTAATAAGATTTATTTGTTCATTTTTTAATTTTATTATTGCAGGATGAGTTTGAACTTCTGGTTGAGCCCAAGCCCTACTTCGCCATTCCTTAAATAAGGCATCAATTTCCTGATTATGTCTATATATCTTTATTTGACCTGGTAATCCTATATTACCTTTTCTAATATCTTCATACATTGCTTTAACAGAAGCTTTTATATATGGTTGTTTTGCTAAATGATTTAAATGATCTTCTAAACTTAATCCATTATGATCTCTATACTGACCAATAGCCTTTCTAAAGATACCTCTAGCTTTGGCATCTTGTCTTAAGTTTATACTTGGTGTAGTTGGGGAAGTCATTACAGACATTCTAAGATTATAATTACTATTCCATAAAAGCATTCTGCCTCTATTACTGATTAATCTTAATGTAATAGGAGATATAGCATTATAAAATCCTTCAATTAAATTCCAATCTCTAATTGGCTCACCATTCAACATATCTCTTTTCACTTCTAATGGATCAACTGCTATTGATTCAAAGATTAAATTACGATTACGAACAGAATCTGTAATGCTACTGTTTAATTCTCTCATCCTTGGATTAAGAATTTTACTTGCATCATTTCTAAGTGAAGATAATGGTATTTGGTTATTAGCTATATTACCTGCAATTGTTGCAAAATTCGTATGACTTGAAGGTGTTAATAATTCAACAAATTGACTTAAACCTTGTAAATAAGATTTACTAGTAATATTACCCATTACAGCAAGACTAACCATTTGTAATCTATCTTCAGCCCAGTCTGGACCCATTAAATACATATTATCAGCAATATCACTTACAGCAGAAAGAATAGTATTATATGGTTCAAATGTTTCATAACCAACTTGTATTCCAAAGTTAGTTATTGTATTACGTTCCCATTTAGTATCTTGCCATAATCCACGTTTCTGTGCATCTTGTGGACCATTACCTGTTAATCTACCTTCTATCTTAGCTTGAGCTGCCATCATAACAACAGCATGTCCCATTATCTGTCTACCAATAATAAGATTTTTAGCTTGTGCTAAATCTGCTGCATTATTAATACCATACTGTGCAACATTATCTAAGTTTTTAGGGCTAGCTGTTAAAATATCTCTAGATTCCTTTAGAATAGCACCAAGAATAGGAGTATTCTTAGCATTCATCATAAGACCATTTACACCTGTTCTAGCAAATAAGAAGAAAGGTTTAACTATTGGAGTTTCTTGGAATGCTTCTTGTAATTTTTTAGAGAATCCTTGTAGCTCTTTTGTTAAAGTTACTTCTTTAAATTGTTCATCAAGTCGTAAATCTCTACCAAGATCTAAATCACCAGCATCATCTAGATAACGTTGATAATGTAAATCTTCAGCTTTTCTTAAAAGGTCTGGTGTAATTTCTTTGAATTGACCACCTTCAACGCCTTCCATGACTTCTCTAAATGCTAACTCTTTAGATCTAAGTCTAGCCATAATGTACCTAAATGTATCATCAGTAGCTGCAAGTACACGAGGAGACCAGTTAAATAGTTTATATTCATTTAAACCTTTAGCTATATTACCTACTCTAAATGCCATCTTATCCCATTCATTACCATTCTGTTCTACCCATTTACCCATTACTTCCCAGTTAGTATCTCTAATTGGTTCAGTATAACGAGTATGTATAGTAGACATATCACCACTAAACTTGGCATTTAAATTAGTTTTCATTACTTGCCAAGACTCTGGTATTACTTCAAATAGACCTTTGAATGAATATGCTGAACTTTTAACTGCACCAAAATCACCAGTAAGACCTGATCTTGCAGTAGCTCCGATAAGAGTTTGTAATTGATTTACAACAGTATTACTTGTAGTACCAATAAGTGCTCTTGCTGGAGTTTTAACGCTACTTAATATAGAGTTAACAAACATTTTTTGTAATTCTCTTACTGTAGCACCTGTTCTATTTGATGAAATATTTGAAAGTCCTCTACCACCCCATAACTTAGCTCTCATCCATTTATCAAAATCTGCCCAATTTTGTATTTTATTACTCATTGAGAAGACTTCTAGGATACCATCAGCTAATTCTTGTGAGTTAGAATCTTTCATCATCTTCATCATCATCCTTACACCATCTACTGTTTCATCATGTAATTCATCTAGACGTTGAGAGATTTCTTGTGCTGAAGCTTTTTTAGCTTTTCTTTTCCAGAATCCTGTTTGTAATTTACTAAATTCAGTTGAATGTAAATATCTTGAACGCTTAACATTTTTTAAACCAAATATTAAACGATCTTCTATACTTTGCATTAAACCATCTTTAGCCCAAATATCTGTATGATCTTTCATTTCTCTAGCAGCAATGCTGAGATCACGTAATTGTTTAAATAAGGAACCATTTACTAAATCAGCAACAACTACATTCTCCATAGACCAATAGTCAAAGTTCTTTGAAGCTGGCCCTTGACCAGTTCTAGCTGGTAAATCATCTAATATAGGTTTCCAAAATTCATCATCAGTAAGTTTTGTAGCATCTCTTCCAAGCATTTCTTGATAACGTTTGAAAGCAGGTCTAAATACTTCATAAACAGTACGTTTGTTCTGCTTTATTTCTTCAAATACGTCTTTAAATCTTGGATCATCTCTATACCTTTCAGCTAATTCTCTTATAACATTTGCTTCTTCACCAGCAGTTGTTGCTGTACGTCTAGCTCCTGCAGGTGTAGTAACCGAACCTGTAGAACCTAAATCAGTACCATTCCAATTATCGTCTAAACGATTTAATTGCTGATGAACAGTGAATGGATCACTTGTAGAATTAGGAGAACCTTGACCTGGTTGAGATTGAGGCTTATGAGCATGTCCTCTGTGTCTAGACCTATTCTTAAATGATTTATAAAGTTTAAATAACTCTTGTTTTGTTTTAACTCCTTTAATAGCATCTAAAAAATCTTGAGGGTATCTACTACGATTTTGCCATAGCTTTTCTAGCCATTCAGGGCTTTTAAAATTAAAGTTTCTAAAACTTAAAAGATCATTTAAATCAGCTCTTAAAGCTTCTTTTTTAATTGGATCTGTAGTTTCATCAACTAATTTTTGTACATTACTAATAGCATCTTCTAAATCATTACCAGGTAATTCTCCTTTTATACGTTGTGCATTGACTTCTGGTCTAGGTGGTAATACGTCAACATCAATAGTTTCACCAGTTAATTGTCGATCTAGATTTATTTCTTCAAATATTTCTTGTTGACCTTTTTCTTTTATTTGAATATCAACATTATTTTTTCTTGCTTGTGCTAATGCTGCACCTCTTTCTCCACCAAATCTACCTAATATAAAATCAAATAATTTAGCAAATCCCATCTCTTCTAAAACATTTTTAAATGTAACTACAATAGGATGATCATCATCTTTAGTAGCTATTAATCCAAAAACATGTTCTGTCCAAGGTACTCTTCTTGTAATTTGACTAGTAACATTATCACCTTGAGAATATTCAGATATAGCAGCGAATGCACCTTCTTGAGCTATTATATTTTTTACTCCAAGTCTTCGCATTAATAAAGCACCACCACCATAATGAGTAATACCTTGGGTTAACTTACCCCACCAAGAATTTTGCCAAGGATCTGGTATATTACCCATTGGATCCCAGTCAGGTTTATATGGTTGACCAGTTCTAGTGTCAATCATATAACCATCTTTTCTAGCCATTTGACCAGAAATCATATCAGCCCATCTTTCAGGAGCTGTAAGTACAGAAGAAATTAAATCTATACCACCTTTTTTTACAGAATTAGCAAATTCTAATCCAGGTGCACCTTCTTTAGTTAAAGCATGTTTTCTTTCTAACCAAATTCTTGCTGCTTCTAATTTTGAATAGTTACCATAAATTTCTGGATACTTTTCATAGTAACCAGGTTTACCTTCATCATCTTCATATGGAATTTGTAAATTCAATTCCTCAAATCGTGGGTGATTGCGTAAATCTTGCCCATCAACAATTAGATGATCAGTTTCTTTAGTTGTTGTATCTGGTCCTTGGACCTCTTCAGATGAGCCATATTTTCGCTCATTGAATTCTTGCCGCCATTGATTTCCTTTTTGGATATCAGGTCCGGCTCCAAACCTGTAATCTCGTATTTCAAGAGGTTCTGTTTCATCAAAATCTTGTAATAGATCACTTTGTTGGTTTAATTGCTCTTCATCCATTTATTATTTTGAGGAAAATTGATAAGCTCTTTCTAGATACTTAGGATTATAAGTGAATCCATACATATCAGTATAAAACTTAACTTTACTATCATCAGAAACTTCTGTAGAACCTGCAACATTGTCCTCAAGGTTCTCAGGAAGTGTTTCAGTCCAATTACCATCCACTAGATATTCAGTAATATTGAATAATTCTCTACCTCTTTTATTACTAGAACGTCTAGTCCTGATGTCAACAGGTATTCCTTGGAATTGTGGTGAATCAAACTTACCTTCAGTAGGTTTTGTTGTACCTTCTTTTTTAGATCTATATCCCTGTTCTATTTCTCCAGCTTTTAGTTCCCATTCTGCTAAAGCTTTTCTATATTCATTCATTGCAGATCTAGAAGCACCCTTACCTTTTACTTTAGGAGGCTCAGGTTTTGGTCCGATTTGATTTACAATAGCAGCTTTCCTTTCTTCAACTAATCCTTGAGCAGCATGAGCTGGTCCTTCGATGATATTTAATCCAGAAAAAGGTGATTCAACTCCTTCTGCAAATAAACTCTCGTCAGTAAAGTAAGGAGATATAACTGGACCTGTATAATTTAATGCTTCAGCATTTATATTTTGGTTTATATCTTCTAATACAACTTTAGCTTGACTTTGTTTTACTTGATTAGTATTTGAATTTAAAAGTGTTAGAATATCATTATTTTCAGGAGAAGAAAGTAATGCATAAGCTGGTGGTTTAACACCAAATCCTTCTTCTATACCCGCAGCTTTTAGTTGAGCATCTGCTATATCCCAACCAGTTAAATCTTTAAACGGTCTTGCTATAGCAGTAAATACATGAGGAACTTCTTTATCACCAATAGATGCTCTTAGTGCTAAATTTAAAGGAGAACCTAGTTGATCTATTTCTCCCATACCTGGTAAAACGTTATTAGATAAATAATTAAGTTTATCTTTTTGACTGGTATATCCAAATAACTTACCATTACCTAATTTATGTATGGTATTTTCACCTGAATTAATAATAAATTGATCAACTTTACTAAGTTCATTTACATTACTTAGATCATAAGGATCCTTTGTATAAAAGGAAGACTTATAAAGTGCATTACCAATACCTGCTTTAAGATTTCCCTTTTGATCCCATAATCCAAATTCATCTCTAGTTGCACTCATTGCAATTTTATGAGCTGTATTAGGTTTTTCACCATCAGCTATTGCATTATCTCTTTCAGTTTCATAAAAGGCAAGGGCATTAAGTTTTACTGAGTTCCATTTACCTTTAGCCTGATTTTTATTTAAACCTGTTGTTTTAAAAGCAAAATTAGTCCATTCTGTAATTTGAGACTCAGATTTCTTATCGTATTTTTCATACAGTCTAGCTATATCTTCATCACTTTTAACCCATTCATCAACTTTATCATATACATTATTAGATACATTTTCAATATCAGCTGGTATAAGAAATCCTCTAGCTCTTCTTAAATTTGTTAATCTTTCTAAATCAGCCTCATCATCTCTATCTTGAAGTGATCTAAAATTCTTAATAAAGTCAGGTTCCCATTCTAAGCCAGTTGCTAGTTGCCATCTTTCCGACCAATCATTTAATTCGTTATCTGAAAGATTACCACCTTTACTACGAGAATATCTTTGGAAATCATTTCTAACTGCTAAACCAGCAGTTGTAAATTCAAGCTGTTCTAATTTTTCATTCTCAGCTTGTGCTGTTATATACTCTTCATCTAATTTTAAAAATCTACGTTTCCAATGTTTTCCAACAATAACTTTTTGCTTATTACCATTATGATCAGTAATAATAATTGATTGATTTTTAATATTGTTATAAGCGTCAGGGGTTATTATACCAAGATCCATATTAGCTTTCATCAATTTAAAAGCTTCATCTAATGCACCAGAACGACCAAGTAAATTACCTTGTCCATCTACAGTTGTAGCGAATGTATCAATTAAAGATTTAAAATCTAAATCTCTTGTAAAAGTATTAGAAGCATTTTCTCTTATACGTTGAGATTTTTCAATTGATTGTATTTCTCTCCAATCATTTAATTCTGCATGATTAGCAACAATAGCTTCTTTATAAAAATATTTAGATAATAATACTCTATTAACACCAAGTAAATTATTATCTATCATATATTGTTTGCGAAGCCAATTCATTGCTTGACGCTTTTCTTCCTCAGTATCAGCTGTAGCAGGAGTAAAAGTATAAGCTCGTCCATCCTCATCATAACCTTTAAAGATTATATCATCACGTTTTAAAGCTCCTTTAATATAATCTTTATATTGTTCACCAGCTACTCTAGCTTTTTCTGCAGTAAACGCATATAAACCCCATCCAGATAAATTCTTAATATCTTCAGAGTTCTCAAAAGTACCTCCTGAGTTTAATGTATTAAGAGCAGCTTCATCAGTAATACTTTTATTCTTCTTTAATTCTTCTACACCTTTCTCATGTTCTTCAATTTCTTCTTCTGGTAATCCAAAAATATTAGTACCGTTAAAAGAACTGATTGCAATTTCTTTACCATTTCCAAACTTTTTATTTATCTCATCCATACTCCATGGATTTGGTGTATGTTCTGTAGGTTTAATCTTAGGTTGTTTTTTAATTTCTGCTTCAATAGCTTCTTCACCTTTTTCTATTTCCTGTTCTCTTGCTAAAGCTGTAGATTCATCTATTTCTTTTTTAATTCTTTCTGTTTCTCTATGTACTAAATGTCCTGAAAGAGTAGAAGAAAAGTCCATTAAAGATTTTAATTTCCCTTCATCGTATTCTCTTTGATTTTCAGCACCACTAAAATTTATTTTACTTTGATAATCAGTAAAATTAGCACGATCTGTAGCTTGTTGTTCTAATTGACCTGCTATTATATCTGAAGCATTAGCCATAATTATTTATGAAAGGAATACATTTTGCTGATCAAAACCTAATTGGTTTCTATTCTCTTGTCTTTTTTTAGCACCAGCTCGACCACCCAAATCAGCTAACCACTCAGGTTGTACAAAGCTTGGATTAGGTTCTGGTTGAACAGGAGGTTGACCATAACCCCAATTTGGATCAGTATTCCATTCTGATTCAGGTTGAGTTGGTCGATCAGGTTCATATGTTTCTGGTGGTTTAAGTTTATCATATAATTGATTAGCTTTAAGATGTTCTCCAGCAAATCCTAATAACAATTCACCAATACCTGGTTTACTCTTAAATGCACCTGTTCTTGGTGGTATCTTAGGTACAGGAGTAGATAATTGAGCTGCTTGACTAAGTTTAGCTTGTGCATTAAGCATTGTATTGAAACGAGAATCATTCGTTAATCTATTATAATCTTTATCAGCAATTACTTTACTAGCAATTCCTATTTCGTTAGATGCAAAATTTAAAACAGCTTTTCTTCTATTTGCGAACTTTGCACCTCTTTTACCTTTAGCGCCTTCGCCACCTACATCATTTGCTAACATTGAAGCATAAGCTTGTTGCGTTTTAATACTAGCATCTTTTACTGCAATCCATTGCTTAAGAGTATTGAAAGATTTTTGTTCAACATAGCTTTGCCAAGCTTGATCAACTTGTTTCTCTCTGTCAATATTTTTAGAAGTCCAATTGACTTTTTCAGCATTCCAGTCAGAATAATATTTATCTCTTCTAAGATAAAAATCATTTAAGACTTGTTGATTGTAATCATCAGCAGCTTTACGTCTTGCATTCCAGCCTAGAAGTTGTCGTCCAAAACCGAAGCCACGGTTCCAATCTGCAGTGTTACGAGCACCAGCGTCACCGCCTTCACCGCCACCAAAGAAGTTACCTAATAAGTTACCTAACATTGATTTTACAAAATTCTATAAAGGTTATATTATTGGGACCATATGAAATTTCCCTTAGAAATTTAAATCCCAAGAATCTAAGGAGTTTTATGTGAGTTTCATTTCTTTTATCAACAACATTCCAAAGAAGGTTCTCTGGCCTACTGTTTAACATTCTTAAACTATCTTTTACAAACTGTCGTGGAAATTCTTTTATAGTATTGGTACATAACATCCATAGTCTACCATCTTTCATTATACCACCTATAGCGGCAATCTTGCCGTTAGGTGCTTTCCAACAATGACCGTTTGGACTTTTAAGAGCATTAGTTACAATAGTATCTATATTTTGATAACCATGTCCCTCAAAACATTCTCGTTGATCTGTAAAAATTAAATTAGAGGCTACTGAAATAGCAGCCTCTTTTGTAAGTGGGTGAAAATTTTTAAGCACGACTATAAAATTTATTATTATAATCACCTTCCCATGTCATTGAATGTAATGTAGCAGGGGTCGGATGATCAGAAGTTAGTTGTACAGTTAAATTTGTATTACGTTCATAAGCAGGTATAGTATGTATATATTCATCAGCAATTGGTATTGCACTAGAATTATATGTATCCCATTCTAAAGATTCATAAGTTTTAGTATAATCTTTTTTGCCTTTACGTTTTAATGTAGAATTTATAACACCTACTGAACCAAAATTAAAATTCAATCTATGTACAATTAATGAAGCTCTAGTATCAGATCTAGTTTTTTCACCTACACTTTGAACTGGGTATATAGTAGGTAATTCTACTAACCAATCAAAAAGGTAACCAATAACTACATCTCCATCAGTCCAGTCTCCATCCCATTCTATATTAGTACCTACAATACTAGCTAAAGCATATCTACCAAGGTTATCAGCTGAACCACCAGAAGAATTTTTATTAACATATACTGCTAATTGTCTATCAGTATGTATAAATCCAGCAGGTTTTGTTACACCTGTTCGTTTAGTTGTTTCTGAATAACCTAATTGAGCAGCAGTTATATCTTTATGACAATCTAAATGTACTTTATAAATATCCGGTGAAGTACCTACTGTTAAAGTATCATCTTGAGTTTTAACATCATAAGCTTCTAAATTATAATCACTTCCAACTTTTACAATAGTATAATATACATCATCCATTATGGTATGATATACTAAATTAGCAGGAAGCTCCCATCTAAACCAAGCTGATTGTACTCTTTTTTCACCAGTATTATAATATTTATAACCCCAGACATCTCTTTTATCAACAGAACCAAATAAAACTATATTATTTTCTTTTGAAGTAGTTGGTAAAGTAATATCTATAGGAAATTTTTTTGAAATAATTTTAGACTGTTCAATTATAGTTGGTTCACCTTCTCGTCTAACTTCAGCCATTTCATAAAATCTAGCATTCTTTCCAGTACTATTTATAAATCCAGAAGTTATACCTAATGAAAATGGTTTTGTTTTATGATTAAAGTTGTATGCAGAAAGATAATTTAATTTAGCTGTATTAGCAGCAAATACATCACTATCTGTTGTCAACATAAATTGCTGATTAGAACTGAATACTATTAATCCACTATTAACTTCTGTTGCATCATACAAAACTGTTGGTAAAGTTGAACTAGATGATATATCTATTGGATCATCATTTGTAATTGACTGAGCTGATTTAGACCAGAAATTAAATTCATCATTTGTTCTGGAACAGACAACTGTATCACTTGCTAATACAACTAACCTACTTCTAAATAATAAAAGCTTATTTATTTTCTCACCAAGAAATGATGGTGAAGGGTTACTAGATTCATCTCCTACTAACCTATCAACCCATTCAATAGGTTGTACTTTAAATATACCATTAGAGTAACTTTGACTACCTGTACCATTAATATTATATGTACTTGGTAAACCTCTAACAAGTTTAACAGGCATTGTTGTATTATCAAAAGTAATTGGCAGATCAGGTCCAGTGCATTCATTCCATACACCTGTACCAAATCTAGGACTAGCTAAAGTTTCATTGCTTCCAGCAGTTTGGTTATCAGCCTTAAATTTTAAATAGTAATCATCATCATCTTCACCACTATTGGAGATTTTAACAATCATACCATGCCTAGCATTCATTGGTAAATCACCAATTGTTTGAGCTGATCCAGCAACAATACTTAAAAGTTGAGGCTCTGGTGTTGTGATATTAAAAGCAGAAGCTCTAGAAAGGTGTAAAGAATTTCCACTAATTGATGTTGTAATAACATCACTACCACCACCTGATATTCGAGCTGACTCAGAAGCATCTATAGCAGCTTTTAAGTCACCTAAAATACCATTTGCTGTAACAGCTTCATCAACACTAGAAGAAGTAGCTGCAGGTCGTATAGCACCAATATTAGCTCTAGAAACTATGGATGCATGTTTAGTTATTTTTAGATCATGGCTAAACCCATTTTCCATAGTTAAGGTTGTGGTATCATTTTCCTGCCAACCTTCACCACCAAATTGTAATTGAACAAATGGTGAATAAGAATTATTATACTGTGCTCCTGAACTTGCTGTTCCTACATTAGCAGGATCAACAACAGGAATACATCTCACATCTAATTCTACTCTTAAATTATTACCAGTTCTAGAGCCACCTCCTAATGAAACACCAGTTTTAGTTAGAATTTCTCTTGCTTGATGACCACAACTACCATCATCATCACCTCCAGTTTCAATACCAGAAGGGCTTCCAGTTAAAGCAATAGCAGTAGCTCGTGTAGTTGTAGCTGTAGCAGTACTTGTAGGATCAAATATATCTACAGCATATTGTTTGCCATAAGAAACTGTTTTTAATTCAATAATAGCTTCATGTAATGCAGCTGGAGATTTATCAGAACCACCAGTTTTCATGGCTGTGGTAACAGTTCTATTAGTTAGAAATGTATGTTCATTTAAAGTTAAGCCTTGTATATCATTACTATCTGTCCAACCTGTTAAATAAGTACAAGCATTAGTTCCTGGTACATCATCATAACCAATTGGAATCGAAGCACCATCACTTGTTCTCCATACTTGTACAACACCTGATGTATTAACATTACCAATAAACTGGGTATCTTCATCAATATAAATATGAAACCAACTTAATGTACCACCATTTGGAGTTATAGCTGATACTAGTTGTCCTCCTGGACGTTTACTTAATCCACGAGTGACATCAGGTATCGCATTTTTTATATCTACTAACTGACCTGGGGCTTTTAATTCGTCTGGTTGTTGAGACATCCCCATGACATAGTTAGGTACTTGTTGTGTAATACCTGCCATTAGCGTCTTAAAGATTTATAAGGTTTATATGAGTGATAAGTGTTTTCACGAGGATGTCCAAAGAAACTATGATCTCCTTGATTACATTCGTATTCCATACAATTTGCACGAGCATTTTGTTCTTGAACAGTTAGTAATTGTACTAAAGTAGAATTACCTACTAACTGTGTTGCAGCTCTGGCTGCAGCTTTATATGTAATATATCTTTGGAATACTGAAGGTACATCTACAAATTCATATAGATAAACTATATCTACATAAATTTCATCATCAAATTCAAAAGGGGTATTGCTAGTTGAATTGACTTCTAATTTATCATAAAGTTTTTTAACACCATTATCACTTTTAATGATTATATCATGATCTCGATTACCTGGATCATGAAAATCCATTCTTAAAATATTATTACCTACTAAAATTTCTTTATTAGCATCTGGTTCTTTCTTAACATATTCTTCTTTATTAAAGTGCCACCCTTCATTTTGAACATCTACATTACATTCTTTGAAAATATTGTATATGAAAGCAATTTCTGGATTTTCAAATGCACCTGTATCTGTAGCTGAATCGTAGTCTAAAGTTGTTATAGGTGCTTGTCCAATTGCTCCCAGTATTGTATTAACTGCGGATAGTTCGGTATCGGGATCAATAGTAGTGGGAGCTGGCATAAAATTATAAATAAAAAAAAGAGGAGCCGAAGCTCCCCTTTAAGTGTACATTAGAATGCAGCAGGTGCAGTACCTGTTCCTGCATATAGTTCAACAGCAGCAGCTGGATTAAGATAATCCGCCCCCATTGCTAAACGTCCGAGGATAACATCACCTTGGTAGATGACTGATACGTCCCCGCTGGTTACTTGGACTTGTGGGCCAAGGGCTTCTACAACCCCTGCGGCTTCCTTCTGGAAGATGACTCCGCATGAGTTCATGAAGTTTGTTTGTGTACCATACTCATTGTTGATACCTGTAACAGAGTTACGGCCATCTTCAACGGATACTTGAGTAAAGGAACCTTTGTTTCCTACATCAGTGATGCCAGGGTTAGTACCAGAAGCAGCTCCACCAAGCTTAGTACCGTACTCTCCGAAGAAAGGTACGTTCATAGACTTGTAGATCTTGATTCCAGCAATCTCATAGATACCCTTACCTGATTGTAGAGCATCCCCTTGCTTATCACGATTAACTAGGTAAGCTCCTAAACCTGCGCCATCTAGCCCTTTAATAAGTGCATAGTATTGACGTGGGTTAAGTACGGCTACTCTACCGTCAGAACTTACACCCTTCTCATCTAGTGCTCCAGCGGCATCATAGAAGGCTGCTACTAGAAGATCTGGGTTGATTGCATCGTCAGCATTACCTGTACCAACACGTATCTGAGAACCACCTGGCTCTACGAAATTAGTCGCAGATACAGGGCTAGGCTTACGAGCACCACGAACGATACTACGGAAGATTAGACGGTCATACTTCTCAGCTAGAGCGTAACCGATTTTTTTAGAGATTTCACCTCTTAGGTCATAATGCGCAAGAGTCTCATCTAATTCGTAAACGAATGCGGAGCTAACAAGGAGATCATCAATTGTGATCGTCTTCTCAGCTACTGGAGGAGCTTTGTCAGAATTTCCTAATATACTGTTTCCAGGGGTATGATACTCAGCAGTTGTGCGACCCGTGTAGATGAACTGTAAAGACTTACCGTTCTTTAGAGTACGCTTAGTAACTAGATCCCTTGCAATTGTGTTGCGTTGGAATCCTTTGAATAACTCTCCCGAAAACAGCTTAAGATAAAGAGCTCTGGTGTCACCCGTCAGGTTAGCTTGTCCTAACTGGACAACCTGGGACGGGTTAACGGAACTTTGATGTGCCATTATTTCGGATAAAATTTAAATATTAACTTTCTTCAGCTGAAAATTTTTTGATCAATTTGTTGTGGTCTATCCCACCGTCTAGACGGCTAAAGGTATC
>VTLG01002869.1_pt1 | contig 16329 bp, 15 predicted proteins | sample 4694571 | NCBI WGS metagenome assembly VTLG01 (sample SAMN12604809, study PRJNA352737) | marine metagenome | biome: ENVO:00000447; feature: ENVO:00000209|ENVO:00000569|ENVO:01000036; material: ENVO:00002151; isolation source: viral sequences binned using virsorter ...
TCACTATGAAATCGCTAGAACTTTACTAGATAGGAAGCAGAAACAGATAAATATCATTGCACCTCGTGGACATGCTAAGTCATCTATAGTTGGTGGTGTATATCCACTCTATCATATTATGTTTGATAAGGGTCCTAAGCTAATTGTGCTTGTATCTCGTACTCAAGATCACGCAGTTAAACTTCTTGGTACTATAAAAGATGTATTAGACTTTTCTCCGCAATTCAGACAGTTATTTGGGTACTGGGGTATGAATTCAGCGAAATCTTGGGCTAAGACTGAAGTGCAGCTTAAAGATGGTAGTATGATCATATGCAAAGGTACTGGACAACAGCTACGTGGAATTAAACATGGTAACCAAAGACCTACATTAATTGTTGTTGATGATCCAGAAGATGAGAATAATACCAAAACATCTGAAGCTATGGAGAGTAATCTAAGATGGTTATTGCAATCAGCAATACCATCGCTAGACCCAAAGAAAGGTAGGATTGCTATTATTGGAACTCCTATTCACCAAAGATGTATTGTTGAGACCTTAAAAGAAATGGAAGGATGGAAGAACTTTCTATTTAAACCAAATCTAGATGATAATATAGCATTATGGGAAGAATGGCAGCCAGTAGATAAATTAAAGCAGAAAAAGAAAGAATTAGAATCAATTGGTCGTGTTAGCGTATTTTACAGGGAGTACCTGTGTGAGATAGTAGGTGATGAAGATCAATTATTTAAAGAAGAGTATATCCAATATTATGATGGAAAAATAATACATAGAGAAGATAAGGCATACATAGAATTAAAATCTCTGAATGATGAACCCTTAACAGAAGTCAGAGCAGTTAATGTATTCATGGGGGTAGATCCAGCTTCCTCCACTGCACAAACAGCAGATTATAGTACAATCGTTTCATTAGCTATTGATAAAGATGGTAATAGGTTTGTTCTACCATATTATCAGAAAAGGGCTACACCCATGAACTTAGCTGAATCTATACTAAATCAATTTAAAGTATACAAACCTTCTAAAACTAGAATCGAATCAGTAGGTTATCAGGAAATGTTAAGAGAATATGTAAAGAAAAGATGTGAAGAAGAGAAGATATTTATATCTGGGCTTGAGATAAAAGAAAGACCTCGTAATTCTAAATCAGCAAGACTAGAAACACTACAACCTTACTTTGCACAGAAAAAAGTTTATATTACAAAAGATATGCGAGAACTGAGAGATGAGCTACTTTTGTACCCAAGAGGAAAACATGACGATTTGCTGGATGGCCTATTTTATGCAAATAAGAATATCTATCCTCCTCACCATAAAAATGATGATATTGATAAAGGAGAAAATGCTAGTTTCATTAATAAACTTTCAAATGATTCTTGGATGACAGTGTAACACCGTTTTAAATTACCAACAATTTTAATTAATTAATCGAAACGGAACATGCCAGAAAAACATCAGGAAGTCAAACTGACGGAAGAGTTATTAAGAGAGTATTCTGGAGCTAGGGCGGATTGGGCAAAACAAGCAGTAGAAGATAGTGAATTTCGATCTGGAGCTCAATGGACAAAATCTCAAATAGATACATTAAAATCTAGAAATCAATCACCTGTTGTAGTGAATTGTATACATAATGCAGTTGAACAGGCAAAAGCTCTTCTTACAACAAACAAACCAAGATTCCAGGCTACTGGAAGAGAAGATAGCGATGTAAGAACCGCTAGAGTTATATCTGATATTATGGAATGGATATGGGATAACTCTAATGGTAATGTAGTATTAAAACAGGCTATCGATGATTATTATGTAAAAGGAATGGGATGTATTATGGTATATCCTGATATGAATGCTGATTTTGGAAAAGGTGAAGTTATGCTTAAATCAGTAGATCCTATGGATGTTTACATAGATCCAAGCTCTAGAGATACATATGCCCAAGATGCTAATCATATAATGATTGCTAAGAAAATAATGCAATCTCAATTATTGCTTCAATATCCAGATTATCAAGAAATTATAGAAGAAGCTAAAGAGACTGGACTATTAGAGAGTTATTCAACAAGTAGAGATCATGGAGAGTTGAATCAACAAATAGGTCCTTATAATAGAGGAACAACCAGAAGCGCTGAAGATGGCGATAGGGAATTAGAAGTTATAGAAAGATTCACTAAAGTTAAAACTCCTATGATTCGTGTATATGATCCATATGAACCAAGAGAGCATATATTTACTGAAGCTGAATATGAACAATATTTAAAAAGACCAGCGTTTGTAGTTCATAAAAGAGGTGTTGATCCTATATACCTTACTTCAAAAGAAGATGTTGAACAAGCGAATGCAATGTATACTGAGTATGATGGTGTTTACCATGAATATATGGATATGAACACAGGTACTCCAATTAAAATGCAGGGAGAAGAACAACAAGGTTCTATTCCTAATTCAACTACAAGATTAATCCCAGCATCTATTCTTGATTTAGTTCAAGATAAGTTGATACAGATCACACCTATTAAATGTGATAGAGTAAGATGTGTTATTACAGTTGGAGATAAACTACTAGTTGATTATTTGAAACCAATAGAATTTTATCCTATAATAACTTTAATGAATCATCACGATAGAAACCCGTTTCCACAAAGTGATGTTAGACTAGTTAAAGGATTACAAGAATATGTTAACAAAATTAGAAGTTTAATTATAGCACATGCATCTAGTTCTACAAATGTTAAATTATTAATCCCCCGTGGTTCCGTAGACAAGAGGAATTTGGAACAGGAATGGGCTAAAGCAGGTACTGCTGTTGTTGAGTTTGATCCAGAACTTGGACAGCCGATAGTAGCTGGTCCTGTTCCACTTCCTAATGAATTATATAACAATGAACAAGAGGCTAAGGCAGATATAGAAAGAATTTTAGGTATATATGCATTAATGCAAGGTGACCAAGGTGCTTCACCTCAAACATATAAAGGCACCATTGCTCTTGATGAGTTTGGTCAAAGACGTATTAGATCTAAGAAAGATGATATTGAGAGTTTTTTAAATCAAGTTGGTAAAGTTGTAGTACAAACAACTCAATGGATATATACTGAAGAAAAAACAATTAGAATTATTCAACCAAACAGATCACCTAAAGACGTTCAAGTTAATCAAATAGTCTTTGATGATTTCACTAATGCAATTTTAGGTAGAATAAATGATGTAACAATTGGTCGATATGATATACAGGTAGTTTCAGGGTCTACTATGCCTTCTAATAGATGGGCTCGTTTTGAATATTATAAAGAATTATTTTCACTTGGAGTTATAGATCAAGTTGAATTATTAAAACAAACAGATGTTGCAGACATGGAAGGTGTTCTTGAAAGATCTGGAGTACATGCTCAACAAACAGGACAGATAGAGCAACTTACAGAAGAAGTTAAGAAACTTAAAGGCGATTTACAAACTGCACAACGTGAATCATTACATGATAGAAAACGTGTTGAATTAAAAGATTTTGAGGTGAAGTTGGCTAAACTAGAAGCACAGATGTCAGCTGCAGCTCAATTATATAAAAATAGAACTAACGATCATTTAAAACAAATAAAGGATGAAGTCAATATTATGGTTAAGGAAGCTGACAATCCTCAAAATGTTATGAATGAAGAATTGTTAGGTCTAGATGACGAATAGTTGCTGATAATGACAAACTAGGAGAATGAATGGAAAATGTAATACCAAATGAAGAAGCAGTAATGAACACAACGGATCCCGCAAAGGCTCCGATTGGTCAAGCTGGCGTTACGCCAGAGGAAGCTACAATCCCAACTGGAGGGGATGCTGTAGATCCTTCTGCTGAAACATCAATAGGGCAATTAGCAGATGATGCTAATGCTGCTCAAACAAATGCTCCAGTAAAACAAGATGCAGATCGTTATGAATACTGGCAATCTAAACACGATAGGACTGCAGGAGAGCTATCACAAGTTCAGAAAGAACTTGAATATTATAAGAAAACGATTGGACCTGTTGCTGATATATTGCAACAAAACCCCAATGCGTTGGATAATTTAAGGCAATCTCCTTCCAATGAACCACCTGCTGAGCAGAATTCATTGAAGCCACCGAGTCGTCCAGAAAAACCACATTCTTATAACGAGGTTGATGCATACAATGATCCAGAGAGTGAATCATTTAAATATAGACTTTCTAATGATAAATATCGTGATGATATGTTAGATTATTATGGTAAAGTAGACAACTATAGACAAGAACAGCAAGCACGTGCGTATCAAGTTCAAAAAGAAAGTATGGCAGAGAATCAAGCAAGAAATTATGCTGTACAATCTATGAACTGGACTCCACAGAAAGCTAACGAGGCTATACAATGGTTACAAAATCCATCTAATGTTTCGTTTGATACTTTATTTAAAGTATATGAGATGATGAATGCTCCTTCAAAAGAGCAAGTTCAATCTCAGCAAAAAGTCGCTGATTATCAACAAAGGGAAGAAAGAATGAAAGTTCCTCAATCAACAGCAGTTGCTAGTGGAACTCCTCAAGCTCCCAAGAATGATGAACAGTTATTTAATGACTCAATGCTCTCTTGGAAAAAATGATAATGTTAATCCCCCAGACCGAAGGTCTATTAATAGACAGCTGAGCGATGGGAAAATAGAGAGATAATAAAATGGCAGCAAAAGACCTCACTGGGTCGGGCGTTCTCTATACGGATAGACGTAATTTTTACATCGATCCTCAAGTAGTTAAAGAACTGTGGACGGACGTAACTCCGTTTACTACTGTTATAGCAAATAAAGAAACTAGAACAGTGCCAGATCCAATTTTTAAAATGTTCGAACACAGACAACCTTGGGTAGAGCAAAGCTTTAAAGCAGCAGCTAACCCAGACGATGCAGCAGCAGGCGCAGAATGCTCAGCCGCATTCGCAGTTGATGCAGTAAAAGGTTTATCATCAACACCAGATGCTTCATGGTTAGGGCTTGTTTGTGAAGTATGGTCAGAATCTGATCACACAAATAAGACAGGTACACCTAGAGGTGTAGTATTAATATCAGTTGCAGCGACAACTATTAAATATAAAAACATCGGTAATTCTACGATTGCTCCAGCCGATGATGATGTATTTGTAGTAGTTGGTAATGCACATGGTGAAGGTGGTTACTCACCTGAAGCATGGTCAGATGAACTTAAAGTAGTTTATAACTCTTGTCAGATTTTCAAGAATCCTCTTGAAATTACAGGCACATTGTTACAAGCATCTTTAAGAGGTGAATCATCTGAACTTGCCAGACTAAGAATGCAAAAATCACAAGAACATAAAATTCAAAAAGAAAGAGCTTTCTTATTTGGATTGCGTAATGGTGGTACTGGATTAGGAGATTCTGCTTATGATGATGGATTAAGAGCAGCAGATCCTAATGAAGGTGTCTTAGCAGACGATGGTGTTACAGGAGCAGCTTATGATGGTGCTCATACTGGTACAGCAGGTTCAGGTGCAGGTAAAGTAAGAACTACTTATGGTATTCTTCCTGCAATATTGAACTATGGTTCATCATCTGGTGATTACCAAAACTACTTTACAGCTTCAGAAGCTAGCTATTCATATGGTCAATTTGTTGATGATATGGAAAAAGTATTCCAATATGTTCCAACTTCAGGTGTTAAAAAAGCATTCTGTGGTGCTGGTGCATTGGGATACTGGTCTAAAATGGCTGGTAACTCTGGTTTCGCTGGTAACAATGGTTGGAGTGTTAATCTTGGTGATATGAAAAGAGATGCTTTAGGATTCAACTACAGAGTTCTTGAAACACCTCATGGAATGTTACAAATGATTCCTACTCCTGCACTAAGAGGTGCTTGGAGTAAATCAATGTTAGTAGTTGATGAAGATAATCTGTTCCATTCACAGTATAGATCTCCGATGTATCAAACAAATATCAAAACTGATAATGCGTATGATGGCGTTAAAGATCAATATATGTCTGATGAAGGAATAGGTATCACTAATATTAACTCACATTCGTTAATTAAAATCACAGCGTAAGGAGGATAGCTAAATGTCCAGACCTTATATCGGTGGAAGTAACGGAGCTATAAAAGCAGTATCAGCGGATACTACTTTACAGTTAGCAGATCATGGTAAAACCTTAATAGTTGATGGAAGCTCGGCGGGTAATATAACTATTACACTCCCAGCTACAACATCAAGTAAAGGTTATGAAACTACGATTGTATTAGGAGTAGCTAATAACGCTGCAACAGAAGTATTAATTACATCTGATACTAATATAGTAGGTTTCATTATTGATAGTGATACTGGAGCATCAGCTTATGCAACTGCAGGCGCTAGTAGAGGCTTTGCAGATGCAGCTAAAGCTGGTTCAAAAATAAAGTTAGTTTGCGATGGTGCAAAATGGCTAATTCTTGATGCAGCTTCAGATATTGCAATGGTAACTGCTCTAACTTAATATTAGTTTAACAGAACTAGGAGCAAGTCGTATAAAGGGCTTGCTCCGAATCTGTAAAAAGGAAAACAATGGATTTTAAAGATAAAATAACATATTATACAAGTACAACAGATGGATATACAGATGCTGAAGCACAGCAGTATATCGTTGATGGTTGTTATGATGTATATAGGAAAATAAAAGCTATTAAAGGAGCTGATGAAGTTCAAATGTTTGGATCTTTTTCTGCAGGTGATACTTCAGGTAATGCTTTAGATATAGATGAAGTACATGAAATATTATCTGTAAAAAGGAATGGAATACCAGCAACTCAAGTCAGTCCTAATTTAGCACATAAGTATACAGATGTTGATTCAATACATTACGCATCTGTTAATGATCCTATTTTTTATATACAAGAAAAATATTTATATATTAAGCCAGTTACAACAGGCAGCAATGGTACAGGTTATTATATATACTTACCTGTTTGGTCAGTTACAAATTACGATGGTTCTTCTTCAATAGACAGATTTCCTGCAGAATATTATGATCATGTACTTATTTATGCGTCTTTTAAAATATTAGAAGCATTAATGCACAATTATATAGAAGATGAAGAAGATTCAGAGTTAGCTCAACTTATGTCAGGAAGAGTTGATAGATTAAAAGCTCAATATAATGAAATGTTTGGAGGAGGAGAATAATGACGCTTAAAGAAATGATTGAACATATAAAGGAAGCCCATCCTGAAGTTTCAGATCAAAGAATTATAAAAGTATTAAACCAAGCAAATAAAGAATTTTGTTCAGAAACAAGAGTGTCAGAAGCAAGTTACGCAGTGTCTGGGGATACAGTTAAAGATAAGACTTACTACACATTAGATGATTCTATTATAAAAATTTATGATGTTTATATAGACGGTGAAAGAGCACAAAGATTAAAACATAAACCAGACAAAGAAGATGAGGATATGGTATAATGGCTGTACTACATAGCAAAGGATGGATATGGTGGATTGAAAGAGGTAAACTTGCAGTAGGAACTACTTCTAATGGTGGAGAAACAGTATCTCCTCCTAGTAGTTCTAATAGTGGAAAAACAATAAGAGTTTATTGTAAAGAGTTTGCTAAGATTTACAGACCTGGGGCAGGAGTAGATGCTAACGAATTTAGTACTGGGACTAGTATAGATCTTACTGAATATTCAAAACTACCTGAACAATTTCATGAAGCATTAATAGCAAAAGCAATGGAGAAACTTTATAGAAAAGATGTAGAAGGACTTCAAGTAGCTGAATATTGGAGAAAAGTTTATAAAGACTTTGTTGTAGAAGCTAAGAAGTTTGCTAATTCTAATAGATTAGATTCTGGATTCACAGTTCAACAATATGAAATGTAAGGATATTAATGGCTACTTGGCTTAGAGATGATTCGGATCTAACAACCGCTCCTGGGATAAATTCCACAACAATAGGAACCAACCTGACTGTATCAGGTAATGAAATAGATGTATCATCTGGGGATCTATTATTAGATGTTGCAGGTGACATCAATTTAGATTCTGCTGAAGGTAAAGTTAAGTTAAAGAAAAGTGGAACTACCGCAGTATATGCTAGTCTTGAATCTAATTTAGGACACTTAAGAATAAAATCAGGTAACGCGTATCATTCTTGCTTGGAATTAACTGAAAGCGATTTAAAAGTAGTAGGAAATTTAACAGTTGGTTCTATAGCAGCAGGCGATGGATCCAGTGAAAACTTTGTAGTTGAACAATCTGGTTTATTGCTTAAAAGAACTGCAGCAGAGGTTAGATCTGATTTAGGGATTGCAGATGCAGAGATTATAGATTGGACAGTAGATCAAGGCAGTACTAATATACACAATAGTAATTTACCAGATTCTCCAGATGTCCCTGTCTTAACAGTAAACGGAAATGCAAATTTTACTTCTACTAATGGAGGATCAGGAACTACTACACTTTTTTTAAACTATACAGATGGTAGTGAAGATGCAATGACTCTTGGACTTAGGGGTTTTGCAAATCAAGATTCTAAGCTTATCTTTTTAGAAGGAGCTACAAATAAATTTGTAATAGGTAATGATTCTTCTGAAGATCTATTCGTAATAGGGAGTGGTAGTACTTTAGGGGCAGATTCTCCTTTAACCCTAAATGCTTCAGGGGATTGTGTGTTAAAAGGAGATTTGACAGTTACTGGAAATGATATAAAATCATCTTCTGATACTGCAATGACATTAAGTGGAGCGAATGTTGAGATTGCGGGAAATTTAACTGTTACTGGAAATATAATCAAAAGTTCCACAATCTCCTCTTTAATAAGATTTGATGGTCGTCATTTAATATTAGATACTAATGGCGCTGATACACTTCCTAATCATTTCATGTTAAAACAAGACTTAGCAGAAGTTCACTTTGGACTTAATCAAGAGGTAAAATTTCAACATCTTCATAATGAGGGTATTAAATTACAAGCTGAAAGCGCACTTACTAATTCTGTTAATGACCTTAATTTCCTACTAACTCACGCCACATCAGGTACTCCAGCAGTAGGTATAGGAAATGGAATAACATTTCAACAAGAAACTTTAGCAGGTTTACATCAAGGTATGATTATTCAATCAGTCACTACTAATGTTGGTGATGGGACTGAAGCTTTCGATTATGTTTTGAAACTTATGTCTGGTGGGTCTACAGCAGCTGAAAAAATGAGACTAACCTCAGTGGGCGATTTAACGATTTCAGGGGATCTTACTGTATCAGGTGGTAATATAACAAACGCAATTACATTTGATGCTGGTATAACTGATGCTGGAACTATATCAGCAGGAACATGGAGCGGTACTGCTCTTGTAGCAGCAAAAGTTCCAAATCATGATGATTTAAATGGATTTGTTGCTAATGAACATATAGATTGGACAGGTGCTAGCGCTGGAACGATACATGCTACTAATTATACTGATACAACCTATAGCGTAATGGCATCTGGTAATTCTTATGCAGCAGGATTAGTCGCAGCAGGAAGCGGAACTCACAGTAATCAGTTTCTCAGAAAAGATGGAACTTGGGTTGTTCCTACAGACACAAATACAAATCAATTAACGACATTTACAGTATCTGCTACAACTGATAGTAACGCAACAACAATATCTCAGGGTGATGATTTAATGTTTGCTGCAGGAACAGGGATAACATGTGAAACGACAGCTGACGGAACAGTAACTATTACAAACACTGTTACTGATACCAACACTGATGTTGATGTTAATGTAGCAAATCTAACAGCTAGACTTCCACAAATAACTGAAAGTGTAACTATCGGAGATGCAACAGACGTTGATGTTACTATAGCGGGAGATTTAACTGTATCAGGAAATACAATAACTTTTGGTAATGGGGAAACAATCAGTAATATTGTAGATAATGTTCTTTATGCAGGATCTACTAACGAATGGAGAGTTGTAGGAGCAGATGCCTCAGATACTTTTATGTCTATATATGAAGGAGTAACTGGAAAATGGGCCTTTGGAAATGATGATAGTGCCTCAGATTCTTTTGTTATTAATAGTGGGGCAAACTTAGGGACTACTGGACAAGATTTTGTTTTAAATACATCGGGTGATTTAACTTTAGGAGGAAGCGCCACTTTTGGAGGTAATGCTGGATTCACTATGGTAACCCCTACATTCGGTGCAAGCGGTATTGTAGGAGGAGGTGGAAATGATACTGATATAGATTTTAGAAATGGTAATAAAGCATCCTTGACCTTAACTGGTAGTATTAATAATGTGAATTGCATTTTTCCAGCAATAAGTGGAAATTTTGTACTTGTATTAAAGCAAGATGGCACTGGTAGTCATACGGTAACAGACTTTAAGTCATTTATAGATGGAAATACTTTAGCAACAACTACTGATGTTAGTTGGCCTTCGTTAACAGCTGGAAGCCACCCAAGTATTACAGCCACTGCAAATAGAACTACAATTGTAAGTATGTTTTGGGATGCTACTACAGAGAGAGCATATGGATCACTTTTACTTAATTTCTTATAAAAATAATGGCTTATAAAGATAATATATTAGAATTTTCAAATCATTCAATAATAGACAAAACTTCTAATTTAGAAGTTATGATGGATTGGGAAGATCCACTGATGTTAAAAACAGCACAATATATATGTCAAAATGGAGGTGATATATTAGAAATAGGTTTTGGTATGGGTATATGCTCAGATTATATACAGTCTTATGATATTAAATCTCATACTATAATAGAAATACATCCTCAAATAATAGAAAAATTGAAAGATTGGGCTGAAGGGAAAAATAATGTTAACATAATAGAAGGCGATTGGTATACTGTTAAAAATTTAGAAACTTATGACGCTGTATTTATAGATACATATTTAGATAAAAATATACCTAACTTTAAAGATTTTGCACTTTCGATATGCAAAGATGGAGGGAGAATATCTTATTGGAATTACTTAGCAGATGAAAATTTCTTCAATTTTGATAATATAGAATTTTCCAAAATTCCCATAGATCCCCCAGAGAATTCATATTCAAGTTTTGTGGACAACTATTATTTACCAAAGGTTATAAAATAATGCCTGTTAAAACAGAAGCAAAATATACAGCAGATAGAGATCAATATGTTAATATGACAAATGCTACTTGGTCAGGATGCAGAGGAGATTCCTCAACATCTGGAACTTCTATAAGTACTACAGCTCTTAGTTATAATTGGGCAGTAAGAGTTTCTTACACTTCAAGATTTGGAGGGTTATACTTTTGTACAAGATCTTTTTTCGAATGGGATCCAATAGCACCTCTTCATGGAGGTCATATAAATTTTGCTAGATTCACTATTTATGGAGATAAAGCGGGTGGTAGTGAAACTATTTGTTATGACGTAAGAGCAATTTTATGCGATTCTGCATTAGCAAGTACTACAGCTGATTATGGAAATATATTTAATGGATTAGGTTATATAGAGGCATTATCAGAACCAGTAACTATATCAAGTACTTCAGAGCAACTTTGGACTTTCGATTTCACTGAACATGGGATGAAACTTATACAACAAAAAATTTACAATGAAGAGAAGATAACTATTGCTTTAATCAATGAAGTAGATTATGATAATGTTGCTCCATCGGGAGGAGTAAATCATAAATTTTATTATGAAGATTCAACCTACGATCCAGTATTAGCATTAGAATGGTGTGCTGCACCTATGCTGGGTTCTAATTTTTAATAAAAGGAGGTCTTATGGACTTGAAAGAAAAGTTAAAGGGATATAAAGAAGAGTTAGAGAGAGCAAAAATAATTTATTACAAACTTCAAGGAGCTATAGAGGCTACTGAAGCTCAAATAAAGGAAAGTGATAAAAGCAAGAAATGATCTGGAAATTAATAGCTAAAAAAATAGGTGTATCAGCTATCACTAAAATGATGGAAAGACGTGCTATTAAAAAAATCCAAGATCATGAAAAAAGAATTAAATTGTTAGAAAAGTATTCGCACAGGCAAGCAGACTTTATCTGTATGAAGTGTGGATGTAAGGCAAGAAGAATAGATAAAATTAAAAAAAGGAGAAAATAATGTTATCATTTATTACTTCAAATTGGGAATGGTTATTATTAGCTTTATATATATTAGAGAAAGCTATAAAACTATCTCCATCTAAGAAAGATGATTTGGTTTGGGACATGGTTCTTAAACCCATTGTAGACAAAATTAGGAATAAGTAATGCCTAGTTTTGGTAAAAAAAGTAGAGAGAACTTATCTACATGCCATGAAGATCTTCAGAAAGTATTCAATGAGGTTATCAAGCATGTAGATTGTTCTGTCTTAGAAGGGCATAGAGATGAAAGGACCCAGGAAAAACTCTATGCAGAAGGAAAGACTAAAGTACATTACCCAATGGGTAGGCATAATACTAAGCCTAGTCGCGCTGTCGATGTCGTGCCTTACCCTATTGACTGGAATGATAGAGAACGTTTCCACCTTTTTAGTGGGTTCGTCCTTGGGTTGGCTCGTGGGATGGGTATTACTCTTCGCTGGGGAGGAGACTGGAATATGAATTTCGAAGTTGACGATAATAAATTTGACGATTTTCCTCATTTTGAGCTAAGATGATTTACGGATATATCATATTACCTAAAGATTATTGGGAATCGAATATTCAATGCGAGTATGTAAACGAGCAATAGTAATACCAGATCAGCACTATCCTATACATGATAAGAAAGCTGTTAATGTAGCTCTTAAAATAATAGAGATAGTAAAGCCAGATATATTTATTAACTTAGGTGATGTTGGTGAATGGGAGTCGGTTTCTGCATGGAGATGGAAAAGGAAGAAGAAACCACCTTTAGAATATCAACTTCCTGCAATAGATAAAGAAATAAAGTCTGTTAATAAGGAAATTGATAAGGTTGATAAAATACTTGATAAAATAAAATGCAAGGAGCGTTATATTTTAGCAGGGAATCATGATGAATGGTTAACATATGGATTTGTTAATGAATATCCATATATGAAAGATTATACTTTTAAGAAGGCGTGTAAATGGAAAGAGAGAGGTTATAAGTATTATGAATACAACGAACCACTTCAGATCGGAAAGCTTTTATTTATACATGGAGCATATGCTACTAATTTACATGCTAAAAAACATTTAGTGGAATATGGTCAAAATATTATGTATGGACATACTCATGATGTTCAAAGACATACTAAAACAAAACATGGAGGCACGATAGCTGCTTGGTCTATGGGATGTTTAAAAGATATGTCACCTAAGAAGAACAAATGGTTACAGGGCAGATTGCATAACTGGGCTCATGCAGTAGGTATAGTAGATTGGTTTAGTAATGGAGATTTTAAAGTGGAAGTAATTGAAATAGTAAAAGGTAAAACAACAATTTGGGGTAAAGCTATTTATGGCTAAGCAAAAATTTGAAGTAACAACATTTAGTAAAGGTATAATAGGTAGTGCGTCAGAATCAGATATACCAACGGATGCATCTGCTTATTCTTTAAATATAAATCCAAATTCTGAAGATGGAACTTTAAGACCTATTAATGAAGATCAATCATTATCTACGGGTTCAAAAGCAGATGGTAAAGGATGGAGTAAAGTATTGCCTCATAGAGAATTATTAAAATTCAACAAACATGCTGCAGACACCTCTACTGTAGTCCATTGCAATACAACAAATGTTGAATCTACAGCATATCCTAATTCACCGAGAATTTCACTAACCACTGTAGGAGATTTCTCCGCAAGAGCAGATGGTGATTATATACTATTTACAGGAACAGCAGGTTCTAGCGCCTCTGCTTATGATAATAATGGAGAGCCTCAGAGAATAAAGGTGGAAGGGGATGATATTGTTCTAATAGATCAAAATTATTCGGACAACGAACAAATAACTGTTGATACAAATAGGACTTGTCAGATACCTTTTGCTGATTCTAATTGGGAGAAATGGGATCCTGATACAACAGGCGTTACTACAGAAACTACAGGAACTAGTCCTCAATGGTTTGAGGTAACAGGGACCACAGATGCAGATTCACAAGAAGGTTTAAAATTAAATGTGAGTAATTTAACAACTCCAACAAACGGAAGAACATATAGGATAAGTGCTGACATATGGTGGGATGATGGATCTAATCCTTCTGCAGGTAGTATATTTAGATTTAATTATGGAAGTGAAGCCTCTTCAACTTTTGAAGTTACAGCCACTGGTCCAGGGACCACTTATACAAAGGACATAACAATAGATGATCCCTCAGCGCATTTGTATATTTACAAAGTAGGCAATGTGAATGATCAATGGAATGTTAATAATATTTCAGTAAAAGAAGTAGCCTTAGTAACTGATGGAACTTTTATAGTTCAGGAAGAAGCTACAAAGTTTAATTATGCAAATCAATTTTTTAGGCTACATTGTGTTACTGGAGAATCCACTAATGGCTTGTTTTATGTTTGGTTTTCTCAAAATAAAGCAGCGGACATACTGACTAATGGAAACATGGAAGCAGATAGTAATTGGACTAGTTATGGAACTGTTTCTGTTAATGAACGTTCAACTGCTCAAGTTCATGGAGGCACATATTCTAGAAAATTCACCGTTACTTCAGTCAATGGAGGAATAGCATCTGATGCTTTTACAACAGTTACAGGTTATAGATACAAATTAACAGCTTGGGTATACCCCGATGATAGTAAATCTATAACAATAAGAACAGAAACGGGAGATGGTAGTGATGATACATCTATAGAGGTACTTAAAAATTCATTAGGACAAGATTTAAATAAGGATTCTTGGAATGAAATACATTTTTATTGGGATGAAACAGGAGGAGGTTCTTCAGCTAGATTATGTTTCATAAATGGTGACACCCTTAATGCTAGTTGGTATATTGATGATGCAAAAATACAAGTAGTAGAAGGAAGAGATTTAAATGCTGATTTAGAAGATATGGAAGATTATACGTCAATTAGAGTAAATATTACTGACGGAGATACTCCTACTACTATAGCTAATTTAGCAGATGCTTATATTGATGAAGCACTTGCACAAGACGAGATAAGAACTGCTAATAATGAAACCTATACTAATCAAGATGGAACAGAGACTATAGTCCCAGCAGGAACTTTATATTTAGAACATAGAAAAGATGGTGAGACAGACTCTGCGGTTATAGCAGATACATCTGAGGATATAGAAGATTTTTTCATATTAGATCAGAATGTAATAGAAAAAACAATTACCCAAGAAGGTCACGGAACTGAATTCCCAGTTAATGATTTTGTTGCAATAAACGAAGAGCCGAAAGAACATACACTTAATGATAATGATGGCGGTCTTGTAATGAGGAGTGATGTCTATACATTGATTGGGGTGGATTACAATAATAATAATATATACAAATGGAATGATATATATAAAACAGAAGGTGATGCAACAGAATCACAAGATGGATTAGAAACAATAGCTAGTGGTATAGCCCATGATAATGCATCTACATTTGCTGTAAGGAATAAAGCTATTCACATTGGTCTTGGTAATAGTATATCAGCTAAAACTAAATGGGTAGGAAAAATAGATAATGCACAATTAGATAATGTTTATAATGATTGGTATGTAGAAAATGATGAACTGTTACCTTTGAATGAAAACCTATCTCCTGTTAATTACGATTTAATAGTAACGATGCCATCATGGGGAGACTCAGATGGGGGGGATTCATCTAATGCTTTCGCTGAAAATCAAACACATCATCATGCATTAACTATACCTAATGACACAGGAAATTATGCATCATTAAATAAATTCCTTAATTCAGCATCTGTATGTTACACAGAAGGCGCAGTTGATAACGATGATACAGGTGGTTTAAATAGATTTGGAAAGATTGCAAATTCTGCTCCAGGTATAGGCTGGATATTTAAAGTATTATCTATTCAAGATTTAGGAGATGAGGCTCTAGTTAAAGCAAAACAAAGAGCATATGATATAAGCGTATCTGCAGTTGTAGCAGGGGATAAATTTATGGTAGTAGATGCTGGAACTGACTCTTCTTCGGATGATGCAGTTATTGAATTTATTGCATTTGCTGAGTATTCTCCTTTTGGATTTGGTATAACAGAAGGATCTAAAAAAATATCTAGGTTAACATTCACAGATACAACTGATGATAATGCTTTTGATGCAACTACAACAACAGCTGTTAAAAGATATGTAGATTATGATTTAACTAATATTATAGATGATTCTGGAATATCTACTATAGCTCCATGTAGATCCGTATTAACTTCTGGTAATACAATAGGGAAGTCTGG
>VTLG01006365.1_pt1 | contig 16328 bp, 30 predicted proteins | sample 4694571 | NCBI WGS metagenome assembly VTLG01 (sample SAMN12604809, study PRJNA352737) | marine metagenome | biome: ENVO:00000447; feature: ENVO:00000209|ENVO:00000569|ENVO:01000036; material: ENVO:00002151; isolation source: viral sequences binned using virsorter ...
AATCTTACTGCACCAGTAGTAGTGCTAGTAGAGTTATAATTAAAATAAATAGTATTTCCTAATCCTCTAGGAACTGTAATAAAAAAATTTGTATTGGCTGGGATAAGTAAATCATTGCTTGCATTTACATTAGTTTCAGATGTGGTAAAATTGAAATAAATCTCTACTGCTGAATAAACTCCTAACATAGCTGTACTACTTTGTAATGATTTGTGAGTTGTGTTTGCTACGTCTGCTGAACTTCCAGCTGTTCCAACTGTTGCTACTGTCCATTTACCACCAACTGTAGCATTAAGGGCTTCTTGTACTGAATGAGTGTGTAGGTCTGCCATTTTTCTTCCTCTCTAAGCTATGACAAAGCGTGAACGAGATCGTGCTTTATCTAAATTATTTTTTCATTTTCTTGGTAACTTTTTTAACAACCTTTTTAGTCATTGATGGTTTTTTATATTTAGAGTAATCATTTTCACTCATAACTCTTACATATCCTTTAACCATTAACTCTTCTAATTTTTCAGGGTGTTTTTTTAAAGTTTCTTCTTCTAGTCTTTCAACTTTACCAAGATTAGGTTTTTTAAAGTATTGTATCATATTATTCCTAGTTGAACTAAAGGGGGCATAAAGCCCCCAATAGTTATGAGTAATACTAAGTATTAGTCTACGTTAGTAAACTTAACACCTCTTTTATTATCAGAATCGTCAATAATTTTAACTCCATATAATAAGTCACTTACTACCTTCGTTCCTAATGCATCTACAGAATATTCTGACTGAACTCTTACTTCTTGTTGAGAAGCAAAAGCACACGCACTTTTGTGAAAAATAGCTCCAGGAATTGTAGAACTTGTTCCAGCTGTACTTACAGTATTAGACATATATACATCAATTCCATAAAGTGATCCAACCATACCTGATCGAAGTCCACGATTTCCTTCACCGACAGCATCATTACGAATAAAGTATTGAGCTATACCAGCAGATGGATTAAGTATATCTGCAAATAATGTTGGATTTACAACCATTGAACATTCACCATCCATATAAGGAATATCATTTTCACCTAATGTAGCTAATGCAGATTCAAAAACTGCTGCAGTTAAAGTATCATCAGCAGATAATGCTTGAGATTGATTTAAACCATCTAACTCTGCCCATATATCTGCATCTACTTGACGAGCAAGAGCCTCACCCATCATTCTTGAATACTTTTCCACTAAGTCTGCTTCAGATTGTATCTGAGCCACATCCTCAAATAACTTAGCAACATATTTATGTTTATTAATCGCTAATTGAGTTGTAGTGGTTGCAGTTGCATCATAAGATACATCTGATCCAGCACTTTTATCTGATGCACTCACAATACTCATTTCTGGGATATTGATTGCATCTCCATAACCTTTACCAGCTACTAAAGCAGAATAGTCATCTACTAATCCACGAAATACAGTTTTACGTTCAAAGAATTTATAGATTCCGTCAGCCCAAATTTCTGGAATAAAATGTTGATCTGTAGTCGTTGTAACAGGACTACCTTGATAATGTTTTGCCATTTAATTACCTTTTAATATATGACTCTAATATTGCTCCCCAATTTCTTCTTCTATTTGCAGCATCCATATCAGTCCAGTCAGTCATTTTTTGAGTAGTAGGAACTGTTCCCTTGCTATCAGGTGGATTGACTTTATTTACTTCATCTGCAAATTCTTGAACAATGTCTAAAAGAACTTCGGTATCAACATTAGAAAATTTTTCTCGTTTAGATTCAGGAAGTTTTGACAAAGCAGTTTCTCTAATCTTAGCATCCATAGTTTCCCATTTTTGCTTATATGGTTTATAATTATCTACCTCTTTTGTTAATTCAGCATTTAATTCTTGCCATTTTTCTTGATCAACTAAATCTGCTTTACGTTGTTCTTCCTCTTTGGATTTTAGAGCATCAATTGTATTACGAAGTTCATTTCTCTCCGTAATAACTTCATTGAGCCTAGATATTGGTACATTGTTTTCGTCTTTAGTGACGGATTCCTGTTTTACATCTGTTTCGATGGTTTTTTCTTCAGACATTTTTACCTCTTAAGTGAGTAAATTAAAAGAATAAGTTCTTGTATTTATAATACATTATAATGTAACTTAAATGACTAGCCTAATGCAAGAAAAAAATTACGAATTTAAAAAAAATTGGTTTAAATATCTTGGGTATACACCACATAGTGGTCAATTAGCGTTACATTTTCCTAAAAAACAGAATGCCAGATTCCATGTTATTGTTTGTGGGAGAAGATTTGGAAAAACTTGGGCTAGTGCTATGGAGGCTACTTATGTAGCTTCTCAACCCAATAAACGTATCTGGGTTGTAGGTATGTCATATAAAAAAGCTAGATTAATTTTTAGAGAAATATGGCAAAGAATGGTTATTGGGCATGGAGAGGATATTGATAAAGCATCTGAAAAAGATATGTATATTCGTTTTAAATGGGGAACGACTGTTGAGGGGATGTCGGCAGATAATGCATCAAGTCTTGTGGGTGAAGGTCTTGACTTATTGGTAATTGATGAAGTTGCTAAGATGAATAAAAAGATTTGGGATATGTATTTATCTCCTACAGTAGCTGGTAGAAAAGGTAAAGTAATTTTTATTACTACACCAGAAGGAAGAAATTGGATTTATGATCTATATAAACTTGGAAGAGATGATGAATTGTGGTCTAGTTACTCCTCTCCATCTTGGATGAATCAACACGAATTTCCTTTAGGTTTAAATGATCCAGCGATTGTTGAAAGAAAAAGAAATATGTCTAAAGAACTTTTTGGACAAGAATTTGGAGCAGAATTTTCTGTATTTGAAGGAAAAGTTTGGAATTTCAACCGAGATTTAGATGTTGGAGATTTTCCATATGATCCTATGTTACCAACATATTGCTCAATTGATTTTGGATATAGACAACCAGCTGTATTATTTATTCAAACCAAATTTGATGGTGAATTTGAACATATTAGAATTTTTGATACAATTTTACATAAAAAAAATATTAAAACTGAAGATTTAATTAAAATGATTAAAACTAAAGGCTATCCAATTATGTCATATTATGGTGATCCAGCTGGAAGTAATGTACAGGGGCAAAGTGGAATGGGGGATATGGAAATCTTTAGGCGAAGTGGTATGAGAATTATTTCTACTAGAAATAGAGAAAGTAGAAATATCGTAAGTAGTGTTTCTCATACAAGAGGATTTTTTGAAAGTGCTGATGGTATTAGAAGAATTCATGTAGATAAAAAATGCACCGAAATGATAGAAGATTTTGAAGAATATAGGTATCCTGAAAATGAACAAGGTAAACCTATTAAAGAAGAACCAATTAAGGATGGATACCACGATCATGGTAATGATGCATTTAGGTATTTCATCATAAATAGATTTCCAATGAAAAATAGAGTAATGAAAAGGATTCAAAGATGATTAATCAAGCAATAAAAGACAAACTAACAGAGACAAAACTAGCTAATGCTCAACAAAGAAGGGCTGAAATTAGAAAGCACCTAGATTATTATTCTGGAACATCAGTTGAGCAATACATTAAGCATCGCTTTACTGGGGATGCTTTTACAGAAATACCTCCAGCATTAACAAATTTTACTCGTAAGTTTGTAAATAAGATAAGTGCAATATATACACTTGGAGCAAAAAGAAACACTGGTAATACAACTGAAATGTATGAAAAATTAATTCCTACAAAAGATGTAAGAATGAAGCACTCTGAAAGAATGACTAGGCTTGTTGGTACAGTTGCTAATAGAGTTTACTGGAATAATGGGGTATTTGAATATAGACCAATTTACTATTTTGAGCCTTACTTTGAAGATAACCCATTTCAACCTACAGCTATTACTTACCCTTTATTGAATAGCACAGCAGATTTATCCAACACTCAACAATTACAATGGGAGTATTGGGATAGTGAAAGATATGTAATTATGAATGAAGAAGGAGAGATCCAAGAGGAACAAGTTAATCCTTATGGAATATTACCATTTTCATTTACACATAGAGAAGATCAAATAGATTCTTTTTTTGTAGAAGGGTCTAATGATATAATTAACTGCAATGAGCAAGTTAATATTTTACTTACAGAAATGAACTTAGGTTTAAGGTTTAATATGTTTGGGCAGCCCTGGGTTAATGGATTAAACTCAGATCAAAATATGATTCGTGCTGGTTCAAACACTATCTTAGACATGGGAGATGAAGGTAAATATAATATTACTAGCCCTCAAGGAAATATAGTAGATGCTATTCAAAACGTAAAATTTCAAATTGAATTAGTTGCATCAAATAATCATTTATGGATTCAATGGGCAGAATCTGGTGGAGAAGTACCTAGTGGTATTTCTTTAATGGTTAAAGACATGGAGAGAAAAGAAGATTATTATGATGATATTGCTCTTTGGCGATTATATGAAAAAGATTTATATCAAATTGAAAAAGTGATTGCCAATTATAATGGTATTTCACTATCTGAAGAATTTGGTATTGATTTTTATGAAGTAGAATACCCAATGACAATTCAAGATCAAATTCTTAAAGATAATTTTGATTTAGAAAATAATTTAACTACTCAAGCTAAAATTATGGTGCGTGAAAATAAAGATTTAAGTATTGAACAAGCTCAAGCTATTATAGAAGATAATCGAGGATTTAATGAGCAAACGAAAAAACAGTCAATCTTTAATAAGTTTCGTCAAAAGCCTGGACAAGATCAATAATCTTGATATTAAATTAGATGGAAGTTTAAAAGATATAATTAATGCACCTGAGACTTGGGCAATGGCTCAAGCAGAAAAATATATATTAGAAAACCAAGATAAGTATTTAAAAGCTAAAGAACTTGGAAAGGAGTTTTTTGATGAAATTGAAAATATCAGTAGGGGTTGATTTTGGTAAATTAGCTAATGAAATGCCAGAAATTATAGAAAAATCAATGCAAAGATACGCTAGAAATGCTGAACAAGGTTCAAAAGAAGCTATTGACAAAGGTGTAAAGCCTAAACTAAAAGAATCTACCATTGCAAGGCGTAAACAAAGAGGCACTGGTGGCTCTAAACCATTATTTGAAACAGGAACATTATATAGAAGTATTAAAGGTTCTTCAGAAGGACTAACATTAATGAAATATGGATGGAATCATCACACTGGTAACTTGAGAAGCCATACTCCTCAAAGAAAATTTATTACAATATCAAAAAAATCTATTATGCCTGTTTTTGATAAATTTAAAAAAGATGTTCGTTTAGCATTAAGAAGAAAAACTCCTCTTGTATTAGAGACATAAAAAGGATAGTTTATGGCAGAACAAGACATAGGAAAATTAGATGACAAAGATAGAGAAATATTACTTCTCGTTGCTCTTGGACTATCTTACGACATTAGAGTATTCAATGAAAGACTTACTCAAGAGATTCAACGTCTTAGAAGAAATGGTGTTAGTGAACAATCGATTATACGAACTCTCCAAGCCGATCTCACCAATCAAGGAAGAATCTTTGGAGAATTACGGAACGCAATTAACAGAGGAGTCACTGGAGGCATTAATCAAGCGTTTCGGAGGTATGGAGAGATGGGGGGAAAGCTAAAATGGATTGCTATATCTAAAAATATTTGCCCTGATTGTAAAGAAAGAGCTGGTCAAGTTGATACCTGGGAAGGATGGGAAGCTAGAGGGATGCCTGGTTCAGGCTTTAGTGTATGCAAAGAATACTGTTATTGTCAATTAGTTCCAGAATCTTTAAATGTTGATAATAAAATTAAGTTATGAAGCAAGCTCCTATTTCAACTTGGGTATGCTTATATTGTGGTTGGATATGGAAAACTGTTGGTGTTGATCTTAACACTAATGACCCTTGCCCTAATTGTAAATCTCTTTATACTACTATTAAACCACCTATAAAAAAATAACTCCTATATACATAGGTGTCTGTGTAATATATATGTAATATATATGTTGACAGTTTATTTATATACTAAGTAGTGATAGGATACCTTTAAATGGACTTTTTACTACAATGATATATAAATTAATTGTTAAAGGTCTTTTCTTTAGCTATGACAGTTTTCTGCCATACCTGTTTTTGAGCTGGAGTAGGTCTACCTTTACTTAAAAGAGGTACTCCTACTGCTTTTGCTCTTTTTTTCCATTTAGCAGCTTCTCTTCTTTTTTTAAGTTTAATTTGTTTAGCTCTCAAGCTCTGTAATTGCTCTTTTTTGGTGGGTATTTTAGTTTTTTTAGGTACAATAGGTCTTTGTGGGAGTACTTGAATATCAGATATATCTTCATAATCAGCATCCACAGCTTCTATTTCTTTACCATTTGCATTTAAAAACTTCTCAAAGGGGCTTTGATGATTTGCTACCTCAACACGCTTAATTAGCTTACCAGAATGCTCTAAAACCAATCTACCAGCTTGTACATTACCAGCCTCTGCTTCACGAATCATAGCATTTAAAACATTAGGGAGCTTAGAACCAAAAGACACCATGTATTTCTGATAAAACACTTCTACAAATTCAGGATCTTTTAACCATAAAAATACAGTATTTCTAGTAACTCCAGACTCTTCTGCTACATCAACTATCTTAGCTCCAGGGTTATTAACTAATATTTCAATAGCTCTTACTTTTTCTGCTTTCCAATGGGTAGGTAAATTAGCACTCATCTATAAAATTCCTCTTGTTAATAGCATATTATAAGGTCATTTCTTAATTGATACAATAAGTATTTATAAAATTAGCGAACCTGAATCCTCCTATAGCTAATCTACTAGTATAGAGTAATAAACAAAAGGAGTCATTATCCTGAATAGGATAATCAAAGCCTTTCTTTTGGCTTTTTTTTTAAAATTAGAAGCTAAGTGTTTAATAAACTTTATTTTATGGGGAACAGGTGTTCACCACAAAGATAAAAAAATCATACGCCCTCACCCCAAAAAATGGTAGTCGTTCAGCAGCTACCATGGTAGTTGAATGGTAGTTGTTCCAGGAATGGTAGTTGTTTAAGTAGCTACCATTTTAAAGATTATAAGCGTGTATCATAATGTTATACAAATAATATACCAAATCGTAACATTTTTAAACAAATTAATTTTAAGGTCTTTAATAGATCCATACAAGCCAATACAATTCAAATCAATAGTACATTAGACTAATAAATAATTTAGCTTTTTAGGGTATGTTATGAGATTTTATCGAGAATAAAAAATAATAATTCAAATAAATATTGACTATTAAATTAAATCATAATATTTTTTCGCAATTATTAATTAAATAAAAAAAGGAAATAAATAAAATGTATAATCTAGACATCAGACAAATAATGAATACATTTTTAGTATTAGATGAGAATAACAATGATATTTTAGGTATTTTAGAATTAAATATAAAAAAACCTATTATTAAACAATTAAAAAAGATATTCACTTATGAGAAGATTAATGGGAAAAAATTGGGAAGTGGCTTACTAGATAAGGATACTATTTGTAAACTTTGTCTATGGGAGGGCTTTTCTATAGATTTTATTGAATTATTAGATTATGATATTCACAATAAAGATAAAAATTTTTTTAATATTTATCAAATATCTATTTATGGAGATAACGGAGTTAAAATATTAAATATTATAGATATTAATCATTATAAAAAACTTAACTAACTAAATAAAAAGAGGAAGATTATGAACAAATTAGAAGCAAAAAAAATTGTAGGTAGTGACTTATCAAATACAACTAAAATGCCTTCAAAAAGTTTTAATTTGAGTGCATTAGATTGTAGTATAGGGTCAAAACTAGTCAACATTGAAAATAGTGTTTGTAATGGTTGTTATGCTTTGAAGGGTAACTATTTAAGATATAAACTAACTGATAAATTAAGACCTAAAACCGAAAAAATAAAAAATCCCCAATGGATTGAGGCTATGACATATTTAATTAAAAACCAAGGTAATCAAAAAGATAAAAATTATTTCAGATGGCACGATAGCGGAGATCTACAAAGCATAGACCATTTAAAAAAGATTGTTGAGGTATGCAAAAAAACACCTGATATTTTGCATTGGTTACCCACTAGAGAATATAAAATTGTAAATTCATATATTATTAATTTTGGGCAATTACCTAAGAATTTAGTAATTAGATTGTCTAGTCATATGATAGACCAAAAGCCACCAAAAACAAGACTTAATACATCATCAGTACATAAAAATAAAAAAGCTTTTGGCATTGAATGTCAAAGCTATAAAAATAATAATGAATGCGGAACTTGTCGGGATTGTTGGGATAGTGATATAAAAAATATTTCTTACAAATATCATTAAATAAAAAGAAGGTTAAAAAATGAACTTAAAAAAAATAGATCTATTAATTGAATTTTTAGAAGGTACCCCCTCAGAAAATGAAGTTGAAAAATATTATTTAAATAAAATCTCTATTCATACAAAAGATTCAATTAATGATATTTTAATTAATCATATTTATGAACTTAATTTAAATAGTAATTATCAAAAAATACCTAAAATTTTAAAACTAATTAAATACTAAGGATAAAACATGAATAACGAAATATTAATTTCTTTTATTATTGTTTTTTTGTTTGGTTTAAATCTTTTTAAAAATCATAAAATAAAAAAATTAAATAATAAAATTAATTCTTTAAAAACTAAAAATAATTGGTTAATCAAATTAAAAAAACCATATTAAAAACAATTGTAAATAAAATAAAATTAAGACCCTATTTTTTTAGGGTCTTTTTTTTGTTTATGGTCTTAATTAATATTATTGGTTTTTTAGTCAATATGGTATGATATAGGCTTAAAATACTTGATTTTAGGAGGTTTTTTGGTTTAGGCAGCATAAGGTATGCTTAGAAAATTTTACGTCCTTAAATCGAAGATTTGAAAAATTGGAATTTTCAAGAAATTTCAACAAAAAAAGTCAATAAATAGTGATTTTATAAATTGGTTTTATAATTTTGATTTATAATTTTGGTTTATAATTTAGCATACTACAATATGCTATGATTTATTTTTTAGCATACTGCAGTAAGTTATTTAAAAAAAAGCTTGACACTTATTATAATTTAGTTTTATAATTTTGCAATCTAAAAAAGGAGATTACAACAAAATGGATTTAAATGATCAAATGTCTTTATTGACAAAACAACAAGTAACCATAGCTAATTGGATAAACAACTTAGATTGTCATAATAATCGTGCAAGAGAAATATTGTGGCTAGTGAGACAAGTTGTTAAAGGATGTGATGATATAGAAAATTATGGATTTGATGAATTATTTGAAAAGACAACAGATATAATCAGTAGTAAAACATCTTATAAAATTAAAAAGGAGGGTTTATAAATGAAGTTAACACTTCCTAAAAAAAATATGACTAAAAAGAATTACAAGTATATGACTAGACAAGTTTGTGTAATTCCAAATTCAGATGAAAATAGAAAAGCTATTAAGCACCTTAATACTTTAGCTAAAGAACAACATTCTGAATATCGTTTTTCTTATAAATATAGATGCCCAAAAGAGGGTGGATATGGTAGGTTTGGCGAAGTATCAAAAAATAATGCAGATGGAATTGGTTTATATATTGATGGGGCTAGTCATTCTGATGCTATGGATGATTTACAAGCAAAAGATAGACGTATTTATGAATTACATCAAGAAATTATCAATGAAAGAAAAAAAAGAGAAAGAATATTCGGTTTATATTGTGAATTAAAGCGTTTAGTTAAAGAACAGAAAGAAATTGATCAAAAAATAGAGGATGCAATGGCTCAACAATGGAGTCTATAATGAGGATGAATCGACAAGTAAATACAATTAAAGGTAAAGTTAAATCTAATTGTGCAAATTGTGAAACCGATTTAAAATGTCTTGGAATTGTATTTAAAAAACAACCTACACTAACTAAGGTTATTATAAATCAAGTAATTAATTCTGACATTGCAGAAAAACCTTGTAAGGTCATCAACAATAAAGAATGCGATTATTATAATAACTTTGTAAAACCAATAATAGGAGAATGATAATGAAACTAGACCCTTTTAATTATAACACTACAAGGAAATCTACTGCAAAAAAAGGATTTAATTTGCTTTACGAGTCACAACTAGCAGATAAGCATATCAAACATTGTACTCAATGTAATCGATGTTGGGAATTAAGTTCTACTTTTAGAATTAATCAAAAAAATGGGAAAAGAAATATGAGTGATTTTATATCTTATTATGTCAATTTTCCTACTTATGGAAAGAAAAAACAACAATGTCATCAATGCAAAAAGGAGAGTAAATAATGGAACAATTTATAAATGATTGGTATATATTACATTATATTTTCAACCCTTATATATTAGTGAATTTTAGTTGGATGTTCACTACATATCAGATAGCAAAATTAATTGCTAATGCTATAAGGAGAAGATAATGATGAATAATTTTGGTACTAGTCACGAGAGATTTGCAATGAAAATGCTTGAGGTATACTATTTAAATTGCGATCTTATATTTGACAAGCTTACTTTTAATGGTAAATATGATGCAGATTCAAACACGATTTATATTCATAAAGGTTTATCTGATGAAGATTTTCTAATGACCTTATTACATGAAATTCATCACGCTTTACATAGGAAAGAAATGGGTAAAGATGCTTATAAAAATGATTATGAATTAGAAATAGAAAGATGCATTTTATTAGGCTTAGATCCATATGAAGATAATACTTATGAGATTCAAGCTAAGAAGTTTGCAGAGCAAGGAACAAAGGAGATGTTATGGGTAAAATCAAAGAACTCGTTACAGAGTTAGATTATTTAGGTGCTGAAAAGTATTTAAAGGATCTTGAGATAAAGTTAAAACAAAATAAACAAAATAAAAAAAGGAGTAAGAAATGCGAATTACTTTAGATAGTTATGAAATCACTAAAGCAATCAAAATGTATCTTAAGGCTAGAGGTATAAATTGGTCTGAAGATTATATTGAAATGTATCTTGGTAATAAATACAAAGATATAGTTAATTTGTATCGTTATAATCAAGATCAGCATTATGATTCTGATAAAAAAGAGTGGATTACAGATGCTAAGTATGAGGTCGATGGTCTTTATGTTAAGCGTAAAAAGAAAGGACAGAAAAAATATGAATATGTTTCTTTTGATAAATCTTGCATTGAAAGAGACATACAAATTACTGAAGATAATGCTGTTGAACTAGAAATATGGGAGGATATGGGATGATTATATTAAATTGTGCTGAATGGCTTATATCATTCTTTATATTTAGCTTATCTTGTTTACTGATTGCAACATCTTTAATTGCTCTTGATTGGGTTGCCAGGAAATGGATAAATTTTATATGGGGAGATGAATAAAAGACAGAATGTAATGGTATATTTATAAATATAGTATTATATTATATGGGTATAAAAAAGGAAAATAATTTAATTATGGTGGTTATTATATACCCGATATGTCTACCTACGACAATGGGGGGAGTTACTCCTTTTTTCTTCCCCCAACCACCAAAAAGGAGATAATATGAAACACGCTTATATAGGATACATTCCTTCAAATGTGAGGTATGATACCAATTTATCTTGTAGAGATAAACTATTGTATTGTGAAATAACTGCTACATTAGATGATGGTTATTGTACTAAACAAAATAGTTATTTTAAACAAGCATTAAATTGTTCTGTAGTAACTATTACAACTTCATTAAGAAATTTAAGAGATAATGGTCACATCAATACTTTATTAATAAAAGATGAGAAAACTAAAAAATTTATTAAAAGATATATATGGTTTACCCCTATAAATTATCTGTTAGGGGAAAATCAAAACATAAATGATGACTCTATTGAAAAACTTATAGAGGGTAATGTTAAAAAAGGTCGCTTAGTAGTGTTTTATGCTAATCAAACACCTCCATCCACTATAAATCCACATTCAATATATTATTATAATAATAATATAATAGATACTATGTATACTAATGATAAAAAATTTATACCCCTAATGAAGGAGATAAATAAAAAACAATATCAATATCTATATAAGATTGTTAATCGTTTTTATAATAAACAACATAAGATCCATAGTAAGTTAATTCCAAAAAATTGGAGTGAAGATAAAAATTTAGTAAATGAATCGGTCAATAATCTTTATAAATTAATTACTATTGATAATTTTGTAGATTATGAAGTATCAAGTGTAATTGAATATGCTCTTTTAAATAATTTTTGGAGTAGAAACCTACTATCTTTAAGATCCTTGAGGAGGAAGTCAAGGAATGGTATGACTAAATTTGCTAATATTTATGCTAAGTGGAGTGCAAAATGACTTTTGAATCACATAGAATTTATATTACAAAGTCTAGTGGAGAAGAAAAAATTAAATGCCCTAAATGTTCTCCTACTAGAAAGAAATCTTTTGAAGCTTGTTTAGCAGTTAATATTGATGAGGGTGTTTGGTTATGTCATCATTGTGGATGGAAAGGTGGTATTAATAAAAAAACTACTAAGGAATATATTCAGCCTATAGAAAAACCTAAAGAAAAAGTTAATAGCAGCCTTCCTGGAAAAGTTATTCAATGGTTTGAGGATAGAGGTATTTCTGAAGACACTCTTATATCTGAGAAGATTGGTTTTAAAGATAGATGGATTCAATTTCCATTTTATAAAGATGGAGAAGTAGTTAATATTAAATCTAGAACAGCAGATAAAAGATTTAGGCAATCTAAGAATGCTGAAAAATGTTTTTATAGATTTGATCATATGGTTGGTATGGATACTATTATTATAACTGAAGGTGAAATGGATACTTTGTCATTAGTGGAAAGTGGTTTTATAAATTCAATATCTGTTCCTGATGGAGCTATTGCTCCTAATTCAAATCCTACAGATAAGAAGTTTTCCTACTTACTAAGTGCTGAAGAACATTTAATGAATGCTAAAACAATCATACTATGTACTGATAATGACCCAAATGGCAATGCATTACAAAGTGAATTATCTAGGAGGATTGGTAGGGAGAAATGTTTTAAAGTAACCTATCCTGAAGGGTGTAAAGATCTTAATGAAGTTCTTATAAATTATGGTAAGGATAAAATTGTTGAAATTATTGGTAATGCACATCCTTATCCAATAGAAGGTGTTGTTACTATAGAAGATGTTACTGAAGATGCAATAGAATTGTTCAATGCTCCTGAGCATAAAGGATTAAGTACAGGTTGGGTTGAGGTTGACGATCATTATCGCATTAGTCATAGTGAAGTCACAGTTGTAACAGGTGTCCCTAATATGGGTAAATCAGAATGGATGGATGCATTAATGATTAATATGATTCAGAATTATGGTTGGAAGTTTGGTATATTTTCAGCAGAGAACTTTCCAATTAAACACCACCTATTAAAACTTGTTGGTAAGTTCGCATCACAACCTTTTTATGGTCAAAATAAAATGTCTGAAAAAACAGCTAGGGATTCTATGTTTATATTAAATGATCATATTAAGTTTATAGGCACTCAGGAAGACTCAGTAAGTATTAAGTCTATTATGGAGACAGCAAAATTATTAAATTATAGGTATGGACTCAATGGATTAATAGTAGACCCCTGGAATACACTAGAGCATAAGTTTGGAAGTGGAGAGAATGAAACATTATATATTTCAAGAGTATTAGCTGAATTAAATGCTTTTGCTAAAATGAATGAAATGCATATATGGATTGTAGCACATCCTAAAAAAATGGATAATGATAACAATAGAAAACCTCTTGTGCCAAGTCCTTATGATATTTCAGGATCAGCAAATTGGTTTAATAAATGTGATAATGCTATTACTGTGCATAGACATAGAAGTGAAGATGATGATTATGTAGGGATTCATATACATAAAATACGATTTCAATATAAAAATGGTAAACCTGGGATGGCAAAATTAAATTATGATATTACGCAAGGAGGGAAATATGTCGAATATCAAACACGACCTAAAGAGTCACTATTTGAATAGAATTGAGGACTTTAATTTTAATAATGAATACGATTATAATAAAAGACATATGCGACAAGTTTTATGGGATGAGTTTGATAAAACTTGGATACGCTATAATAATAATGAAGCTACATTTAAAGAATGGGAATATGCATTAGAAAAGTGGCTTAGACTTGAGAGTATGTAGGAGGTAATATGAAAGTCAAACGATATATAGTAACACCTGATAAACATTTTCCATTGCACGATCAAAAAGCAATTAATGTTTTATGTAAAGCAATTGAAATTGTACAACCTGATGGCTATATTGACTTAGGGGATGTGGGAGAATGGTTTGGTTGTTCTCATTGGCAATGGAAGAAAAAGAAACGACCACCATTAGAAATACAAATGCCTAGAATAGATCAAGATGTAATTGATGTCAATAAAGGTATGGATCAAATTGATGAATCTTTAGACAAGGTAAATGTCAGAGAAAAATATATGATCGAAGGTAATCACGATGATTGGATGAATAGATTTTATGAAGAAAATGAACATAAGGTATTTAAAGTTTATAAATTTAAAAATGCAGTTAAATTAGAAGATCGTGGTTATAAATATCTTCCAATAGGTAAATATTTAAAAATTGGTAAATTAAACTTTTATCACGGACATCATTATGCAAGTATTAATCATTCTAGAAATCATCTTTTAAAACTTGGTGGTAATGTTATGTATGGACACCATCACGATATACAACAATCTTCTATTACTCATATGGATGGAGTTAAATCAGCCTGGAGTATTGGATGTTTAAAAGATATGAGTTCAGAAAAAAATGATTGGTTAGGTGGAAGGTCTACAAATTGGGGTCAAGCCTTCGCAATAGTTGATTTTTTTCATAATGGTTTATTTACAGTTCATGTCGTTCAGATTATTAATGGGAAAACCTCATTATGGGGAGATTTAATTCAAGGATAGTACTTGGTATTTATAAATATTAATGTTATATTTCACAGTTAAAAAGGAGAACTAAATGTCAATTTGCACAGCTACTATTAGATTTAATACAAAAGAAGTTTTAAAATGTATTAATGCTTTAAAAGAGTTTATATATGAAGTTCCAATTTTCGATGACTTAGATAACTCAGATAAAGAAGGTTATTATAAGCTATTAAAAGATTTTGAAAAGATCTATGATGATATGCTAGACAAAGAAGATCAGGGAGTTGCAAATGAATAGTAAAATTTATTATGGGACAATAGCTTGGAATGGATATAAAGATGCACGAGATGGTTCATTTACTACTGTTGCTGAAGATATGGACTCTCTTATAGATGGTATAAAGCTGAGTCTTAAAGAGTATAAAAAACGAGGTGCATATTTTGAATGTGCTGCTGTTGAAACCACTCAAACAGACCACTATAAAGATATAACTAATAAAGTTCTTTTAAAATTATTTAACAAACCAAATACAAGGAGAAAAAATGGAAAAAAATCAATTTAAATTAAACCCTACAGGAGACAATATTGTAGAGTTGGCATTTGATGATGCTAAAACTGGAACTAATAATTTTGGTAGGTGGTTTTTATATGGAGTTAATAAGGATAATAGTGAACAATCTTTTTTTACTAACTCAGAAAACCTTCATAAAAAACTAAGTGAATATGGAAAAGGAGCTCAACTTAATATTAAAAAAGAAGAGTATTCTCCAGGAAAATATGCTTGGGAAGTTCATGCCTTAAATGGTACACTTAAGAGAAAGAAAGGCGAAAAAACCTTAGATAGCTCACCTATTTCAGATGCTAGAACACTAGATATACATAAGCAAGTGTGTTTAAAATTAGCAGTACAAAGTATGGATAAATTTGATATTAAGGTTATCGAAGAAAGAACCTATCAATTATTAGATGTATTACATGGATCAAGACCTAATAAAACTTTAGATACAATTAAAGATATATTTGATGGTGAAGAAATCTAATTAAGTAAACTAATTAATAAAACAAGGCTAGTAGGGATATTCATCACCTTGAGTTATTTTTTATTTACTATCGCTGAAAACCTTGTTTTATTATGAAAAAACAATTAATTAAAAAATTAGATAATGTTTGGTCAAATAAAATTAAAGAATATGGTATGTGTGAATTTTGCCATAAAACAACTCATTTAAATGCTCATCATTTTTATTCTCGCTCCATTAGGTCTGTTAGATGGGATATTCCCAATGGTTTTTGTTTATGTGTTGGTTGTCATGTTTTTTCTTCTAAGTTTTCAGCACATAAAACACCAG
>VTLG01008151.1_pt1 | contig 16328 bp, 24 predicted proteins | sample 4694571 | NCBI WGS metagenome assembly VTLG01 (sample SAMN12604809, study PRJNA352737) | marine metagenome | biome: ENVO:00000447; feature: ENVO:00000209|ENVO:00000569|ENVO:01000036; material: ENVO:00002151; isolation source: viral sequences binned using virsorter ...
AGTTTTACTGGATAGAGTATCCGCAAAACTTGGATCTGGTCTTCCAAGATGGAGCAAACTTCGTCAAATAAGACAAATCGCACCTACTATAAAAAGATATCGATTTGATCACATTATGAGAAGAGTTGTTCCCATAGAAGAAAATGAACAAGAAATTGCAATATTTTTACCAACAGAAAGATTCAAAAAATCAGCCAAAGCAAAAGTTTGGGCTGACAGCGAAAGGAAATTCGGATAATGTCAAATGCCTCATTTAGTGTTGGAGATTTTTCCAGTAAGATTTCTGGTTATGGTTTAGCATCCCCAAACAAATTTGAAGTGAACTTTAAAAGTATTCCTGGCCAAGGCGACAGAACTACAAGAGAACAATTGAGTTTGATGTGCGATCAAGTTTCTCTTGCAGGAAGAGATGTGCAAGCTGTATTGGATTTGCAATATGGTGTTCGCAGACAAGTTGTATACAATGCACCAGCATATACTCCCCTTTCTGTATCTTTTTTATGTACTGATGACATGACAGAAAAAAGAATATTAGATGTGTGGAACAACAAATGTGTTAGTGTAACAAATGGGTTTCAAGTAGCATATTATAACGATTATATTGGAGAGTTGGATGTATATGTTTTAGACAGGAGCGGAAAACATAGAACTTATCATATGCATTATCATGAAGTTTATCCAAAAACAGTAACCGCTGTTGAAATGAATCATGGAACTACAAATGCAACCTTGAGAGTTACTGCTGAAATACAATACGCATTTTGGACAACATCAGACATACATTTGGGAAGTACAAGAAAAGCAGGAGATACAAGAAGTGGGCCAACTACACCAGCAATACAAACACGTAACCCACATACGAGATAAAAATTTATAATTAACAACACCAATACCATGAGAGGAACCTATTATGGCATTACCTAAACTGAACGTTCCAGTATATGAAACAATTTTACCATCAACTGAGAAAGTTATAAAATATCGACCATTTTTGGTCAAAGAAGAAAAATTATTGTTTACTGCACAAGAAAGTGGAGAAGAAGCGGTTCTTCCAGCAGTAAAACAAATTATTAAAAATTGTGTTCAAGGAGAACTTGATGTAGACAACATGCCGCTTTTTGATATTGAATATTTGTTTTTGAGATTGAGAGCAAAATCAGTAGGTGAAGAGATTACAATTGGATTGAAGCCTTGGGGTTGTCCTCAAAATAATGGTGAACTGTGCGAATTTACTACAGAAGTTCCCATAAACTTAGAAGAAATAAAATGTGTCAAAGATAAAACACACACTTCAAAAATTATGTTAGATGATAAAATTGGAATAATGATGAAATATCCAGATATATCTCAATTAAACTTAGAGGGATCTGAAAATGAAATGGGAATGAGAGTTATCAAAAAGTGTATCGATATGATTTTTACTGAAGAAGAAACACATGAAAGGGATTCGTTTACAGATAAAGAACTTGATGATTTTATTGATAGTTTAAATACTAAACAAATGGATAAAATCAGAAATTTCTTTGAGACTATGCCTACGTTGAAACATACTGTTAAATACAAATGTAAAACGTGTGATGAGGAAAAAGAAACAACTGTGCAAGGGCTTCAATCTTTTTTCGGTTAGGCCTGAGTCATGGTTCACTTGAGAATTATTACCTAAGTAATTTCGCAATGATTCAACATCACAAGTGGAGTTTGACCGAACTAGAGGATATGATGCCCTACGAAAGAGATATCTATGTTGCATTATTGCAAAAATGGGTAGAAGAAGAAAACGAAAAAATTAGACAACAACAGTCTGGATAAAAATGGCTATTAAAGACATACAACAACAATTAATAAAATCAGAAGGACAGAGCGGCGAGCTTCTTATTAAGAAAATAAAAGCGGATCTTAATGCAGTATATAATGCCGGATATGGTGATGAAACATCTCCCCTTCTTGATAGTTATTGGGATCAAGCACTTAGAGAATTTACTGAAGAAGCAAGTCGTGCTGTAAAAAAAGGAAAAAGTAAAGAAGCTAGAGAAATCCTTAAAGATTTAGAAGTTTTCCAAAAAAGTCTAGAAGCAACCGCAGAAATACAAGGTTCTGGAATAGCAGCAGGAACCCTTGCCATGCTTCTTGCAGTCAAACCCCATATTCTTACCAGAGCGAAAACACTTAGTAAAAATGAAGGTATCTTCAAGTCAATGAGGAAGAAGGCCGTTTCAAGTGCAGCGGGGGCGGTAGAAGGTTTCGCAAGTAATTTGCTCGCACCTCTTCCCTTTGGTGCAGGAGAAGCAATCATTGGGAAAACAAAAGGACTTTTTGGTGCTGGTAAAGGTGATACAGCTGCAAGACGGGCCGAACAAGCGGTATCATTTGCAGGAAGAATAGAAAGAGGAGGAGAAATTGTTGGTACAGAAGGTGGTGGAGCTGCAGGAAATGGTGGTGTTGCTGCTAGAGGAGAAGATCTTGGAGAAACCAACGAAATATTAAAAGATATATTAGTAGCAGTCAAACCAGACAAAGAAACCGAAAGGGAAGAAGAAAGAGAATCCGACAGACAACACAAAGAAACAATAAGGGCAATGAAAGCTGGGGGATTACCAGTAACAGCTGATGGCGCCGATGGAGATGGTGGTGGTGGATTTCTTTCGAGTTTTCTTGGTTCTTGGTTAGGTGGAGGAAAAGGAAAAGGTGGAATTAAAAATTTATTCAAATCAGTAGGTGGTGTTTTATTAACTATATTAGGTGGAAAAATAGGATTGATTGCGGCTGTAATAGCAGGAGTAGGAGCAGGATTGTGGGCACTATTCACTGGTGAAGATGAAGATCCTCATCCAGACCGATTAGAAGAACAAGCTCATAAGAAAAAATTTCAGACACAACCACAACCAGAAACAGAAAAGAAAGAAGAAAAGAAAGAAGAAGGTGGATTCTTTAAAATGTTGGGGTTTCAAGAAGGAGGAAAAGTTCCTGGCCCGAAAGGTGAAAAGAAATTAGTTATGGCTCATGGTGAAGAAATCTTTTTTGATAATGAATCTTCAGAACGGATGGAAAGAGTTGCACGTTTATTAGAGGGAACAGATTTCAAAAATATGAAAGAATTTTTTACAGCAGGAAAAAGTTCTGCCGGATTTAACATACTTATGGATAAATTCTTTACCAGCGGAATGTTAGAAAGCAAACATGGAGGAATGTTAAAAAATACAGCGATGTTATTTGGTCTTGCTGGACATGGACAGATGGGAAAAAAAGATTTTCTTGGTAGACAGATTGACGAATTTTCTATGGGCCCCGAAACTGTAATGAAATTATTTGAAAGATTAGCCTATTTTAAAGGACGAGAAAGGGGGGAAGTAGGTAGTAAAAGGCGGAAAAACATGGATGAATTAAATGCCCTAAGAGCAATTCAAGAAATTAGTAAATCTATGGCACTTTGGGGAGATTCACCAGAAGAACTGGCGGCAATAAAAAGATGGGAAAATATGACAACGAGTGAAAGAATGCTTGATCAGGCACCACGAGAAGTTTGGGAAGAACGTGGAAAAAGACTACAAATCGACTTACAAGAAAAATGGGAAACATTTCGTAAAAACGAAGCAGGAAGAACATTAATGCAAAATGCATCAGCACGAGCAAGTTTTCAAAATAGAGTAGGAGGAGGAGGAGCCGTGGTTATAAACGATATTAAAGCCCCAACAAATAATGCTACAATCATGCCTGAAAGAACGCCCCGAGCCCGACACCCAAAGGTATCGGGCGAGACTATGGATAGACTTATTTCTTAGTCTATGCTTCTGCTAACTTCTTGAAGTAATCAAGATTTTCATCTTCTGAGGTAGAAGAAGATTCGGAAATCGGAACCCCACCATCAAACGGAGCATCATCGTTTTCTACCGATGTTGGTGCCGTCATAGCAGGAGATTCAACGTTTCCAAGAACCGTATCCAAACGAGTTTTCAACTCATCATAGGTCTTAAAACTTTTTGGATCGATGAACTCTTCCAAATCGTGTTGTTCATTGAAAACACGTTCCATTTCCGCCTCATCTTCAAAGAGTGGGCCAGGAGTCATGAACTCAGACTTGTCATAGTTTGAGAATCCGTCTACCTTACGAATCTTCAGTTTGAAGTTCGCACCATCCCACAGATTGAAAACATCAACTTCTGTTTCGTCTTCAAATTCGGGATTGGACATTGAACTAATCTTGTCAAAGATTTTTTTCCCAAAACGGAAAAGGAAAACCTTTCCTTCGTTCTGAGGATTTGCCTTATCTTCAACAACGTAAACGTTGGAGAAGTAAGTTAGTCTCCGTTTCTGTTTGCGAGCAATTTCCTTGTTCGCTTCGATTCCAGAATTCCAGAGAACGGAATTGTACTCTGATAGGGGATCTTTTTGACCAAGAGTGGTCAAAGAGTTTTCGATGTACCAACCACCTGGGCCCTGAAACCCATGATTAAAGACACGCACAAACGCTGTCTTTTCATCATCTAGTGATGGAAGGAATCGAATGACAGCGTATCCACTGCCGGATTTGTCGAGTTCCGCTTTCCAGAAACGGTCATCATCTCGACTAAAATTGTTTTGGGGTTTGTTGATCTTTTCAATTTCGGATTGAAGTTTCTCAAGATCAGAGGTTCGCCTCTTTTTGAGGTTTGCGAATGATGTTGCCATCTTATTCTCCTTATTCTACGTGTTTCGGATTATCCACTTAAGCATAATGTAAATCTACTTGTTTTTTCAGTATGTCTACATATTTCTGTTTTTTCACATTCAAAAATGGTGCATACTTAATACATATACTATATAGATCCGGCCAAATGACCGTTTCCTGTATCTTCTCATTGAAGGCAGGAATAAAGTGTAATATAGAATCCAATATAATAAAGGTTTCTAACGACACTTCTTCACCAAATACATAACGAAGCATTGGAGGATGTTGACCATCTTCCACATCAAAAATGATATTGAATTTCTCGTTTTCATCAAACAATGATTCAATTTCATTCTCAAATACATAAGGAAGGCTTTGTATCTTTGCCTTCCATGCAATATAATTATCACGACCTACTGGTGATGTTATATTGCCGACCCACATGTCTTTTGTCTTAACAAAATTTGAAACAAGAAACTTAGTGAGTTCTTCATCTTTATAAATTTTTGACAAACGCACAAAATGATGTCTGTCTTTTCGTTTCTCAAAAGAAGATTCATTTGCACGAACTCTTCCTTTAAATTTAAAATAATCGTATTCTTCCCGATTGAAATGTTGTTTCAACGACAAATATTTTTGGTACACTTCAAAAGGAGTCACTTGATATATCATATAGGGAGTTTTGATGTTTTGGGCATGAAATTTAATTTCTCTGCCTCTTCCCTTAATTTATTTTTGGTTTTAACGTTAATTAAGCCTGCAACTGTTTCAGACTCAAGGTTATTTTCTTCTGCATGATACAACATCGCATCAAGATAACTCATACTGGTTCTCTCAACAATTTCTTCAATTTCAGTATTGTATGTTTCAGAAGAATAAAAATTTAGTAATTCTGACATTATCCCTTTATTATATCAAACAATGACATTATTGTCAAGTTAAATCGTATCATTATTTCCGTTTCCTACAGCTTCCCCTTCCTTTTGCTCAGGATCATCTTTATCTTTAAACCAATAATCAGTTGCCTTGGCGAGGACGGCCACATAGGCCCCCACCATTATATTAATCAGATCTCTTGACGCCGTCGGCAATTCACCATAAAACAACAACCATATTAAAAACAAAAAAGTTGTAACTATAATCATGGACAATGTAAATCGTGCCCACCAATTCAATTTCTTTCTTGTTTCAATTTTTTCATAACGTAAAGCTTCCATTGGATTAGTCTCCCATAATTTTTCTTCTTGGTCTTCAATCATTTCAATTCCAGTATTAATCTTACCATCACCTAATCTGTCTTTAGTTTTTTTATTCATTTGTCCTTACACTAAGGTTGTGGTAGTGGAGGATACTTCTGTTCCCAAGCGACCCTCCGTAGAACCTAAGTCCGAACTCGGCTATTTCCTACGCAGCAAGTGCGTAAGAGTAGGCAGTATAATCGGAATTATTTGCGATTATGGTTTCGATGAAGGTCATCACCCTATTTGTTCTCTCTGATACTCTCTCTCACAATCGAATTCTATTACAGCCCCATCAACAAACTATCAGTCCCAAAGATCAATATCCCAATTCTTACGATAATGTCCTTTGATTTTCTTCCGTTTCTTGTGTTTATCGTGTGGGTCTATTCTGCCTCCGGCAGTGTCTCTATCACGCATTCTCACAGCACTAGGAAGTCTATCAAGTATGCTAAGTTTCTTATCTAATATATTACTCATAGTTTCTTGGTGGAGCTGATCGGAATTGCACCGATGTCTTATAAGATACCCTCTCAGGTCATCAAACAAATTCTTGTATTACTGTAAATATTTATCTTTTACCAAAATGGTATGCTTTACATACTTTAAGAAGTTCATCAACATAATCTTCTGGATTATATTCTTTCCACTCAACATATAGATCAACAACCTTATCACCATCCATAAATGGTACAGGTTTTTTTGGATCATTAAAACGAATAAATGTACAAATTACAATTTTCTTTGGAACCAATTTATACATTTCGGCCAACATATGACAATATGCTGCCCCCTGTAAAATATAATGAAAAACATATTCATCTTTTTTAACATAACTTCCTGTCTTCCAATCAATGACTGCAAGTTCGCCATTATAATCTGCAATCAAATCTGCCGTTCCTGCAACCTTGAGATGATCTGACCACATTGACATTTCAATTCCACGAATGTTGTCTATCCTTGCATCGATTTGTGGTATGCCTGCAAGAACAATTTCTTTGTGGTCTTGCATCACACTATTACCATTTTCTTGTCTTAAATAGTCTTCATCACCACGCAAATACTTTTCAATTATTCCATGAATTTTAGTACCACGCCGTGCAGCACGATGTGAAATTTTATTCGCTTCTTCTTCTCCAATTTTCGCTCTCCATGCTTCAATGCCTGGTTTGGTAATCATATGATAAAGAAGATTAGTAATAGATGGATATGTACCATTCGGAGAATGATATACCCTATCTTCACTTGAATTGTCTTGTTCTAATTGATCTTTTCGATTTTCAAGAAGATCATAATTAAATTTTTTCATACTTAACGAACATCTATTGTATTATGTAAATGTTTGCTTTTTATTTCTCTTAAACGATCCCTAAAACCCTCATCCGGCTTTTTTCCTGTAAAATGCCAAGGATCACCAATAAATGGTTTTGCAAACATCATTTTAACTTTCCCACCACAATCAGAAACAGGACATGGTTTTTTGGTGGGTTCATCCCTTCGAGCTATGGGTAAAGATTCTTCAAAATCCTTACCACATTTCTCGCAAATGTAATCATAATAAGGCATTAACTATTATCCTTTAAATTTCCATTTTCATCAATAAAGTCGCAAGGACTGACAACACAAGTCCAATTTCCTTTTTTCTTTATTGTTTTTTTCTTTGTTGTTGAAAGTACACTCTTTACACCAAACGCTTCTATTGTCATTGGTTTTGTAAAAGATTCTAATGTAGTCACAGTAGGTTCCACAAAAGATTTTTTTACCACTACTGGTTTTTCTTCATGTGTATGGACAACTTCTCTTGTTTCCAAAACACAATCTGGACACTCACCAGTTTTTGTGTCCACCCAGCACCCAGCGATTGCATGACAGACCTCTTCTGTCACATGTTCAACCCCTGCAAGTGCTGATGAACTCAAAAACAGAACAAACCATAATGTAAGTACTAAATGTTTCATATTTGCTCCTTTATTAGTGTTACATGTATATTATAACCCATCGGAACAAAAATGTCAAGTTTTTTTACTGAAATTTTCGATAAAAGATATGTCTATCTATAGAAGCCATAACTTTTTTCTTTTTACTCCAGCTTGGATATTTTTCCATCCAATTTGCATGATAATGCGTTGCACCATCGGTGATGTCAATCAATACTTTGTCATAATGATTGACTAAAACTTTCTTAGCAAGTTCTTGTGCAGATTCCCAAGTTCTACCTTCTCTTGGTTCATCTATTAAACCATCACAATACCACGAAAATTGACATCTATCTCTCACAGGAAAATGTTTATCTTTCTTAACATTATAATAATGAATGCCTTCTTGCACTACACCACAAATGGTATTGGGATAATTACCATTAATCGCACGATTAATCGTAACATTTGCTACTGCGAGTTTCCCTGCTGTACTCTCCACTCCTGCTTCAAAGTAAATATTTTTCGCCAGACATTCTGCATCCGCCGTTGTATATTTTACACTATTGAATTCGAGAGGTTTATAATAGTTCTGTGTAAAATCTACAGCACTCTCTACTTTTGGGGGTGGCACCCATATCGTTGCTGTAGAACCACTATTAATCGGAGAAGTTGTATACCATAGTGTAGCAAATAAAGCAAGGAACACCCTTACTATTTTTACCATACTTGTACCTTTGTTTGGTTATTAATTTCATTCATAAAAAACATGAAATATAAAACTCATCAACCAAATGTAGTTATATTTATGCGTTTTTACTGTTCAGCCAACGTTTTTTTACCAATCTACACCCCCACTATTTGTTGTTGGAGTATTGTCTTCTTTCTCTACTTTCACAGGAGTTTCTTTCTTTTCTTCAATATCTGGAAGAAGATCTGGCCAAGTATCTTTAACTAACTTGTAAGATAACCCCTTATAAGACAATTTTTTATCCTTAACAGCAATAATAAGTTTTGCATCATTTGGATCAAGTCGTTCTAATAATTCAACAAACATTGATTCCCTTCTGAGCATAGGAAGATCATGAGGACTTGGATCAACATAATAATCCAACTTTTTTACTTCAAAATGAAGTGAATTTGGAGTTGAATCTGCTACTTGTCCTGGCGTATATGGTGGTGCTCCAGATGGAAGATACCATTTAACGTCTGGATGATAATTCAATTGTAACAACGCCCTAGTTGCAAAATTATCTCTATCTGTGAGAATTTGTCGTTTCTCTTCTCTTGTTTTGGCCTTACCAACCAATTCAAGGGTTTCTAAAATATTAAATTCTGCCATATCAAACTTCTCCTGTAAATTGTTTGTCTGTCAATGCAACTGTTTCCGTTGCTTTAAAATGATCTTTTTCATTCATTCCATTTGTCCATACTGCACCAATATCTGGATAAAATACCCCCACAGACCTCTTAGGAGTACCGTCAGGGTAATATGCCATAACAACACATCTTGGAATCACTTTATGTTCTTCATCTTGGCCCGAAAACATTCCAATCCAATCACCAGTTTTCAAGTAATGTTCACAGTATCTAATATATGATTTACGAGATGCAGCTTGATTTTCCGCAATTCTGCGTTCTTTTTCTCCAACATATCTACCTCTTCCTTGTTTACCCAAAGCGGCAACCATTTCTTTATTGTGTTTGATCCATCCCTTAACACTCTTAAAAGAATAATTATCATCATCTGGAAGAGCAAGAACACGTTCATTTATATTTTTATATTCCGCTGGTTTTCTCTTCTTACGCATTTCTTTCATGCGTTCACGGAGAGCTTCACGTTGTTCTTCTGAGATTTTACGAGTACGTTTCACCTTCATTGGTTTACGTTCAATTGTCACTTTCTTTTTTGCCATTACGATTTTTTCTCCAAGTTATTTTTAATGGTTTCTAACATCATAGTCCACTGTTTTGCAGTAGTTTCAATATCATAGTGCATATCATAATATTGTTTTTGGAACGCAAGACCAGCTTGAACTGGTGGTTCCCAAAAATTATCAATTGCATCCTTCAAAACATACGCAAACTTCCTTGCATGTTCAACCTTATCTTCAACCATTCCATACATCCATGCAAAGTTTGCACACGTTTCTGGAAGTACTGCAAGGTTTGGACATACCACAATACATCCTGCACTCATTGCTTCTATCACAGAAATACAAGCGGTTTCTGGATAGACATTTGGATATGCAAGAATATGTGTTTGTTGTAATGCAGATCGAATTTCTTCGTTTGAAACAGTTCCATGATAATTCACATTGGGCGTATCTTTACACGCTTCATAAAGAGGTTCCCATTCTTTGTCTTGTGCTTCCCAACCATATATCTTAAAACTTGAATATATATCAAGTTCTACATTCTCTAATTTCAGAGCTTTGAATGCACCAATCAGAACATCCAACCCACGATGTGGTGTAGAAGTATATGCAAGTCGAATCGGGCCGTCTTTTGGTTTAGTATGAATAGGTATTGGTTCTATTGCGTTTTTTAGTACAACACTCTTTTCATATTCAACATCAAGATCTATATTATATTTTTCAAGTGACCAATCAGAAGGAAATACAAATCGTTCAAATTTGTCACGATAAGATTTGTCTTTTAGAAACTGTACTTCTGGATCTTTCGATGTGTCTTGAAACCAGAGAATCTTTGGTTTGTCTTCATATTCACGAACTCTTGAAAGAATGACTTGAAAGTAGTTCCAGAGGTCTTCAGGCACTCTCTCCTTGACTCTTTGATAAATTAATTCACTTCCACCCTTTGCATTCTTTGATTGTTCAACAACATCACCGCCAGTTGGTAGTGGTGGAAGTCCTTGTTCTTTTCTTTTCCGAATTTCTTTTATTTTAGAATCATCGAACTTCATCATACTCATTTTGGTTCTCCGATTTTGTCCAATGCCTCGATTCTCTCAAGGGCTTCAAGAGATTCATTATTATCTTCTGCAGGCGGTTCTGTTTTCTTCTTACCAAAGAATTTTAGAACCACCTGTAAAATTTTATCAATCATATTTTGTTTCCATTGTATTATTATAACAAATCATTTCAAAAATGTCAAGTTTTTTTTTAAAAAAGTTTACCTTGTTCCATGCCATGTAATTTATATTGAAGTTTTCCATCATGAAATACTTCAACATCATTACCGTCCAATTGTTTAATTACGGCTTCATTATCTGCGTCTATTTTACTAAATTTTACTGTTTGTCCATTTCTGTAAGCAACTATATAAGGGTTTTGCTCTTTGGGGGTTCGCATAACTGTTCCTTTAAGTGAAATCCTGTCTTACATATGTAAAATGAATCTACAATGTCAGATACAGGGTTAGAAATTTTAGTTGATTTCGGAGACAATTGACTCTGCAAATCAACATGTGATTCTGACAAAAATGTTTCATACATTAATTCTTTATTGGCATTTCCCTTTCCTGTGGCATGTTTTTTAATTACTGTGGGTGGAATTGTTTCAAAATTGAATTTATTTTTTTTGAGGTAATGTTTTAGTATTCCTGTATTTTCTGCAATATTAAACACTTTTCCTGTAGCAGCAAATGCATAATCTTCTAAATATACACATTGCACTCTTCCTTTATACCAACGAATACATTCAATTACCCATTCTGCAAGATTTTCATATCTTTCTACATTATCTGAATATTTAGGATAATCATATCCATTAAAAATTCCAACGGATTCCTGTTTCTTCGTCTGTTTAATATAATGAAATCTACAATCTTTAAATTTTATTTTATTTTCTCTAACTTCCGCAATGCAAATAGCAGGAGAAGTTAAAGAATAATCTATTCCTGCAATCCAAGTCATTCCTAAGTATTCCATTCTAATCCATATCAAGGTCTTCGTAATATGGCTCCATTAAAATACCACAAAATGCACAATGAAACGCATGTTCTTCGTGTTCTTGTGTTCGTATATCATTAGAATCATAGATCATTGTATAAGTTATGCTACAATTATCACATTCTATATCCAATTCGACTTCCATTTCTCTCCAATTAAAGGTCTACAATCTCACATCCACTTTCTGCTGAACAGGCGAGTTCTTGTGAAGCCACCGTATAGTCCTGCTGTTCATAATTAGACAAATTAGACCAATCTACCTTTTTTGGTATTTTGGTTAATAATTCATTATATTCTTTTTTTGTACAATCTTGATATGGTGCCTGTCTATATGTATGTTCACTAAAAGGTAAGAATGAAATACCACTAATTGAATCAAAATTATTCCATACCCATGCACCAACATCAAACCATTCGTGTTCTTTGACAGAAACCGTAATAGATGGTTTGTGTTCACACCAATGTTTTTGATATTTAGTCCAAAGTTGTAATTGTTCAATTGCAGTCATATCTTTGCGACAGATTGCATCTTTTGGACTTTCCATTGGAAAAGAAAAAACAGTTGTATGTTCTGGTTTAGTTACATCTGGTTCATTTGGAAAATTTGCCTCTTTCATCATCTTGCAAAGAGGATCTTTATTGTCTGCTCTTACAGTGCGGATATAATAAGGATTATGGCGGGCATGAATACCAGAAGCACTATCAACAAGCTGAGAAACAGTACCACTTGGTTTGACACAAGTAATGGCAGCGGATCTTTTGATTCCAAGTTTGTCTGCCCATTCTTTGTTTGTTTCGACTGCGATTTTTCTGAGATCATCTAAAAGCTCCTCCAATCCCTTCTTTCTACCATTAGTTAAAGGATTGTCTAAAATGCCGGTAAGTGATACACCAAGAAGTCGTTCTTCGGTGCAGTTTTTTTCCCATTCTTTTGTGAGATATCGAAAATTAGTGAGTGTTGATTGAAATGTGCCAAGGATAGTAGCAGTCCTGACTTTCTTAGAAAGAGATTCGGTAGTGTCCCATCTTCTAATAACGCATTCCGACAAGTTGCAAAATTCTCTGCTTCGGAGAATAATCTCACTGCATGGATTAGTTCCAAAGTCATCTCTTGGCTCTCGTCTAGTAACAAATCCTCCATTTCCATCTGGTTCCTTTTCGTTTAGTGCTATTACTTGATTTTTTGCTGACATTCCATTATATACTCCACGTTCTCCTGACTTTGAATCATAAAGAGATAACCATTCTCGCATATAAGTTCCAACATCCGGCCGTTCCTTATAGTTAACTGAATTATTTGCTAGTGCTCGTTGTACATTAAGTTTGTACCATTCACCATGTTTTGCAAATCTCATTTCTCTATCATTAAGATCTGAAAGACTAATAAGAGCACTTCTACGAACACCTCCTACCACAACTATTTCTGCAATTTTACAAACAATATCATGTGCTTCGATAGGTTTGAGTTTTCTTCCTGCCGCATCTTGAAATACTTTTGTTGAAAAATGAAACAGATCATCTAATGGTTGTGGGCCAGATGCTCTTCCACCAAAAGTTTTAAGAGGTTTGCCTGCTTCACGAACTTTGGTAAGATCCCACTTTGGAATTTGTCCTGTCCATAATAAACTAAGTAGTTCCTTGAGTGCTTTTGCCCAACCAAGTTTTGAATCTGCAACAACAATTGTTGTATCGGTTGGATGGAACTCTTCTGCAATAGGAGGCAATTGATTTACATGTTCTGTTTCTACACTAAACCCAACTCCTGTACCATTCATTAAAACATAAAGAATCTCATCAAAAGAACGTGGACTGTCAACCTTGACATATGAACAGTTGTAACCAGCAACGTTCTCTTTCCTGAGTGCATCTCCGGCGGTCATTAGACAACGCATAGAAGGCATAACATTTAAATTTAATACATCTTCTCTTAACTCTTCGACCAATCCATTTCCAAGATCAAAATTACATGTTTCTTTAAGATGTTCTTGAAAAAAAGTAAAATAACGGTCTACTGTTTCTCCCCAAGTTTCTCTTCGTTTTTTATCGTAATCCCATCGTGCATATCGTGAAAGATGAATAAATTGTTGGTATTGAGTAGGCAAGACGGCGGGATTAACTGGGTTCATTTTTTCCTCCAAGTGGCGAGATGTGTTTTTGCGAGCAGACCATTGTACGTGTTGGTATTTATTATATCGATTATTCGTGATTCTTGGATGCTAGCAAGAACCATATCATTCAAATCTTTACATGCAACAGAATCTGGCCAGATACAAACATTCCAACCATTGTCAATTGCTTTTTCCATTCTAGAAATAATTTCTTTATTTCTAGGTTCATTGTCAAAGACCATCGTTCCTGTATGATTGTCCAATGCACTTGAAATTTCAACTTGAGATCTCAAATTCACATCTGATCCTGCCATTGCGATACAATTCGGCAGAAACATAGAATCAAACGGGCCTTCAACGACATAAAACTGTTTCTCCAAATTTAAACGATCCAATCCGAATATTTTAGGAGAATCTTCGTTCATCTTAATCGTGATATAACGAAGCAGAGTATTTGTAAACGCTCGTCCCTGAAACGTAATGAGTTGTTTGTTTTTATCAAAGAAGGGAATTATTATTCGCTGTTCTTTTTCATTCAAATCATACTCACGTTTTGTTACCTTCGTAACAAAATTTTTAAAGTCCTCTGTATAATATAGGTAACTTAAAAATTGAGGTGGGATTGCACGATTAATCAAATATTTCTTTGCGAAATGTTGATCATCAAGATCACTAATTCGGGGAAGATTTATCTTAGTATGAAATACTGGTTTCTCATGCTTAAATACTGGATTTTCTGTATTTTGACCTTTTCCAGTAACACCTTCTTTATATCTTTCTAAGACATATTGTTTGTGTAATTCACCATCAAGTTTTTTAAGAAAATTAGAAAAAGTATTACTTTGTCCACAATTATGACAACGATAAAAGAGATCTGTCTTTTTTTGATACAGATAACCTCTAGCTTTGGTTTTACTCTTTTGAGAATCACCACAAAAAGGACATCGAAAATTATACAGTCCTTGATGTTTTCTTTTGAAAAAGGGAAGTCTAGATGAAACTAAATTTACGTATTTTGTATCAATATAAGATGGCATAATAAAATACTGTTATGATTGTGATACTATTATTATATCACAATTCAACAAAATGTCAAGTCTAATTGTCTAGGAATTTAGGAACTATATGAACAATGAAAAATGTCAATGCGGTTACAATACCAATAGTAATCCATCTCCATTTTTCAAGAGATTCTACCTTTTTGTAAAGAGTAGTAATATCTGTATCTATTCTCGCTTCAGTTTTATCAATCATAACAGTCATTTTATCATGAAGTTCTCCTATTCGGGTATGAAGAATTTTCAATTCATCACGAACTTCATTATCATTCGTTCTATGCAGATCTTGGCCTGCAAGTAATCGACCTATATTTTCTGAAAGTGCATTAAGTTTACCAGAAGTTTCAGATAACTTCTTCATCAAAGCATCTAATTCCTTAGTGCGAAATTCGTCTTTGATTTTTAAGGTTTGGATTTCAGTTTGGAGATTATGGATAGATTCTTGATCGGGCATAGGATAACTCTGCTGGTCTTACTTCCGTAATGAACTGTTTTGTAAAATAGGCAAATGCTTTTGGTGCAAAAGTATTTGTATGCACCGTCCACGATTCTCCATTCAGTTCTGGATCGTGACCATCATTATGTATCTCTAATGTATTATCTTCATCATCTGAGGCTTTCCATGTAGATCGTGATTTACTGATCCATTCGCCACTCATAACCTGTTCTATTGAATCATCTGCATTAATTTGCAGATATTCTTTAAATTTCATCATTTTTCACTTCCATGTCTAAGATATTGCATACAACCTGTACTAGAATCCATCACTATGATGGGTTTTTTAGGATACTTTCTTGCATATGCACGAATATATTCACCTGTTTCATCTTCACCAACATAACCACTATAACGAGTATATTTCTTTTTACCCAAACGTGATTTTTGAAAATATGTGGGGTCTATTGCAAATACATCTATTCCCCCAAATCTTTTCATAACTAATCCCTTTGGTGGTTTTTTCAATAAGGGAATTCCTCTTGTTGCTATATTTCCACCACCCATAGCTGTAGTAGGAGAAGCTTCTTCATTTAATACATCTTCAAATTCTTTCAATGTTCTAGAATCAAATTCTAAATCATTATTGTACATTCGTTCAAACATATCAAAAAATTGTAACTCTAATTCCTCTTCTGTGATCTTATATCCATCTTGTTGTTCTTTAATTAACCAAAGTGCAGCCGCATAAGATGCAAGGCGAGATTTTCCGCCAGGAATCTTTCCCATTAATTTTTTGATATTCCATATTAAAGTATCGGAAAGAGTATATGCTGATTTTTCTTCTTTTGTTTCTAAATCTCTTCGTCTTTTAAGAATCTTACCACTTTCATCTACGATTCCCAATTCAAATGCTTTTGTCTTTTCAAAGGGAGTAACCAGTTTCTTTAAAAACTGATAGACAAAATATATGTTTCCGATTCCTGCAAGAATTCCCATTCTATTCTATTTTCC
>VTLG01008971.1_pt1 | contig 16327 bp, 20 predicted proteins | sample 4694571 | NCBI WGS metagenome assembly VTLG01 (sample SAMN12604809, study PRJNA352737) | marine metagenome | biome: ENVO:00000447; feature: ENVO:00000209|ENVO:00000569|ENVO:01000036; material: ENVO:00002151; isolation source: viral sequences binned using virsorter ...
GCTGGCCTTTCCAATGTAACGACAATAAATCGCACTATTACAACTACCACAACAACGGAAACGCAAAGTATTTTTGGTCAGTAATTCTTGTAATCCTTTGCCCTGCAAGGGTTTTGGCTAATACAACTGTTGCCTCGCCCAGCAGCAATGCTCAAGGGGTAGTCAACAATAATGCAACAATGATAACTCCTTCCAGCTTGCCTCAGAATCGCTACAGTCAAGGAATAGTTTGCACCTCGCCCAGTTTGACCATAACTCCTTATTTGACAGATGCGTGGTCATTTAACCGCCCCACAGAATACGTTACAAGACAAAATATATATGACGAGGACACAGGAGCTATAAAATATGTTCAAGAAACCCCAAGATTTGAAAAAGATAACTACAACTTAAATTATGGAATATCAATGCAATTTAATATTCCTTTGGGCAATGGTGGTGAGCTATGCCAAAAAGCTGCAAAGGTAAATATCGAAGCTCAAGAGTTATTAATATCTAAAACTAAAATGGAAATGGAGTTATATCGTTTAAAGATTTGTGGTGAGCAAGCAAGACTAGGAGTTGTCTTTACAGGTCAGTATCAAATAAATTGTGACGGAATCAAGCTTATTGCACAACCAAACCAAGTATTACCTCATACTCACAAAATAAAAAGCAACTGATCTATCCACCAGAGCAGAGGCCAATTTAATGGCATGATAATGGGTCAAGTTGCTAGATGTATGATATAGCTATTTTTCTTTTTTTGCAAAACGCTTTGTTATTTGCTTGATACCACTCTTTGCAATTCCTTGTATCACAGGGACAAGAGCCGCAGACCCACCAGCAACCAGACCGATAATAGTAGTAGATACGAGAACTTCAGGAGTACCAATAAAACTTTCTCGGAATGGTACATCTTCCCAGATCGGATCACAGGAGCCTCCTATGGTTTTTTCATATTTTACTAATCTCTGGATTTTTTTATCATTTCTGTAATCACCAGCCATAAATGGTGCATCTTTTGGTGGACATGGTTCTATTTTTATTTTTTCTTTTTCTTTTGGTGTCTCAGTTTTTGGAATATCTGCCTCTGGCATAGGTGGGGCATCATTAGTTATCGGCAAATCTTCAGTAATTACCAACTGATCTGGTCTGTAATCCATAGGGTAAAAGCTAGGAAAAACAGAATCGCAAGTAGTAAACACTCCGTTAGGGTCATCAAGCAAAAGCTGTGTGTTTCCAGTGTTTTTTATATCTCTATGCTGATAAGTACAACCTACGACATCTATTTCTAAATTTGTTGTTATTGGTAGAACAGGATTTGGGTTATATATCTCAGGAATATAAACCTCTGGAACATTAATTTGTCTGATACCTATTTCTGGTATCTCCATCAACTCTTAGGCTTTATATACTCTGGAACTGTTGGCCCTGTCATATCTGGCAAAGCATTATTCAAAACTTTGGGCATCATTCCCTGCACATTATTAAGCACTTCATTCATAACCCTAGCCTTGAACTGTTCGCTGGTAACAAAACGGTAAGCGTAGTATGAACCGCCCAACATTGACAAGGTAAGGAATAAAGACAACAATGAAGCTATCTGACAAATTTTTTGAAACATATGTGGAAGGAAGCATTTATTAAAGCCCTAGCACCCATTACATTAATGTGCCTGTTTTTGCTGGTAGGACTTGCTCCATTATATCTAATTGGTGGAATGATGACTAAACAAATGCACGAAAAAGTAAAATTTTAAAAATTACCACGGAACACCAGATGTTATTGTGGGTGTTTTAGATTCTGTTATCTGTTCAGCTATACCTGTTTCGATTTCTGTTACTTTGTCAGTACCTAAAGCAGCTTTTGCCCACGCTATAGCATTATCTTTTGTAATGTCTGCATAAGCAGTGAAAGAACTAGAATCTGCTTCGGCAAGACCTACACAACCATAAGCAGAACCAGTATGCACTACAGCAGAATCTCCACTCCCTACAGTTTCAGAATCGCTTGCAGTCCAATGAACACTTGTAACAACATCAGATAAACTTCCTACAGTTTTTGTTGCATCTAAAGCAGCAATACCCCAAGTAACGGCCATAATAATAAGTGTTTAGTTTAATTTTACTTTGATTCTACAGCTTGAACAACATCACTTAGTTTTTCAAGTTGTTTTAATGCACCTTGATCTTCAATTATTGGTTGTGTAAGTTTATTTTTTTCTGCTACTTTTTCTTGTATTTCTCTTTCTAACATTTGTAATTTTGCAACATTTAAATCAAGACGTGTTTTTGTTTCGTCATAAAGTTCTTGTGGTGTAGCCATAAAATTATAGAAAGTTATCCAATTATACTAAGCAGCTTCAAGAGTTTCAACTTTTGTTATTAATTCTTGTACAGCAGCTACAAGTAAAGGAACAAGCCTACTTTGATCTATTGATTGATAAACAGGATTATTATCTTTATCTACTTCATCTTTTGTTCCATTAATAGCCTCTGGAACTGCTGACGAAACTTCATGAGCAAAAAAGCCATCAAATGTTGTGCTTGAATCAGCTTTAAAATTAAATCTATATGGTTTAAGTGTTTTTAATCTTGTAATTCCATTTGATATTGCAACAGCATTTTCTTTTAATCTATAATCTGAACTTGTATCAAAAAAAGTAGCACTACCATTTGTTCTACAAGAACCTACAAGTCCATTAGAATTTCTAAAAGTTATCGCAAAATGATTCTGTGCAGAATCTTGTCTTACTTCAATAGGTGTTACGGGGTGGGCAGCTAAAATAGCCATTTGAGCAGAACTACTATCTGAAATAGTTGTTGTGTTTATCATCACACGCCCCACACTACTTATGCGTAAACGCTCAGTTCCATCTTTTTTAATAGTTAAATCGCTGTTTTGCTCTGCATTTATTCCATAAGTTACATTACCTATATATTGCAAGCCTAATAATTGTTCGCCTGATCCAATCGTATCTGCAATAATTTGTTTGTAAGAATTGCCCCCTGCACTTGCTGAAGATGTACCTATAAGGTGGTTTCCAGACGAATCTATAATAACCGCCAAAGATTCATTAGTGGTAAAATTCATTACATTAGTACTATGGTTATAAGCAATTTGTCCTTGATTTTTGTTACCACCACCATCTGAAAATTGCAAAGTAGCGTAGCCAGAAGTACTTGTGACTATAGATAAACCAGTTACAGAATTACCTGTATTTCCAATAATTACATCATCTGCATTTGAATGAACAGTGTTTGCATCTGTACCACCTACAAGCAATCTACCCGAACTATCGAGCCGCATTCGCTCAGATGTTGAAGATCCACCATCAGAAGTTGTAGAAAATTGCATTCTTGTCGGTTTATCATTATCACCATGATCTCCATCTGCATTAACTATAATTTCTGCGGTATTAACAAAAGTTCCATTAGCATCATTTCCATAAAACTCTATTCCCCCCATAGTATTTCCACTGCTAATACTTGTATCATTTCTACCTAAAGCAATTTTTGGTCCACCAGTATTTTGTATCTGTAGAGGTCTTTCAGTACCACCTACTAAGACAGAACTAGTACCTATCATAAAAGTCCCAGCCGAATCCACTCTGAACCGCTCTAAAGTGCCTGTGGAAAAAGCCATTACATTAGAACTATGTGCATATTCAATCACGCCAGCATCATTATTACTCTGATCTCCAAACATGAATTTAGCAGCGTTTGTACCTGTACTCTTCAACATCATTCTTGGGTTTGCAACCTCAACATGAACTTGAACACCATCTATGGGAACAATGTTTACACCAAGTCCAGCCGTCTTTACTTTGCCAGCCGCATCTAACAAGCACTCAGGGGTTGCAGTAGATATTCCTACTCGATCATTTCCAGCATCTATTTTAAATAAATCTGTGTCAGTATCTCCTTCAATTCTAAAATCTACATCTGCACCATCTTCATTAAATATTACACCGCCAGATGCTAGTTCTAATCTTTCAGAGCCACCACATGAAAAATTTATATGATCCGCAGCCGAACTGAAAATACCTGTGTTTGTATCGTCATCAAAAAATAGTGAGGGACTTGAAACTGAACCATCTGGTAAAGGCAAAGTACCATCAAATTTTCTCAAATTTACAAAAGCGTTATTAGCAGCGTTTCTAAGCTGCAACATTGAATCTGTTGTATTTGCAAAAGTTTGAAGTGCGTAAGTTGTAGATGGTGCGGAAGATCCAGAGTTATTTGAAGATATTGCTAACAACGCATTATTTATGTCTGCTCTCACGTTGGCTCCAGTGGAGTTATCTATAACGTAATCATGTTGAGCCATTGTCTAACCTAATTTTTTTATCTAAGTATATCCTACTTTAAAATTAACTACCACGCCCAAATCCTGTTGCTGCATATTTGAAATTTCTATTTACATGACTCGATCCGTTTTTAACGTCTATATCAAATCCAGTCGAACTGATATTTGACAGGCTGAAGAAATCACCTGATTGAGCATTTTCAATAGTAATTCCTATTGATGGCAAAACTGAATTAGCTGCAATGCTAGTTCCCGATTGACCTGTGAAGAAACTGTTACTGAAAACCACTGATTTTGTAGAGGTTCCAGAGGCAATCAAACCATTTGTAGCCCCTGCATTGCCAAGACTTGTTTCTGTTCTGCTTTCCAATTCTGCTGTATATCCAAGTTGATCTATTTCAATAGATTGTGCTGGATCATCTGAATCCATTTCACATCTAAACTTAAAACCTCTAGCAACATAAACCCCATTAACAAAAGGATTAAATCTTGAAAAATTTGCTCCATATGTACAAGATGTCCCCCCTGATATTGTCGCGCTTGTAGATGAAGTAACTGTAAATGTACTTGAACTTGGCACAGTTACAATTTCATAATTACCATCTGTTGCTCCTCCAGCAGCAAAATCTATAACAACAAAATCTCCAACAGAATATCCATGCGAGGTCTTAGTTATAGTAATCGTGTTAGCACTCTGTCCGTAAGTTGCTGAAACTGATAAATCAGGATCAAGGTCAGTTGTAGCTACTAACAAAGATGCACCGACATTAAATGCAGTGGCAGCGTCAAAATCAGTCCATGTATCAATATTACCTGATCTTTTGTCAATAAGATCATTAGGATAAAAACCCTGTGTAACAAAATGTCTGCGTAATCTTAAAGGCTGTTTGCCTCCTAAATCTAAAGTATTAGCAAACTCATAAGAACCACCTGTTATGTCTACAGCACCAAGAAAATCAAAATCTGCAATACTATCAAAGTCTGGTTCATCATCAAGAGTTATTAGCGAACCAAGAACAAGCCCATTAACATCATCTGAAAAAAAACAATCTACTTTTGCACCAGCAAAGGGTGGTGAGTCAGTATCTTCTCTATCTTCTAAAACAGTAAGTTTTGGAAAAGCATTAGGAACTGTCTGTATCATAGTGACAGATGCATCACCAGAACTTAAACGGCCCCCATCGTCCTTGAATTTTAAGTGATATGTGCCATTTACAATATTTGGAACAATCGACTCACTGACGTTTCCAGAAAGTGCTGGTAAAACGTCAACAGAATTAGTAAAAGTTGATCCAGTAGTAAGGTTAGAACTACGAATTACCACGTTTCCACCATGCAAAACGTCAACATCTGTTGCTTGGTCAAAACGTAGTCTTACAAACTGGTCTGATAATGGTTCTATGCGTACATTTTGAACATCTGCTGGTAATGCTGTTTTACCCTCAGTTATAGCAGTGATAGTTGATGGCTGAGTGCTGGGTTTTCCCAAAGCGTTGTAACTAAAAACCCTTATCTCATAAGAACCTAACAAAGTTTCAAAAATTGTAAAATCTGGCCTTGATACTCTTTCTGAAATAAAATTTTCGTTTTTAAATCTGTATTGAATCATATATTCAGTAACACCAGATACAGGTTGCCATTGAATAAATAATTTTGAAACAGCACGATTATTTAAAGCAACAATTTGTTCTGTAGCTGATAAACCAGTTGGCGGTGGTTTTAGCGCAGTTAATGTTGTAAATGTTTTTGTTTGTAAGGTAGAACCATCTTCAACAAAAGAATATTTAGATGAATTATGAGCAACAGCTTGTATTTCATACTCAAGTTGATTTACTTCTTTGACTGAAAAGACTCTAAAAGTTTGTAAGGATAAAGATGTATTTTCAATAACCCAAACTGAGTTTGCTTGAGGAACAGATGAAAATGCTGAAGAAACAGTAACTGTCGTTCCAGAGACTGAACTTATTGTTTTTGTTTCAAGAGTGCCGTCTGACAATATGACAGATAAGGTTGCTGAATCTGAGGTTACTAAATCAGTATTATCTGAATCATCTACTACTATTTGAGTTGTTGATACACCAGTTTTTATCCTTCCACCTCTTCTAACCCCAGCCCTCATAGGATCTTGTACAGAAATTATTGTTCCTACTCTTACTATTGTTCCTGACTCTATAGATGTTTTAAAAGAACAGATTTCAGCCTCATTGGATTGTGTGTATAAAAACCATTTTCCAAGTCTGGCAGCTTGACCTCTAGAAGTCGTAGCAAATCCTTTTAAATTACGGACAACAATTCCATATTTAGCTTGTAATGCTGTATCTTCGACAGTTTCATAATCTATAGATTGAGTTTCGTTGTCAAAATATCCAACATTAACAACAGTTGCCTTTGTTGATTTACTAGCGTTTGAATATGAAAAACCCTCTGACGTTACATTGCTAAGATTGTAGATATAGCTTGGATCAGTGGGTCGATCTTGAGATATATTTATAACCCCTGCACTATAAAATGGCATTACTCTCATTACAGATGAAAGATCATTTATCAAAGAATATGCGTCACGCTGAGTATTTAAAACCACGTTTGTTGAAAATCTTGCCTCAGTATTTCCAGTTCCTGTCATATCATCAACTTGCTCTGAGCAATAAACAGAGGCTGAATAAAAGCTAAAAACATCTAATTGAGAAGTATCTATATGATCTCCAAAACCTTTAGAAGTTGTTAATAAGTCATAAAGTACCCACGCTGGGTCGTTTGAATATTCTTTGTCAGATTTAAAAGTTCCGTTAAAAGTACCAGAGTAGGATATTGAACCATCAGCCCTGACAGTGCCATTGTGAGGAATTTTGATAAGAGTACCTCTGACACGATACATTCGGGAGGGGACAGATGGAAAGGTCTCAGCATCAAAGCGTATAGCAACATGAGCCGAATTTGCATAAGGTCTAGACTCGTTAATTATTTCTGTAAAAGATGACCACTGAAAGCTATCATTTAAAAATGAATCTGTACTGTCATCAGTTGTTCTATTTACTCTAATAGTTACAGGAAAGCTAGTGCCAGAGGGTAAATTTATTAGATAATCTCTAAAATATGTGCTTGCTGCCCTACCTTTTACAGTATCAGAAATAACTGTTTGTGTAGTGCCATCATTTTCAATAGTCTGAATTGTAAGAGCTACTTCAGCCCCATTAATGTCTCCATTATCCTCAAATTTTTGCAGTTGAGGGAAAGCAACAGTAACCCTAACAGCATCAATATTTGTATCTGTTATTGATCTTGAAACAGGAGTATCTTTTGTAACTGTAACTCCTACAGCATTTTCTGATTCACTAGCAGAAATACCAGCAATCGCAGTTTGGTTTGATGTGCCAAATCTAGGCTCAAAAGTTACATTCTGGAAATTAAAATCCGTATCGTCTGGACTTGTACCAGCCGCTTGTTGTAACACTTGAGTCCCATTAAGGAATACATCTTTGAGTGCAGAAATATCATATTCAGTGGTTCCTTGAGATCCAGTAGCAGACGGAAATCCTGAGATAATTCCTTCAGAAATGAGATCAATCAGCGTTTGAAATTGCTTAGACGCAAGAGAGTCTTTTGGTAGATTTGGGTTTGTTATACCAAAAACACCAGCATTTGCTTCAATAACAGCTCTAATAATTCCTGATCCAAACATATTTAAGCAGTACCCTTCACTTGAACTGTATCAATTCCAGAACTGATTACAATTGATCCAGTAAAAACTTGACCATAAATTATTGGCACTGGAACACCAGCCCTCGTAGTATTAGTAATTGAATTAAAACCGAAGTTAGCCTGTACATTTGGGTCATTATCAGATAAAGAATCAGCAGCGTTGAAGTTTGGTACTTTTGGTGTTGGGGCAATGATACTTGTAACTCCATCTATGAGCATTGAAGTACCAACAGCAGTTAAACCACTAGCAACAATTCCACCAATAGCGGTTGCCCCAAACGCGGTTGCAGCAACAGCACCACCACCAAAAACTCCTAAAGCACCAAGAGCAACACCTTTAGCACCAACAGCAATAGGAATTATTTTTATATCTCCATCACCTCTCACTTCTAATAAATCATCTGTTATTTCTAAATCTCCCATTTTTATTTTATATAACTGATTTGTCATGTGGTTTTCTACTTCTGGAAAGTTTGCTATTAAAAAAGCAAAAGCCTGTCTGGGATTATTAATAGCAACTTCAAAATGTGATTGACCTAAAAACTGTCTAAGCCTTCCATAAACTGTAAGTTTTCTAAGCTGCATATCTAAAAACTTTTTTTGTGGCTTGTATATATTTTAAATCATATATCTCTCTGCAACTCAACTGTTTTATGTTGTGATGAAAAATAGTTTGATTACCAATATATAAAGCAACATGATTTAGTTTTTCTTCTGCCCCTTCCATCAGTAAAACATCATTTTCTTGTATATGATCTTTACTAACTTCCTTAAATCCAGAACCAGTTAACACTTTCTCAAAATATGGATTATTTGCAAAGGCTTTTAAGCTTTTAGGTCTAGGCCAAAATTTTAATTTTATTTGTTTTTTTTCTAAAAAATAGTCCGTTATTAAACTCCAGCAATCATGCTTTCCCCAGATCCAAGTCCTCCCAAAAAGTCCAGACTTATATCCACTAGGTTTAAAACTATACCAGTCTTTGTGTTCTATGCTGTAAATATAAAAAGGCAAACCCAAATGCTCACAAGATGCTTTGTCGGCATCAGATGGTAAAGCAGAACCATAAGTATGAGAATGAATTATACCAATAAGCTCTCCTTGATCCTCACACTCAGCCCATGAGTCAGGACACATCACAAAATATTCGTCAGGTGCTTCTGATAAGTTCTTACAAGGCCAGAAAGTTTCTTTGCCTTTAATAATTGCTAGTAAACCACAAGACTCTTTTGGAAGGCACTCAACAGCATATTCAGCAGCTTTATCTTTCCAATTCATGTAAAAGTACCAACAGAGGGAAAATCTTTTCTTGTAACTTGTCTTTTTGGCGCACGAATATTCTCTAAATCAAGCGCAGAAACACATTCAAACTGTACAACCTCTCTATTTTCTACAACTTTTTTATCAATAAAATAAATTTCTTGTGGTAATTCAGTAGTGCTTGATGGAGTTCCAAATGGATTTTGATTTGATGGAAAGTTTGCAGCGTCTAGAAACTGAGCCATTGTCCTATGACGAATTAATTTGGCTCCCTGTAAATCGTTAAAAGGTGTTGTCGCATTTGCTGTCGCCATCAATGCTGTTATAGTTCCCAGAACATTAGAAACTGTTAGAGTTGGTCTAGGTAAAGTACCCCTGCCTACATACTCAAAGCCCTCTGCAATTACTGGAAACTTTGTATATGTATTTCCTTGCCAGATAATATTTGCATTACTATTCATACCAACACCAGAATGAAACCTAGTAACATCAGTTGATCCATGCAAAGCAGTTACTAAAGTTATCGAATAGAGTTCAATAATTGATTTATTAGATAATGATTGTAGTTCTGCTGTAGGTATTGCCATTAGGGTTCAAACACTTCTCTAAAAGTACAGTTTAAAGTTGCTCTGTTGTTGTATGGAATTGTTTTAGTCCAAGATTGACAAACATATTTACCAGCACCAGACAAAGTAACTGAAACATTACCGCTATTTGTACCAGATGAAGCTGCTGTGACAGTAAAGGTATCTACTGTAGGAGTTGTTACAATCACAAAATCTCCGTCAGTTGCAGACCCTGAGGTGTAGTCAATTGTAACTACATCACCAATAGCAAGACCATGATTTGTAATCGTTATGGTAACAGTTGTGCTACTGGATTGTGAATAAGTCCCCGTCTGAGAGCTTCCCTCTTCTGGTGGGGTAAATGTAAAGCTTGCCTGATCGTTAACACGACTACGCAAAAACCCTTCTATAACGTCAGCTTCCGTTTCTGAGACATTAAAAGTAAGATCATATACTTTAGGATCTTGAGTCAAAGGCAAACCAAACAAAGCCCTAAACTCATACCCATCACCAAAAGAAGTAGTCCTTATTCTAGGTGAGCTAGTTTTTCTCATTCCGTAAGTCGGAGAGATATTTGGAAAAGTTGCCATTTATCTAGTTAATAAACCTCCAGCACGTTTTTCTTTGATAAGTTGAGCCTGTACTGCTTGACCAATTACCTGTCCAAGTTGGTTTGCGTCAGCAGTATTCCCCGATACTGATGAACCAGAGGCATCTACATTTACAGTCACTAAATTGGTAGTAGTGCCGCCACCCTTACCAATAGCACTGTTTGGAATAATATTGCCACCCTTTGAACCCATTTGCAAAATCTCAGGACCTCGCTCACCTACGAGAAAAGCACCACCAGCAGATACTGGGCCACCTCTTTCTCTTTTACCAAACAATCCACCTAAAAATCCTGTAAAACCTTTACCACCACTTAAAGAGTTACCAATTCCACTTATAGCCCTATCTATAGCAAGATTTACTAATCGTTTTTTAAGATTACCTAAAACATTTTTCATGGCATCACCAAAAGATTTTCCTTCAGTGATAGCGTCTGTGAGATTATTTACTAAATCATTTCTTACAGATGAACCAATTTCTTTAAAAGTTTCTTGTAGTTTCTCTGCCTCTTCTCTTGCTTGTTTTTCTGCTGGAGTTATTGCCTCAACACTTTTTTTTATGTCTCCATTTGTTTTGACAATTTTATTTTTTGCATCTAATTGTTTATTATTTTCTGCTGTAATTAGTTCTTCAAGTTCAAAAAATTCAATAGTTCCATCTTTTAACTCTCCTAGTTTTTCTTTTAAACCTTTAAATGGATTTTGTAACTTTGGTATTCCTATATCAAGATTTAGCTTTGGCAGTTCTAAACCACCAAGTAATTTTTTTATTGGTGCTGGAATAATATCAATAAGTTTTTGAAAAGCCTCTCTAAAAAAAGTGACTATGTTTCCAGCCACATTACCAACAGTTTGCTGAAGTCCCTCAAAAAAATTAAATACTGGTTTTGTTGCATCAATAAAACCATCTATAATTGATTGTCTTAATTTAATTACCTCTCTTATTATTACTCCAATAACTCTTCCAACAACTTTTGCAAAAAATATAGCTCTTGCTGATACCTCACTAACCGCTTCTTTTATACTTATCCAACCTTGCTCAAGATTAAATAAAGTTGCTGTTGCATCAACTCCTATTGCTTCTCCAATAACTTTTCCAATTTCGCCAATAACAGCAAATAGTTGTCTAAAAGGTAAAAAGACAGCTTTTACAGCAAGCCCTAAAGCTTCAACTGTAACAGCAGTTACTTTCAAAACTTCTCTAATAATTATTCCAAAATCAGAACCCTCCGTTGTTAGATTTGTAAATGCAGTTCCTAATCTTGTTAACTGGCCTTGAATTGTATTAGCTGCCGTAAAAGCGTCTTGTGCGGCTCTTCCTTGAGCATTTGCTTGGTTCTCTAAAGCTTCATTAAACTTAACTAATTCATCATTTAATAAAGGCTGTATTGCTGTAAGAGCCTCTACACTTCCAAATAATTTAGATAGATTATCTGCACTTGCTCCACCATTTGCGACAATATCCTCTAAAACTCCGCTTAATCCTTTTGATTTCAATGCAGCAGCACTAAAATCAATGCCAAGTTTTTCTGCTACTTTAGATGCTTCACCAGTGGGCTTTTGTATCGAAGCAATAACCTGTCGTAGTCCAGCAAAGGTAGATTCAACAGGAACACCAGTTGCAGTGACAGCAGAAATCGCAGCATTTAATTCATCTATACTTACACCAGCACCAGCCGCTATTGGTGCAATACGTCCTATTTGCTGTGCATATTGGTCAACAACAATTTTACCATCAGCCTGTGTCTGTGCAAATCCATCAACTATTTTTCCAGCTTTATCGGCTTCTAACCCATAAGCATTTAAAACAGATGTTGTTGCATCAGTAACAGTTTGTAAATCAGAGAAACCACCAGTGGCTCCTAGTTGTGCCGCTTTTAAAATTTCTGTAATTTCAGCAGTCTCAGCAAAACCAGCAGATGCTAAATCATAAGATGATTCTAATAATTGAAGTTGTGAAACCTGACCACTAAGCTCATTTGATAAAGTTGCAAGCTTTGGTGTTAAACCTTCAACATCAACTCCCAAAGTTTTTACTCTTGCACTAGCAAAATCAGCCCTTGCTAAATTATTAAATGTTTTAGTCAGAGCAGCAACTAAAGTGAGTCCAGCAGTAAGTGGCCCTAAAGCTGTCGCTAACGCAGCCCCAGCAGTTCTAAACCCTACAGCCGCCCCTTTTGCACCAGCACCAGCACCAAAAAATGACTTGCCAAGCATAGGCAAAGCTCTGTTTGCATCTTTTAACTTGCTATTTGTTCCGTTTACAGTTTGATTAAATTTTTGTGCCTGTGTATTTACATTCTTTAATGCTGTTATGGCTTGCGTAGCTCCTACTCTAAGTTCTACATTGGAAACTGCCACGACAAAACAATAACTCCTTTAACTATATCTTGATTTGCGTTTCATTGCATCTACTTCTTTTTTTTCTCTTTCTGCTTTTAATTCATAATATCCAGCAAAAAATATCAACTCTTCGTCTGTGAGTTGTGATCTAAGTTCACTTACTGTCTTACCTAATTCTGTTGCAAGGAAAAACTCAAAATTTAACCAGTTATCCCCCCTTAAGATTCCTTTGCGTTATCAATAGTTGCGTTTTGATTTACACCAAATAAAAATAACTCAATCTCATTTAATACATTCTCTGGTAGCTCATTTTGTAAGTTAGCAAAGTCTGCTGGGTGAAATGCTTTTGTTCCATCTTCATTCTCTGCCAACTGACAAAGCATGTGTGTAGAAACAACTAAAGGATCATCACTGCCAGCCCTTTGTGTTGCTCTGGCTCTATCTGCCCTTGTAATAGCCTTAAAATATAAACTGCATACTGTTTTGCCGTTATTATCTTTAACGTCAAATTTACGCCTTTTAGAAAGATCAAAAGCGTCCCTTAAAAGGTCGAGGGTTTTCTTTTCTGCCATAAATTAAATGCGAAGTATTTTTAATTTACTATATGTCAGAGGTTATTGCACCTGTTGTCTGGAATGAAATGTTTATTAACTGAGTTTCTCCAAGTGTTGCACCATACTCAGCACTTGTAATAATTCCAGAAAAAGCTAACTTTTTAGAACTAACTGAACTATCAGGGAACAGTTCAAACAATGCGTCACCAGCATCACCTGTTGTTAATATGTCCTCAACAAATGACAAGTAGTCAGCATTACCAGCATTATCATAAATCAATTCTGCTGATCCTTCACCAGAAATAAGACCACCAACAAATGTCTTTGATGTATTACCTTGAACTGTAGTTTCTAAAGTATCCTTTGAAACTGATAATGACCATGATCTAGTTCCAGCAATATCGGCTTCAGTTCCAGCCGCATTATGAAACATAATCTTGCCAACATCACCTCTAATAGCTGCCATGACAAAAAAAAGAAAGATTTATAAATATATTAACTCTTTTCGGAAGTTTTTACATCTTTTTTAGATTTTTGTTGACTCTCCATATATCTTTTGCAATTAGGATCCCAATAATTTGGATCTCTTACACCTTTAACAGCTTCAATTGCGTCAAGCATTTCCTCTGTAATTACAAGTTTTGGCATGATTAAAGATCCTCGTAGATTGTAAATGTAATTCTGATTTGGGTTTGAAATTTACCCTCTGGACTTGATGTTAATATCTCAGGGCCAATGGGAGCATCAAAAATTACATTTGAAACAATAATCTTATTGTATAAGTCTCTAAGCCTTTTGCAAATTTCAAAATTAGATCCAGCACCAATACCCTCTTCAGTAAAAACATTTAATAGAACTAATCCAGTAATTTCATTATCGGAATTTGTAGAACCGCCCTGTGTCAAATAACTATTTGAACCAAAGCTTGTTATACATTGAACAAAGGTATCTTTTGTTGTGCTATCAAAAGCCATATTATTAAATAAAACAGTAACAGGCGGAGTTGATGCCAATTCTGTAACTAACCTAGCCTCTATTGTGGATCTAACTGTATTTAAATCTGTAGCAGCCACTATAACCTCCTTTTAATTTTTTCATATTCATCATCAGCCCATTTTTGCAATTCTTTTGCGATAAGTTCTGGAAATCCAGCAGTTGTGTCTTGTCTGGTTCTATATTGATCTTTCCATGATCGAGGTAGGTTTTCACCATAACAGACTGGCTCTGCATAGGGTAAATTGTTGATTATGGTTCCGCTAGTTGGTTTTATCTCAGTCTGCCATGAGTTCCGTAGCCTACCAGTGTCAACTGGTGTAGCCTTTTTTACTCTTGATGTCCACTCCAAAGTTGTTGCTTGTACAAGAAATACAACTGCATCTTCCATCACATCTGGGATCTGATCTATTCTGATTTGTCTTGCCATGTTTACCTCAAGATAAGATCAAAACTTACTGGTGTATTATTTTGCTCATTTATAACAACTTGAACAATTTTAAATTCAACACTACTTATAACAACTCTATCTTTTGTTGTAGGGACAAATGTAAGATCTCCAGCAGATATAGTAAGCAATTTATCTTGTGACTCTATCAAATCATTTACTTGATTTCTTGAAACATTACTTATTGCACCTTTGACGGTTGTGTCAGATAAGGTTTCAGACAATGTTCCTTTTGTTGTGTTATAACTTCCAGCAGTAACCTTTCTAATAGTTACATCACCACCTAATTTTTTTAGTGAGGCACTAGCAGCTTTTTTTAATGCGTTGGCAATACTCATAAGTAATAAGCAATAACAGCATCACCGCTTGCAACTTGAACACTTGTAATTACACCACATATCTCTGCTGAATGATGCAAAGGTATTGCAGAAATAGTTGTTGATGTGTTTTCTTTAATATTTTCAGCAACTAAATCAACAGTTGAATCTTTCAATGCAACTACTTTGCCAAATCTACCAGTAAAAGCCTGTGTATGATCTGTGATGATTATTGCTGCTGGATAGTCGTAGCCGTAGCCCATTTTCATGACCTCTTGATTTGTAAGTTTGCTCTTCCACCTATTCTAATACCCATTAAATAGTGGTCAACGATTGGTGGAATCCTATCAATGCCCACAGCTCCATAAAATCTAGGAGTTACATTTAAATTACCAATACTGACAGCAGCAAAATCCTCTAAGCCAGAAAGATCAAGTCCACCTCTGTTGTTATTCAGATAAACAGCCAGAACTACCTGTGCGTGTTTAACACGATCTGGAATCTCTGTATCGAGATAATAGTCAGCCACTAATCTGTTTGGAAAGCTTAAGCCATACAAGTTTGTGTATGTGTCAGGTTTCCTTACTCCTGATCTTGGCCACTCAAGAGCCTGAGTGTCAGCAACTCTAGCACCTAAAAACTTCTCTCTGTCTATTCTCTGGGCTGCGGTAAATAAAGCTCTGTTTTTATTATCCGTAGATGAGTTGTCCCATGCAGTTGTGTCATCATTGAGAACTAAGCCCTCAATAAAAGAGTTTGCATCAGAAAGACTTATGTAAGTGTTAGCGTTAGCTCCACCAACAGTTGCATCAAGAGTTATCGCCATTGAGTTTTACCTTTTTGGGCTTTGTTTTAGGTTGTGGCTTAGATGTGGAAACTGAAGCCGCCTTTTGAGCAGCTTCGTTTTGTTCCCTCATACGCCTAAAAGCGTAAATTGACATTAACTTGAAGCACCTTTGAGGGCAACAAAGCTAAGAACAATCGCTTCAGACTCAGATCCACTTGTCAAATTGGTAACAGATATTTTGAATGATCCGTCAGCAATCAAGTTGGCTTGTGCCATATATGCTCCAGCAGTACCGCCAGAACTATGGTTTACAAGAACAACGTCAGTAGATGAAATCTTGCTGTTTGTGACAGTGAAGCTAACTTCTGCTCCAGCACCTAAAGCCGCACCGTTCATGGTGATCTGGCCAGACTCAGCATTAAGAACAACAGTTGTTGACTTGTTAGATGCCTGAGTTACAGTGC
>VTLG01015114.1_pt1 | contig 16325 bp, 25 predicted proteins | sample 4694571 | NCBI WGS metagenome assembly VTLG01 (sample SAMN12604809, study PRJNA352737) | marine metagenome | biome: ENVO:00000447; feature: ENVO:00000209|ENVO:00000569|ENVO:01000036; material: ENVO:00002151; isolation source: viral sequences binned using virsorter ...
ATGTTCAGCTATCTATTCAAGATTTATTTTTTATTTTAATTATTCTTCAAAAAATTTCAAATAATTATAATAATCATTTTTCAGAGAATTTACAGTATCGTGCAGATAGGTTAATTGATAAGATTTTAATTTCTATAAATAGTATGAATTGATATTGTTTTTATTAGAATAATACTCTAATATATATATGTAGTTATTTTTCAACACCCAAATGAACTATTTTCAACCCAATTTAGTAGACACTGTTTACAGTGCTAATTCTCCCTTAATGGTAGAAAAACATTATAAAAATCCAAACGGATTTAAAAGACTAGGTAATGAGGATTTATGCGGAACTACTATAGATCCAAATAATGAAATCTCAATTAGAGAAAAATTCGAAAAAACTGGTGCATTAAATAAACCAGTTGATACCGATATATACATTAAAAGGACTTTTGGTGATGAAAGCCAAGATGTTAAATTACCAAATCATAAATGTATAGTTGACTCTAAAACTGGCAAACCATTAAGCGTTATGTCCAAAACATACGCTACTCAAGATAATGAACCAATATATGAAGTCTTTGAAAGAAACAAAGATATATTAGATCTTGAGAATATTGCATTAATGAATAACGGTTCGAGAATTTTTGTTAATGGCGGTATTAGAAATGCTGATATGGAAGTCTCAAAGGATGACCCAATTAGAAGACGTTTATGTTTCATTAATTCTTACGATGGTTCTTATTCATTCAAAGTTGTTTCTATTGATTTTAGATTATTCTGTTTTAACCAAATGGGAAGAATCAACCGATCTAAAAATAAACTTGTTTTTAAACATTCAAAAGGTATAAACGACTATGTAAAAAACTTACCAGAGTTTATATCTTGGCAACGTGAGGATCTAGCAAATTCTATCGAAGAATTTAAAGCAATGAAAAATGTTTCATTTAGAAATAGAGTTGAATCTATTGAAGTTTTGAAAAATCTTTCAAAGCACATGCTACAAGATAAACTTATTGGATCGGTTATGGATAAGGAAACAAAAGAAAAAAGAGCGAAAGATTTTGATAAGGACCTTTCAAAAGAATGGGCGGATATCAAAGCTAATTTTATTAAGGAGACTCAAAATTTTGAAATAGCACCAAATTTATATAATTGCTTTAACGCTTTAACCTTTCAACAAACACATTGCGAACAAAGAGTTAAAGACGATATAAAAGGAGCTAGAGTAAGAATGGAAAGTTTATTAAATGGTAAATGTGGGAATAGAATTGATATTGCTAAGAAAAACTGTTTAGCTTTGACTAGATAAAAACATTCATTATATATATATATATAGCTCCTGATTTAACAAGTTAGGAGCTTTTTTATTGTTTGAAATTTCATTCAATATGGACTAGAATAATATTGTACAATCACCCAAATTTACAAATGACCAAAACCAACTACAAGCTAATTGCTAAAAAGCATTTAAAAAATCTTGAAAAAGAATACAAAGAATTGAAAATTAAAAATAATGATGAATATTATGAAGACGATTATTATATTTGTACTATTGCAGATCTAGAAAATTTACTTGAAACAAATGGAAATTATACAGTAAAAAGAACTTATGAAGATTCTTCAATAGTTCATTTTATTGAAAGAAATAATTTTCAAGATTTAAATGATTTTGATTATGAAATTGAAAGAGATTTAAAAAGAATTGAAGAAGCTAAAAAAAGAATTGAAGAAAATAAAATTTTAAAAACTGAAAAATTAAGAGATATTTTACAATTAGAAGATAAACAGATTAAAAAAATTAAAAATACTTTTACTTATGATTTTCTTACTGAAAAGGATAAAAGAGATAAATTTCATAAAGTAGTATCTGAAAATAGAAAAAGATTTTTTAAATATTGTACTTATGTATAAAAAATACATCAGGAACTAATTAATTTAAGGCTAGATTCTCTTTAGATTCTAGCTTTTTTAATGCAAATAAATAATGAAAAATTGAATGATTCTAGACTTGTTAATGTACTATTGCATAGGTAACTAATTAAAATTATAGGATTCTCACTTTGAGACTAAAAAGCCTGGGCGGTTTTATTTTTTCTAGTCATAGCAAGGCTTTTGAAAGAATTTTTTGAAAGTTTTTAAATAAATTTATAAAATTATTGTCTTATATCTGTCTAAAATCCTATTTTTTGAGACTACTATAATATTATTCTAGTATTGATTTACATATTAAAATAAACTATAATTAAAGGGAATACTATATTCTTTTTTCTTATGACCACCCAAACCAAAGAAACAACACTAGATCGCATTATGAAAAATGATGTTATCTATGATGTAAAATCAGCCAACTTTGTTGACTTCATTAAAAGTGATGGTTCGCTTATGTATTCTTATAATTCTATTGATGAAGTTTTAAAAGAATATCCAAATGCAATAGTCACTTCATTTGTTAAAGCTTCAGAAATGAGAGACAAAACAAATGAAAGAGAATACAAAGTAAACAAACCAAAAGTAGTTACTGAGAAAACTTATTGGTACCATCTGGAGGTGCTACCCCCTAGAAAATGGGGTGGTATAGATTCGGCAACCATAGATCCAAATGATGTAATTATTTTTGAATCGTTTATGAATCCCGAATGTATAACAGATAATCTATATGATCATCTTTGCAAAATCCAAAGATGCGGAAAATCAAAAGTAACTTATTTTTTAATTGTTGCTGACAAATCAACAAGTCAGGAAAAATTATTAAATCTTTGTTATCAGAAATTATTAAAACTAGAGAGGAATAGAAAATGAAAACACCGAACCCAAACCAAACAGCCAAAGAAGAATTAATTAATGCAGATGTTCCCGAACATCTACATAAATTAGTTACTGGTTTAATTGTTTGTATTACAACTGAATACGATTATAGATATGAAAAGGCGAAAGAAATTGTTGATTATGAAAGTTTAGAATTATCTGATAAAGATATTAAACTTGCCAACAATAAAGCTTTATCTATTATTTATTCTTAATTCTGTATTCTATCTGTTCCCATTGCTTCACTGTAAAATGTCAAACCCAAAACAAACCCGCAACCGCTACCAATTAGCAACAAGATCTAACCTAAACTATGTTAGATTCGCTATGGTTTTATTTATCGTTGGATTTGTACTATCTAGCGTAGTAGATAAAGACGCATTTTCAAAATGTATGAAAGTGTACAACAATTCCAATATCTGCTATAAACTGAACTAATCCACGCCCGCACACTGTCCCCCCTTTCCCTATTCTTCACAGTCTAGGGAATTTTTTTTTGTACTATCCCACAGGCAGGGGGGCAAGCAGCAAAAAAAATTTTATTATATTGATAGACAGGGAACTTACTGATAAATCATAGATTAAGGTCTAAAATACTACACTATAATAATACTACAATATTACACTAATGTCAACTGTTTTTCTTTGGCTCTACTTGAATTGATAGTTGTGGAGTAGTTAAATTGATGTTTTCTACACTCTCACCTAATACTTTACCGAGTGAATCTAGTATCTGAGCAGCAGTCTGCAACTGCCCTTTTCTTACAGCCTGGTCAAACAACCTCATTCTCATTCCCTGGAGTCGTGAAATCATCTTTTCTCTATCCTGTTCCCAATCCTCATCGTTCCATTTCTTCACCTGTTTCCAATCGCTCCAAGCTGTATCTATCCCAATACCTTCCCTAGATGAGTGCTCATGCACTAATTGTCTGGTAGTTTTACCTGTCAACTGCTTTGAATACAGTCTTTGCCTTCTAGCTTCTATAACTGCATCAGGTTGTCTTTTTCCACATACTCTCCCATCTTGCAAAGCTCGCTCAGATGTAAATTGACCATTTGTATTACGAAGAACAGAATCAGCCACGGACTAAAATTGTTGTTAATACTTGAATAATAACCCTAAAAACATGGTTTAGTCGAGAAAATCACGGAAATCCATCAATATTTAAGCTATTCTTTACTACATGAGTACAAAAACAGCCGAAAATCTCTCCCTACGATGGGCACAGGGGGAGGTGTTCAACGCAAAAAACAGATTTAGAGTCCTTGTAGCTGGTAGAAGATTCGGAAAATCCTATTTATCCTGCATAGAACTTTTAAAAGCAGCAATAGACCGCCCAGGCGAAACATATTTCTACTGTGCCCCCACCTATCGCATGGCAAAAGACATCGCATGGAAAGAAATAAAGAAGCTAATCCCACGAGAATGGATACAATCCAAAAACGAAACCGATCTCAAAATAGAACTAATCAATGGATCGCTAATCGAACTAAAAGGCACAGAAAACGCAACAACCCTGCGTGGCCGAAGCCTCGCTGGAGTAGTACTTGATGAAGCAGCTTTTATGGATTCTGATGTCTGGTTTCAAGTAATCAGGCCAGCCCTAGCAGACAAACAAGGTTGGGCTTTATTCATATCTACACCAGACGGCACAGCCTCATGGTTCTACGATTTATGGTGCTACGTTCCAGAAGATGAAACAGGTGATTGGAAACGCTGGAGCTTCACAACAATAGACGGGGGTAATGTTCCAGCAGAAGAAGTCGAAGCAGCAAAGGCCCAACTAGATAGAAGAACATTCAAGCAGGAGTTCGAGGCAAGTTTCGAAAATCTCACGGGTCTCGTTGCAGTCTCCTTTTCAGATTCCAATATTTCTACCGAAGCGGAGGACATATCCATCGCCCCACTTTTACTAGGAGTCGATTTTAACGTAGACCCACTTTGCGGAATCTGTGCTGTCCGTCATAGAGAAATGCTTTACGTCTTTGACGAAATAATTTTGACGGGTGGTGCAACAACCTGGGATTTTGCCGAAGAAGTTACAAATCGTTACGGAGTAGAAAGGAGAGTTATTGCTTGCCCTGACCCAACGGGTGCAGCCCGAAAAACATCAGGAGTAGGTTCAACAGACCACACTATCCTACGCAGAAGTGGATTTACTGTATCTTCCCCAAGATCCCCCTGGAAAGTCCGTGACAAAGTAACCGCAGTTAATACCGCACTGTATGACGCAATGGGTGAACGCAGGACAGTGATTCATCCACGCTGCAAAGAACTGATAAAGTCTCTACGAACTTTAACTTACGCTCCAAACACAGGTATGCCTAATAAAAATCTTGGTGTTGACCACGCATTTGACGCTTTCGGCTACCTCTGCCTTCAACAATTTAACCTTGCCAAACCAGAGACATTAGGCCAGACTTCGTTTAGAATATACTAAGAGTTTCCTTTTTCCACTATGTATCATTCCACTACAAAGAAAAAGAAGAAGAAAAAGAAGGGAGGTAAGAAGCGTGGCAAATGTTCCTGTCAATAAAGCGTTATACTCTAGGGTAAAAGCAGAGGCTAAACGTAAATTTAAGGTTTATCCTTCTGCTTACGCTAACGCATGGCTTGTACGAGAGTACAAAAAACGTGGTGGCACTTATCGCACCGAGGCAAAGAAACGTGGCAAGAAGTAGCGGAGGTCTAACCCGTTGGTTTAAAGAAAAATGGGTAGATGTCAAAACTGGTAAACCCTGTGGCCGTCAAAAAGGTGAAAAGAGAGGCTATCCAGCTTGTAGACCAAGTAAACGTGTCTCAAGTAAGACACCTAAGACTGCTTCAGAAATGTCAGCAAGTGAAAAAGCAAGGTTTAAACGTGCCAAAACAGGCAGTAAGAAGATAACATACCAACATAGACGTAAAAAAACCAAAAAACGGAGCTAAAAATGGCTAAATCTGCTGCTATGGCAAGATGTCAAGGATACATCGCTTCTGTTCGTAAAGGAAAGAAGAAAAAAAGTACCAAAAAATCAACTAAAAAGAAAAAATAACTGTGAAAAACGCAGTTTCAAGGTAATATAGTCTTATAAGTAAAATTTTCTAGTAAATCATGGCATTTTTTCGTGGTGAAGAAGGCTCTGTATCATTTGATAACGGAACTGGATCAGTTGGAGCTATAGCCTCTACAACAGCTTGGACGTTAGATACAACAAAAGACACTCTTGAGTGCACTTCTCATGGAGATACAGCAAGAAAGTATGTAGGATCATTAATTTCTGGTTCTGGTACTGTTGATCTTCTTTACACAGCAACATCTGGTGATGATACTGCTGAGATTATTAGTGACGTATTAACAACAGAAGACGCTGGCGATGCTGCATTTAACCTTTTCTTAGATACATCAGGCAGTAAAAAACTTAGTTTTAACGGAATTATCACAGGAACTTCATTCAGTTCTACTGTTGGAGACATTTCTACTGTATCAGTCAGTTTCGTAACAACTGGTGCTATTACTTCTGCTCTTTAATGCCTAAAAAATCTTACTCAGCAAAGCAACGAAAACTAGCTTCTGTTGCTCCACCACGGGATAAGATTACTGGTGCTGATTTTAAAAAGCTACGTTCCAAAAAGAAAAAGAAAAAGAAGTGAAACTCACCACTCGCCAAAAGAATTTACTAGAAAAACATTCTGAGCACCATAGTGTAAAGCACATGGAGTTCATGAAAAGGCGAATGAGAGCAGGAGATACTTTTACACAAGCCCATAAAAAGGCACAATCAAAGGTGGGCAAATGAGAAAACGTAAAGGAGTTAGCTTATCTGTAGGTAGAGGAGAAAAATCCAAAAGAGGTGGTCTTACTGCAAAAGGTCGTGCTAAATACAATCGTGCCACTGGTAGTAATTTACAAGCACCTGTTACGGAAAAGAATCCAACTGGTAAAAGAGCAGCAAGAAGAAAATCCTTTTGTGCTCGCATGAAAGGAGTCAAAGGCCCAATGAAAGATAGTAAAGGCAGACCAACTAGAAAAGCATTAGCATTAAAAAGGTGGAGGTGTTAATTAATGACTTTTTCAATTCCTGGAGACTATAGAACAAAAGTACAAACTTCTACCACCATCGGTGATATAGACAGTCCTTTTACTCGCACGAGGGCTGTCCTCGACATGATGAAGGGTTGGGAAATAATGAAAGCTGTCACTGAGGGAACAGAATATCTTAGAGAAAATAGTGAAGCATTTTTACCGCTAGAGCCAAGAGAAGACTATACAGCTTACATGGCTAGAGTAAATCGTGCTGTTTTTTCTCCTTTTACTCAAAGATTAATTAGAGCAGCTACAGGTTTAGTTCTCCGTAAACCAATAACACTAACAGGCGATCCATACTGGACAGAAACATTCAAAATGGATGTCGATGGTTGTGGTTCTGATTTAGATGAATATGCGAGAAGAATACTAATGTGTTCTCTTACTTATGGTCAAAGTCATATTCTTGTAGATTATCCAGCACCTTCTGGTGCATTAAGTCTTGCTGAAGAAAGGCAACAGAATCGTAGACCTTACTGGATTGAAGTAGACCCAACAAATCTTTTAGGCTGGAGATTAGATAGAGAATCAAATTATGGGAATCTTATACAGGCGAGGATTGCGGAAAAAGCTGTATTACCTGATGGAGATTTTGGCGAAAAGGTTTACGACCAAGTAAGAGTTATAGAACCTGGTAGTTATAGAGTTTTTCGTAAGAAAGATGAGATTGATGCAATGTATGACGTTGATGACAATTCTTACATGGGTGAATTTAGCACTGGAACTACAGACCAAGAGTACAAATTAGTAGAATCAGGTAATTTTTCTCTAGGTGAAATACCTTTAGTTACTGTTTATTCTGGAAAAACAGAAAATTTAGTAAGCAAACCACCTTTACTTGATATTGCCTATCTAAATCTTGCACATTTTCAAAGACAAGCTGATTTAATTCATAGTTTGCACGTTGCATCTCAACCAATGCTTGTGATGGAAGGTTATGACGATCAAACCAAAGACCTTGCTATTAGTGTAAATTATGCAATGGCAACACAACCAGGTAATAAAATTTACTATGTAGAGCCAGCTTCCAGTGCTTTTGATGCTCAATCTGCTGAAATTAAAGAGTTACAAATGCAAATGGCAACACTTGGGATCAGTACACTATCACAACAGAAATTTGTAGCTGAATCTGCTGACGCTAGAAGATTAGATCGTGTTGATACAAACTCTATGCTTGCGATGGTTTCTATGGAACTCGAACAAAAGCTACAAAAATGTTTTAATTTTTCTGCTGAGTATGTAGGAATCGAGCCACCAGAGGTAAAAATCAGTAGAGATTTTGATATTGAAAGGCTTATTGGACAAGATATTACAGCATTAAACTCATTATTTGAACAACAGGTAATAGATAGAGAAGAATTTAGAGATATTTTGGTACAAGGCGAGGTATTACCAAATGCAAATGAGGTCAAATCTGAATAGTCTGCTACAATAGTAGATAATTACACACATTTTTATGGCTAAATCCTTAGATAAGGTGCTTCAGCCTGACGGAACTTACAAGTGGGAACTTGTAGAACCTGGTCTATCTGAAAGGATGGGTAATGGTGCTGAAGCTCCTGTTGTCTGTCCTGCACCTGAGCCAAAGGCCACAAAGAAAAAGCCTACTAAAAAGAAAACTACTAATCCACTATCCGAATAATTAATGGCACTCGAAGAAAAAGTGATTCAGACTGATTCTGTGAATCCTCCTGACCAGCCCGTGGCTGAAACTCCTTCACAACCACAAGCACCAAATCTTGACGCTATAAAAGCAGAGTATGAAGCACAAGTGGCTGCTGCCCGTAAAGAAGCTGCTGAAGCACAAGAAAAGTTTAAAGGCATAAAAGGTAAGTTAGATGATGTCTACAAACAAAAGGATCAGCAACGTAAACAAGAGTTAGAAGATCAAGGTCAATGGAAAACTCTTTGGGAAGAGGCTAATAAAACAGCCCAAGAAAAAGAGCAACAAATAGTGAACCTATCTCAACAATTAGAGGATTTAAAAACTTCTAATGAAGTTGCATCTACCAAAACAACAGCACTTGCAGCCATAAGTAACCTTGGTGCGATAAACGCAGAACAAACACTGTCTTTATTACAAGGAAAGTTACAAAAGAACGCTAACGGAGAAGTTGTTGTTCTTAATGGTGGAGTAGAGCAGAATCTCAATACCTATCTCACGAGTCTCAAAAATCCTGGTAGTGGTTGGGAACATCATTTTAAGCCAAGTTCTGCTGCTGGAATGGGTGCAAAACCAAGTCCTGTTGCAAATGCTGGTGGAGGTCAAGCAAATCCTTGGAAAACGGGCAATATAACACAACAAATGCTAATATCAGAACAAGACCCACAGCTTGCAGCAGTGCTCAAGCAAGAGGCTCAAACTAAATAGTTAATTTCCGTGAAATTGACCCCCTTATCCGTGATTAGGGTATCGCAAAACTTATTAAGGTAAATCTGAATGGCTGCTCCGTTTCAGAATTATACTGGCGGTGTCCTACTAGCGGACATCGTTAAGAGAAATAATTTTAGTGCTTACGTTTCTCAAGCTATCAAAGAGCGTAGCCTATTTATACAGTCTGGTGCTGTAGTTCGTAATGCTTTGCTTGATGCAACAGCAGGTGGAACAAGAATACAAGTTCCAGAATTTAACCCAATCGCTCCAACTGAGGAAATCTTAGATGGTACAGGTACATGGGGAACAAGTGGTGCTGGTTATCTAACACCTCAAAAAATCGGTACAGATACGCAAATCGCAACTATCTGTCACAGAGGTTTTGCTTATGCTGTTGATGATGTAGCTGTATTGGCTGCTGGTGAAGATCCAATGGGTCATATCAGAAACCAACTTGCAGATGCAATCAATAAATTGAACTCTGTTCGTTTATTTGAAACTCTAACTGGTTTATTCCATACTGCTCTTAATGGTCATCGCCTTGAGAAGCAATTAGGTGGTTCTGGTTCTACTGCTGAAGCAAACTACATGACTGCTGCTACTGTTGCAGAAGCTCGTTCTCTTTTAGGAGAAAGAGGAGAAGAACTTGATCTTCTTATAGTTCACCCTGCGGTTGCTTACTACTTATACCAAGTAGGTCTACTAACATTCTCAACTTCTGCCTTATCAACTGGTACTGGCATTACTTGGGGTGGTGGTGGAGTTGGTGTAACTGACAGATCAATCGGTCAGTTTGCTGGTTGCACAGTTGTAATCGACTCTCAGGTAAACATCAACGATCCAACAACTACTGGTAATCGTCAAGAGTTCCGTTGCTACTTAATGAAGTCAGGAACAATTCTTGAAGGTAATCAGTCTGAGTTAGGTATTGAAGCAGAAAGAAACATCTTATCTAAGCAAGATGTTATGTCTGTTGACTACCATAGTGCTTATCACGTTATGGGTACTAAGTGGACAAACGCTGCTGATAACCCTGCTAACTCAGCACTAAGAACAGGATCTAACTGGGGTGTAACTTACGACATCGACCAGATTCCTATGGTTGAAATCTTTGTAAACACACCATTATCTAATGCCCTAAAGTCTTAATTTATATTAAGATTAAAATGTGGTCATCAAACCTCGCCAAATATTGGTGGGGTTTTTTCTTTACGCTACAATAAAACTAAATTACTTTATCAATCGTGGCAGCTACCATAAATGCAACTATAAAAAGTGAAACTGCTAATAGTTATGTCACATTGACAGAAGCTAATAGTTATTTTGAAACAGTACCAGATTCCTCAACTTGGACAGATAAGACAGACGACCAAAAGAATAGAGCACTAATATCTGCGACTAGATGGATAGATACCTTCGTGTACCAAGGCGATAGATGTGACGAGAATCAGGCATTAAAGTTTCCTAGAACTAATTACCAAGTGGATAGAGTTGAGTTAAGTTGTTCTACTATCCCACTTAACATTAAGTACGCACAGTATGAATTAGCTAGAGCATTAGCAAACGATACAGACGCTATGACAGGTAATTTAGGAACAGATGGAAACTTCTCGGAAGTAAAATTAGGAGATATAGAAGTTAAGTACAATACTGCAAGTCAGGGAACAGGATCAGTAAATAATATTTTAGATGTTTACCCTTGGCTACAAAGTTATCTTGGAGCGTATATTCTAGGGGGAGCAGGATCTTTTCAAATGAGAGTGGTTAGGGGCTAATGGCGGGACAACTAGACTCAGCATTTAAAAAAATTGCAAAACAAATAGTGTCTCAACTTGGGATTGCATTAGACACCTCTATTGTTTACACAAGAAAAGGGGTATCTAGCTATAACAACGCAACTGGAGAATACATAACTATAGACACAAACTATACAATTAAAGTACCTATCGAGTTTGTACAATCTACTGAAGAATCTGGGTTTCAAGAGAATGTAGCGAGACTCTTCATCACTCCAGACTTGATAGGTGATAATCAACCGCTTTTACAAGATGAAATAACTCTTACATTTTCTGGTTCTACGAGAGGAGCTAAAATAACAGATATTCGTACTTTAAAAGGTGGACAAGAATACTTGTTCCGTATTGATGTAATTTTCTAATGACCTTAGTAAACGCAAGAGCAGCATTTGAAACAGCAATATTAGACGCTGTTAACGATTCAGACCCAACTGTAACTGTAGTATTCGATAACACACCCTTTAGCTCACCAGGAAAAAATAAAAAGTATGTAATGGTAAACCTCGACTTTAATCAAGCTACTCTACAAAATCAAGGTGCTGCTGCAACTTACTACTCAGGCACAATAAGATGTGCAGTCATGACACCATCTAATAAAGGAACTGCTGTGGCTGCTGAGATTTCAGAAGCAATTATTGACGGTCTTATTTCTGTTAATGCTTCTGGCTATACGGATACTTTTTCTGTATCTCCAAGAGTAACCGAAATTAGTGGACCGTCATCCGTAGTTACCGAAGATCAAAGTCACTTTATGAGTGTAATAAACTGCGACTTTACAGCCAATGCGTAAAGCAAAAGATTTAAAACATTTACCAGGTGATTTAGCTGCTTTAATTGTAAAAGGTAGAGCAGAAGCAGCATCCGAAATTCATTACTCTTTGCAAAACAGAAGTCCTTGGTTTACTGGAACATTTAATACCGCTTGGCAAATAAAAGGTGCTCCTGTCATACCTTCTATTCCAAGGAAAGACAACAATATAGACCCACAAAAAACTAGCAGAAAAGCACCAGTAAGACAAAAGCCCATATACACTTCCTTAGTCAAAATGCTTTACATAGGTAACAAGGCTGAATATGCAGGATTTGTAATTAATGCAATGGTCAGTCCTTATGATGGAAGGATGTATAGAGACTTATTTCCAGAAGCTAAAACTACTCCAAAACCTAATGTTCCTAATTGGTATTATGTTTATCTACAGAACAATTTTTTAGAAAAAGATATTAATAAAGGATTTCAGATGGTAGGGTTTAAACCAAAACGTAATTATACAATGCATAAAGGCACGAGTGCTTAAATTTATACTTTGAGTTATACTACAGAAATAGATACAATTTTTTATGCCAGCAACCAGAGCAATCGACAAACTTAAGCAAGCTTTCAGTGTCGAAGAACGTAGTAGCTACTCTATTTTTAAGGGTAAAGAGTTAGTCATAAAAATCTTTTGGTCACCTCTTACAATAGCCGATAGAGACACCATAAACAGTACACTAATAGCTATGAACAAGGGTCAGGAAGAGGGTAATCTGGACTTTGCTCTTCAAGTAATTGTTACAAAAGCTGAAGATGAATCAGGTGCAAAACTATTTACAACAGCAGATTTACCAGCTTTACGAAGAGAAATACCTCTATCTGTCTTACTGGATTTGATGCAAAAAATGCAAAGTTTGGGCGAGGAGGAAAGCCCCGATGCCGTAAAAAGCTAGATTAGAAAAAGATAATTTAATCTATTTACAGTTTTTTATAGCGGAACAATTAGGTTATACACATAGAGAAGTAAGAGAAAAAATGTCCTTACAGGAACTATACGCATGGAACGCTTACTTTCAAATAAAAGGCGAGAGAGAAGAAGAGGCTATGGAAAAAGCAAAAAGGAAAGCCCAAGTTCGTAAAGTACGCTAAACTCTTAGTATCCTTGTATTCCGAAAAGTTTAGTGGCCTCCGAGTATAGCGTAAATATAAAATTAAATACTCAGCAAGTTAAAAAAGACTTAAAAACAATAGGCGATGACATATCAAATTTAGGTAAAAAGTCGAGTAAAGGTGCTAAGTCAGCTTTAAGTGACGAAGAAAAATTAATAAAATTAAAAAATACCCAACTCGGCTTAGAAAATAAAGTTTTAAGAATAAGAAATTCTCTTGGACCAATAAATAGAAAAGATTTTCACCAGCAAAGAGTAACTGCTCATTTAAGTAAGGCTGAGTTCGAGACAGAAAAGAAAAATTTTGACTTAGCTAAACAGAGTATTCTATTGGCAGAACAAGAGATTCAAAATAAAAAAGTATTGCTTAACCATACTAAAGCCTTAGAAGAATCTGAAAAACGCAGAGTAAGACTTAGAGGAGGATCTACAGGATTCTTGGCTTCACAATATGGTCCACAAAGCCCTGGAATATTCCAAGCCCCACAGGGTTCGTACAGTAATTTATCTGATAGGTTATCGAGAGGAATGGATGGCAGAAGAACAAGACTAAACAATATGTTTGGCGGAATGATGACAAGAATGGGAGCAAGCAGAGGTTTTGATGCTGGAAGTGCTCTTATAAGTGGTGGTTTCCCTCTGTTATTTGGTCAAGGTCCGCTAACAGCAGCAGCAGGAGCAGCAGGTGGTGGTATTGGTGGAATGTTCGGCCAAATGGGTGGTTTTGCAGGGGGTATTGCAGCTACAGCAGCAGTTCAATCCATATCTAATACTCTTAATTCTGTAAGAGAGCTTGGAAATGCTTTACGCAAACCAACAGAAAACATAGGACTTTTAACCGAAAAGCTATCTTTATCTAATACTCCAACGGGAGATCTAATCGCAAAATTAGAAAAATTGGGAATGACATCCACTGCTGCTTCAATTCTTATTGAAGAATTTGCAGAAAGAACAGGTAAGACCCCCGAAGAAGTAAAGGCAGCAACAAAAGAATTAGAAGAGTTTAATAAAGGAATGGCCGATTTAGGACTTAAAATTGGTTTTATAGTGTCAGATGTTCTTGGTCCAGCAATTACCTTGCTTAATAAACTTCCTCTAGAAGGAATAGCAAAGTTCTTTATGGGTAGAGGATTTGGTTTTTTAAACCCAGGTGGAGCACTTAGTCCATTTAAAGAATCTCTACCTCAAAAGAAATTAAGATTAGAAAAAAGCAGAGGTTCTGGAGTAGGAAGTGACTTACCTTCAAGCTTACAGGATGTTGACGCTATGGCTAACGCAGCTAGGGCTGCTCGTGAAATAATGCCTTTAAGACAAGCTTTAGAAATTGAACAGCAAAGATTTACGGTAAATGCAAAGATGCTGGGGGCAACAAAAGAGAAAAACAAGCTTGATTCAAAAATAGCAGAGTTAGAAATACTAAAAAGGGAAGCAGCAAAAGAAACAAATGACACTCTAGACTTTAAAATTGAAAAATTAACAGCAGAAGTAGAGCTACAAAGACAAATTTATGATAATGCTTTGACTCTTGCTGATCCAATTCAGTCTCAAACAATTCAGCTAGACCAACAAATGGCGGTCTTACTGGATCGTGGATCTCAGATTGTTGCACTATCTCAGACAATAGCTAGTTCTTTTGAGGAATCATTCAAAGGAATAATAAATGGAACAATGAGTGTTCAAGAGGGATTTAGAAATATGCTTAACTCTATCGCTAATCATTTCATAAACACTGCTGCAAAAATGGCTGCAAATCAACTTCAACAGGGTTTACTTAGTATGTTTGGAGGTATGTTTGGTGGTTTTAGTACAATGGGAGGAAAATCATTAACAACTGCTTCGGGTACAAATATAGGTAAAATCGGTTTTATGCCTTCAAATCCTGCATTTAGAGGAGCTAGGGCAGCAGGCGGTCCAGTGAAAGGAGGAAGTGGTTATCTTGTTGGAGAACGTGGACCAGAAATGTTTACTCCTGGAGTTTCTGGAATGATTACACCAAATAGTGCTCTTGGCGGTTCTACAAATATTGTAGTAAATGTAGATGCTTCTGGTTCTTCTGTTGAAGGAAATGAGCAAGATGGTAGAGAACTTGGCCGTCTTATTTCGGCTGCGATACAATCAGAACTAATAACACAGAAAAGACCAGGAGGTTTATTAGCATAGTGGCTACTTTTCCAGATATTAAACCAACTTACGGGCAAAGAAAGTCATCCGCACCGTTGACTAGAGTTGTTCGTTTTGCTGATGGTTACGAGCATAGACTTCTATTTGGTATAGCTTCACATCAAAACCCCAAAACTTTTAATTTTACCTTTAATGTTTCAGAAACAGAAGCAGATACTATAGAAACATTTTTAGATGCCAGAGCTATTGATAGTGATAGCTTTACTTTTACACCTCCAGGTGAAAGTTCATCTTCTGAATTTGTCTGTGATAGATGGAGTAAATCAATACCATACAATAATAGAGCTACTATTCAAGCTACATTTAGACAAGTATTTGAACCTGTTACATGACAACTACTTGGTCTGCTGGTGCTAGTTTAAGCGTGGATGCCATAGTTGCACCTACTTCAGCTAACAATGGCTTGTTTTTTAAAGTAACTCAAGCAGGGACTACAGGTAGTAGCGAACCATCTTGGGCTGGGACAGTAGGAGTAACTGTCTATGATAATACTGTTAGATATGTTTCTTTTAGTAGTACATTTTCAGACTTACAATCTATAAACCCTTCAGCAATAATTGAATTATTTACGCTCCAATTAGATAATGCTTTGCATGGAGCTACTACCATTTATCGTTTTCACGCAGGTAGTAATCTTAACGCTAACAATAAAATTACATGGGATGGAAACCAATATTTTAGATTTCCAATTCAAGCAACAGGTTTTGCGTTTCAAAAAGGTCAATTACCTAGACCAAAACTTGCAATAAGTAATGGAGGAAATGTAGGAAGTTCTGTAACAGGTTTGAGTATCTCTGCAATACTTTTGACTGTAAATGAAACTACTGCTGGTAATGATTTAACAGGAGCTACCGTAACCAGAATAAGAACATTAGCAAAGTACATTGATGCAGTAAATTTTGCGGATAATACAAATTCAACTGCTGATCCTAAAGTGGAGTTTCCTAAAGAAATTTATACAATAGATAGAAAGTCGTCAGAAAATAGAAATGTTGTAGAATTTGAACTTGCATCAGTATTGGATCTTGCAGGTGTAATCTGCCCTAAGAGACAATGCACTCGTGCAGAGTTTCCTGCCATTGGTACGTTTGCATAATGAGTTGGAAATACAAGGCACTACTTCATGCTCAACGTGAAGACCCAAAAGAATCTTGTGGGCTTCTATTAAACATAAAAGGTAAAGAAAGAAATTAC
>VTLG01016841.1_pt1 | contig 16324 bp, 22 predicted proteins | sample 4694571 | NCBI WGS metagenome assembly VTLG01 (sample SAMN12604809, study PRJNA352737) | marine metagenome | biome: ENVO:00000447; feature: ENVO:00000209|ENVO:00000569|ENVO:01000036; material: ENVO:00002151; isolation source: viral sequences binned using virsorter ...
GAAGGGCATGAAAAAGCAAGGCAGCCGTTGTTCTACCGTAAATTTATTCCTGCACGGCTGACTGATAATCCCTATCTGATGCAAGATGGTCGATACGAAGCCATGCTCAGGTCGCTCCCAGAAGTTGAACGGAAGAGACTTCTTGAAGGGGATTGGGATGTGGCTGAGGGAGCCGCCTTCCCAGAGTTTAATAAATCAAAGCATGTAGTCGAACCATTTGAAATGCCGACTAACTGGCCCAGAATACGTGCAGCAGATTATGGATATGCAAGTCCATCTTGTGTACTATGGGGTGCAATTGATTGGGATGATAATATATGGATCTATCGTGAGTTGTATGTCAAACAGCATACAGCAGAGCAACTGGCTGATAAAATACTGGAAGTTGAACAGACAGATCCACAACCACACTATACTGTATTAGACTCATCCTGTTGGAACAAGACAGGCTTTGGTCCGTCAATAGCAGAGACAATGATGCGTTTGGGTGTTCGTTGGATACCATCTGATCGTAACAGGCTTCAGGGTAAGATGGAAGTACATAGGCGATTAGCAGATAACCCATTGACAACATTACCAAGAATCCGTATATTTAATACATGTAGTAATACTATTCGACAACTGGCAGGAATACCATTGTCTAAAACTAATTCAGAAGATGTTGATACAAAAGCAGAAGACCATGCATATGATGCTTTGCGTTATATGGTAATGTGTCGAACATCATCATATGTGGGCATACATAAAAGTTTAAACCACATAAAAGAACAAGTGTATCAACCTCAAGATAATACATTCGGATACTAAATGGCTAAACAAGCAACCCAGATTCAAAAATCCTTTGATCCTAAAAAGATTTCTTTGAGGGATCTTGTTGAGTTGTACATTAAAGAGTCTGCATTTAAAAATGATAGTGCCACAGCAAATAAAATACGACAAACATTTAATCGTGATTTTTTAGATGGTAATACAAAAAAAATTAAGAATCAATTAAAGCCTTTTTTAGATCGACCTGTTAGTGATCTTTTTGATACAGCCTTTGAAGGCACTAACCCAATGATTGAAATGTTTGATAAGGCAATTGAACTAGACGTAGATAAAAAAGCAAGTGCTAGATCACAATTTTTTATAGATCTTAATAGCATGGAGACAAACGTAAAACGTATGATGACACGTTTGTATCCAGATGAAGAATTTGTACCTCTTACCGAAACAGTTGTTAAACCAAAAGCAGGTGTGAAATATGGAAGAAGGTATTCTGTTGATACAGAAAAAATTGGTGAGTTTAAATATAAAGCGATACAAGCAGCAATAAAAGATCCTACAAAAGAAGGAGTTGCTCGTATGGCTATGTTCCTGTTAGATACAGGTTTCAGACCATCAATGGCGATCAATGCTCCTTTTACAGCTTACGTAGAACCTAAAAAAACTTTTACAGATGCAAGTAATGTTTCAGGAATTTATCTTGATGCAAATGTACAAGGTGTTAAAATGGGGAATGAAGTAAATATACCTCTTTCTAAAGGAGCAAATTCAAATGTACAGGGGGCTATGGAGTATTCCCTAAATCATTTATCTGGAGGTAAAACAGCAAATGGTCTTTTTGTTAATGCAGATGGTAGTAAGATAACTCTTAAACAATTGGGGGATTTTGTAAAAAGTATAGACGTTCCCGGAATAATGAAAGATCGTGAAGAACTTGTAAATGACAGACCTAAACTTTTAAATAATCTTACAAGAGGTGGTTCTATATTTCGTATGTTCAATGCAACAGCATATAGAAATATTGGTGTCGCAGAAGGTCCTGCAGGACAAGTTAAAGGTCGTATAACAAAACAAGATCCCAGCGAAGAAAAAAGATATAGATCAGCCGTAGAAGGAGCATTTGATGCATCTGATGTACAAACAACTGCAAAATTAGATCACTATTATTGGATGCAACAAACAGATATATTGCAACGAATGGGTATTCTCGAACAAGGACAAGCTTTAAATCCTAATGTAGATTTATTTACTCTACTTAAAGAAGGAGAAGAAGAACTTAAAGGAGCAAAGTCTGGTAGTAATCTTACTATGGCAGGTACTATAAATCCAAGTTATATTATTGAAGTAGATGTAAATGAAAAAGGACACTTTATACCAAAAGATCCACAATGGAATACAGCAGAATCAGTTAATACTAAACAAATATTTCCGAGTATGCTTCCAGCAGAACTTCTAACACCTCAAGAGCCTACTGTTCCAGAACCAAATGATATAGCTCCTGAATATGATGGTGATCCTGATAAGCTGTCAAATAGTGGTAAAGGATTTTTTAATCTTCTTTCTAAAAATAAAAATATGATAATTGGAACTGGGGTATCAGGTACAGTGGCAACAATAGCAAAGAAAGGCACAGCTGCAGTATCTTCATTAGCTCCGGGAATTGGTGCAGTTGAAATTCCTAAAACAATGAAAAAGATAGAAGAAATGGGTGGTGGTAAAGGATTACAAAAAATTGGTGCATTAAGTGAAGTTGCTGGACCTGTTGCGTTTAGTGATGTAATGAGTGTAGTTGAACCTGTAGCAGAATCTGTTGTTAAATCTGCAGAAAAAGCTGAAGATGAAACTAAAGAGAAAGCTTCAAGTTTAATTTCAAAAGCGTTAACTGGAGGATTACCCCTACCTCAGTTGAACTTTAATGAAGGGGGATTTATAAACAAAAAGGAGAGAGCAGATGCCGGGCAATAATTATAATTATGATGCAGGGTATATTATGAACTCAGATAGAATATCAGTAGATAATCCTATGGGTTCTAATCAGCTAACAAGAGAAAAACTTGAATTTGATACAAGAGCAGTTCCTGATCCATTAACACAGGATGCTCCAAAGAAACAGTCAAAAACAACTGTTGATAATTCAGTATTTTCAATGGCTGAAGACCGACCAACAGGTAACTAACTAACATAATGTCTGATAATTTTTTAGAACCTTCTGATGATACGCCTGTAAATGTGCAAGCTCCAGATGATACAATGCCGGGGCTTGCAGGTCATATACGTTCTAAGTTTAATGAAGCAGAAGATGGTCGTAGAGTGCATGAAGCACGATGGCTACAAGCTTACAAAAACTTTAGAGGAATATATGATTCAACAACACAATACAGAGATTCAGAACGTTCACAGGTCTTTATAAAGATTACTAAAACAAAAGTTTTAGCTGCATATGGGCAGTTAATCGATATACTTTTTAGTAACAAAAAGTTTCCTATAGTTGTAGAGCCAACTCCTGTGCCAGAAGGTGTAGCAGAGTTTGCTCACGAGAAGACACCATTAGATGATATAATAAAAGATCCTTATGGGTTTGAAGGAGATGGTAAAGAGTTATTAGCTGGTGCTATGCAAGCAACAACTCCAGAACAAGATTTCTTAGGGGGTGTGGCTAAAAAGTATCAGGGTATACCTCTTGCTGAAGGTCCGTCTAGACTTGGCGAACCACAAATAACACCTGCTAGAGATACAGCGTTAAGACTTGAAAAGATTATACATGATCAGTTAGTAGATACAAATGCAGTAACAGTTTTTAGAAATGCGATATTTGAATCATCATTATTAGGAACTGGTATTATAAAAGGACCTTTAAATTTTTATAAAAGAGTACACAAGTGGTCACAAAATCAAGAAACAGGACAGAGAGAATATGATCCATATGAAAAGAATGTTCCAAGAATAGAAACAGTTTCATGTTGGGATTTTCATCCTGATCCGTCAGCCACTTCTATCGAAGACTGTGAATATGTTATACAGAGACACAGACTAAACCAACAACAACTACGTGCATTAGTGAAACGACCTCACTTCGATTCGACAATGATTGAAAAAGCATTAGCAATGGGTCCTAATTATGTAGATAAATATTACGAAGATACTATTCGTGATGATGAAACACAACCAAGTACACATGAAACTAGATATGAAGTTCTTGAATATTGGGGTGTCTTAGATGCTAAATTTGCTAGACAAGTTGGATTAGATGTAGCAGATGCTATGTCTGAGTTTGACCAAGTGCAAATAAACGCATGGATTGTTGGTGATTGTGTTATTAGATGTGTGCTTAATCCATTTAAACCTGCACGTATACCATATCAAATATTCCCATACGAAGTGAATCCATATCAACTATGGGGTATAGGTATTGCTGAGAACATGGAAGATGCACAGTTATTGATGAATGGTCATGTTAGAATGGCTATTGATAACTTAGCATTAGCAGGTAATCTCGTATTTGATGTAGACGAAGCAAGTCTAGTTCCCGGACAAAACATGGACATCTTTCCGGGCAAGATATTTAGAAGACAATCTGGTGTAACAGGAACAGCTATCAATGGCTTAAAGTTTCCTAATACAGCAGGTGAAAACTTACAGATGTATCAGATAAGTCGTCAACTTGCAGATGAAGAAACTGGGCTACCATCAATTATGCATGGACAAACAGGTGTGTCAGGAACTGGCAGAACAGCATCTGGATTATCTATGTTGTTAGGTGGAGCATCAACATCATTAAAAACAGTTGTCAAGAACATAGATGACTATTTATTAAAACCTATTGGAGAAGCATACTTTCAGTGGAATATGCAGTTTAATGTAGATGCCCCTGATGCAGTTGGTGATCTTGAAATAAAACCAAGAGGTACATCGGCTGTTATGCAGAAAGAAGTACGAAGTCAAAGACTCACTGCATTGTTACAAACAGTTGCAAATCCAATGTTAGCACCATTTATTAAGTTACCAAATCTTATGAGAGAGTTAGCTATATCTCAAGACATCGATCCAGATAGTCTTGTAAATGATTTAAATGATGCACAAATCTATGCAAAATTACTACAGGGATTACAAAATGCTCAACAACAAACAAGCCCAGATGGTCAGCCCACTAGTCAACAACAATCAGGCATGGCAGGGTCTGGAGGAGTACCTCAACAGCCTGAAGAACTTGACCGTTCAGGGGTTGGTAACGGCACAATCGGAACAGGAGATGTTCCGTCTGCAGGGGAAGCTGGTTTTACTGGAAACACTGATAGCGTTGAAACATAATTTTAACCAAGTTATGAAAGAAAAGAAAAATGGCAACACCACCACGAACTGATTATTATTTCGGAACACCCATCCGACCTACTGCACCTGCACCTGCACCTGCTCAATCGTTTGCTTCTACTGGTATAAATGTAAATTTAGCACCTAGATCTTCAGGGGGTAAAAACTTTGGACAGATAGCAAGAGATAACCCTACATCGATATTAGGTTCTGGTGGTAAAGAAGCTTTAAAAATATTTGATGTTGATATGAACAAGGACTATACTTGGGATAATGTTTCTGGTGTAAAAAAAGATAAGGTTGGTATGTTCAAAGATTTGCCAACAGCTGCTCAAAACTTAGGTTCTGCAGGATTATTATTTTCAGATACTGCAATGGGTGGTCTTGGTATAGCAAGTCTTATTGCTAGTGCAAAAGACGGTATAAAAAATCCCATAACTGGTGAATCAACAGCACAAATAATACCTTTTCTTGACAACTTAGCATTAAAAGAAAAATATGATGCTATGCAAAATATACAAACATATGTTAATCAAACTAGAGATGTTGATGGAATAACACCGTTAGGATATGACGTATTTAAAATAGGTCCGCATACATTTGTTAGAGGCCCCGGAGAATTTAGATTTACAGGAAATGTAGGAGCATTAGGCATAGACCATATGGACTTACATAAAATTATAGCTGTTAAAGAAGAAAAAGACCCAAGCACTTACGATTATAAAACAAAAACAGGTGATAAGATACTTACTTATGGTAACGGCATAGCAGGTGGTTACAGACTTGATGGCTATCACGTAGACAATATGGGAAGACTTGCATCAGCGGCAACAGGACAAAGTGATGAGTTTGTTGAGGTTGCTAATAAATATTTTAATGGAGATGTGGGGATTGCACGAGAGTGGTTAGCTTCAACAGCACAGTTTAGAGACAAAGGAAACTTTTTTACCCTTAACGCACAGAATCAATACAGTCAAGAAATAAAAGACCAAATGATGGCTAACTTTGTATCCTTTCAAGCAAAAGCAGGTCTTAATTTAGATGACAGTTTTTCTAATCTTACATCAGGAACAGCACAGGATTCTATTGGAACTGACATGTTTAATACTGCAGATGATGATGTGAACAGAAGCGATTTTACTAAAACTGACATGTTTAATACTACAGATGATGATGTGAACAGAAGTGATTTTACTAAAACTGACATGTTTAATACTGCAGATGATGATATAAATAGAAGTGATACTGTAAATTATAATAACATGAGAATGTATAGCCCAAAACCTATGATTGATATTACAGATGATTTAATAACAACTAAAACAGTTTTAGATGTAGCAGGAGATCTAGACTTTGATCATAAACAGTTTATATTAAATAGAACAAATCGTAATACTAATACAAGTAGTCCATCCTTTTTTAGTAGAGTGAAAAATTTTGTAGCAGGAGAATATTTTAAAGATCCTTCAAGAATTGACAAGATTATAACTGAGAAAACAACTAATGTATCTAGTGATGATGATAAACCTAATAATCAAGGCACATCTATTAATTCAGATTTTCAAAAAATAGATGATTTTACAGGAAACGAAACTGATGAAACAGGATTTGGTGGAGACTTTGCATTTCAAGAAGGTGGTTTTGTAGATCCAACAGTAGATGTGTTTAATAATCCAGATCGATATGGTTTACAAGAGGGTGGGCAACCACAATTAGTAGGTGGTGTCATGCCACAGAATATACCAGAGTCTGAAACAGTTGCAGATGATGTACCTGCAAAATTAAAACCTAATTCATTTGTTGTAAATGGAGCAGCCACTGAAGAAATTATATTAAACCCTGAATCAATAAATGTTGCAGGAGTTCAAGATATAAGAAAGATGATTTTAGATGCGTATTCTTTTTCAAGAGAAAAGGGTATGCAAACAGGACAAGTAGATAGGGGTTTATACGAAAAATCTGTAGATGTTGCTTTGTCAAAAGGTGAATTAGTTATACCACCAGATCTTGTAAATATTATAGGAAAAGATAGACTTACAAAAATAAATAATAGAGGTAAACGAGAAGTTAGACGAAGGGCAAAAGCTGCACAATGAGTGGATTCTTTAGCACAATAAGGGAAAACTTTTTTAGAAGGGGAGCAGAACCTGATCTGGGAATAAGAAGTGGAAAAGTATTTACAGAAGGTTTTGTTCCAAAAGATCCCTCACAAGATTTAGATATATTAATTGATACTGAAGAAAAAAAAGAACTCATGTCTAAAAGGCCGCAGGGTAAAGTTGAACCAGACTTTGCTGGGTTGGGAGAAGGATTTGGAACAAAGACACGTGAGCTATACCAAGCCATAAACCGTGCTGAATGGGGTGGGCAATATAATACAGAACGTGCAAAGTCTGGTCAGTATTTCTTTAGAACATTTGAAGATCCAACACAAAAAGGTTCAAGTGCATACGGCCCATTACAAATTACAGGTGGGTTATTAGCAAGTAACTTTGGTGATTTAAATCATATTAATACTATGATTGAACAAAGTGAACGAAAGTATGATAAACCACAACCTGCAAAAAAATTTAAAGAAGAATATACTGAAGGTGCAAAAGGAACATTACGAGCTAGATTATCAGACAGAGAAAAAGATTTTGTCGATGCATTACTCAGTCAAGCTAATTTGTTTTTAATATTTGGAAAAGAATCTAAATCAAAAAATAAAGCAATAAAAAGAGATTATGATCCAAAATTTGATTATGGTGGAGAGGGTAACATAAAAGAAACATTTCCAGACTACAAACAACTATATGATAGAATAGGGTACATGTTAATTGATTCAATCTCTAATTCATCAAAAGATACAAGAGATTTTATTAAACAATGGTCAGTAGGAAATAAGCCTAATAAAAAACCATCAAAAAGATATATAAAAGACTTTTTTGGAGAAGGATTGTCAGTAAAGGCACTGACAGGATCTGAACCACCAGAAGGTTTTTTACCAGTTTCATCACCTGACAGTGATGTAAAATTCAGTAAGCAACCCTAATAACAGGCACTTACGCAACCGTAGCAGCCACCCATAAGCCATGTGGCACTGCAATAAGGAGAATATAATGGCAAAACAAAAAGGGCATCGAGCCAATAAACCAAATGATAACAAAGGCACTATTAACGATGATAAACTTTACAAAGGCGAATATCGTGAAGAAGTGTACAAAGAAGAAGAGGAAGAGGTAGAAACAAAACAACAGGAAGAACAAGTTGACCCTGCTAAAAAAGAAGAAGCAGCTACTCAACCAATCGGAGAAAGTTTTGTTGAAAACAAGCAAGACCACGACTACAAAAAACGTTATGATGATTTAAAACGTCACTATGATGCAAAAGTAGCCGAGTGGAAAGAAAAAGAAAATAGTAAAAGTTCTTTTGATAGTGTTCCAAAAGATATTCGTATCCCTCAAACAAGAGAAGAATATGAAGACTTGAAAAGCACTAACCCAGAACTGTATAATACTATTGAATCTTTATCTAACGCTAAAGTCGAAGAGAAACTTAAAAATATAAATAAGGAACTTGATGACTATAAAGGTCGTGCTACACAGTTACAACGAGAGAAAGCATATGAAGAGCTTTTGAGGTTGCAACCTAAGTTTGACAAACTAAAAACAAATGAAAAGTTTTTAGATTGGCTATCAAAACAACCTTCATCTATATCAGATGGCATTTATAAGAATAGCACAGATGCTCAGTGGGCTTCCAGAGTCGTAGATTTATATATGGCAGATACTGGTAAGCCAAAACGAGAAATTGCAAAAGATGATGATGCTGCCGCATCCGTTCAAGCTCCTCAAGCAAGAGAAGTTACAACAGATGGTAAAAATAAAAAAGTATGGAAAGCATCTGAAATCGAAAGAATGAAACCTTGGGATTTTGAAAAGTTTGAAAAAGATATTGATCAAGCAAGAGTCGAAGGTAGAATTGATTTCTCATCCTAAATTTTAACAACTTTTAAGGAGAAAGCTCATGGCTTTTAATAGTGCGTCAGGTCATAATAACCTGCCTAGTGGTAATTTTACACCACAAATATTTAGCCAAAAAGTTTTAAAATTTTTCCGTAGAGCTTCGGTTGTAGAAGATATAACTAATACAGACTACTACGGTGAAATTGAAAACTTTGGCGACACCGTGAAGATTATCAAAGAACCAACACTTACGATTTCATCGTATGCAAGAGGTGCTGTGATTAATCCACAAGATTTGGCTGACGACCAAATCACAATGGTAGTCGATCAAGCAAATGCATTTGCATTTAAGATCGATGACATTGAAGAACGTCATTCACACGTAAACTTTGAAGCGTTAGCGACTTCATCAGGTGCGTTCTCACTAAAGAGAGCTTACGATGCTAGTGTTCTGCAAGTAATGGCAGACGGTGCTGGTATCACTGGTACTAATATTGGTACAGCAGGTTCTCCAGTTGACATTACAGGTTCTGGTAACGAAGACGTTGCTGTAAACTTGTTAATGACAATGGCAAGAGAACTAGATGATAATTCTGTTCCTGAGGAAAACCGTTGGTTCGTAGCACCTCCGATTTTCTATGAAAATGCTTTTAAAGCAGGTGCAAAGTTTGCTGAAGTGCAAGTAACTGGTGACGCTACTACACCTTTACGTAATGGTCTTGTTATGCAAGGCAACATTGCTGGGTTTAATTGTTACAAGTCTACAGCACTTAACAACTCTGGAACTGATGTCGTGACAATCAGTGGACAAGATACAACAAATGACTTTGTTGTTATGGCTGGTCACATGTCATCAACTGCTACAGCTTCGCATATTGCAAAGACAGAAGTTGTACGCTCAACTGAAACCTTTAGTGACATTGTACGTGGTCTTCACGTCTTCGGAAGAAAAGTCCTTAGACCAGAAGCACTTGCAGTTGGTGTCGTTAAAACAGACTAGTAGGGAGGATTAACTTATGGCTACTTATACCGTTACAGGTGCTGTTGCTGGTGTACCATTGGGCATCAAGCCACAGATTATCGAAGTCGTGTTAGACTTCTCTTCAACATCTTTGACTACTTCTGATTCAGTAGAAGTATTTGAAATGAAAGCAAATACATTAGTTCTTATGGCTGGTGTAGAAGTGTTAACCGTAGCATCAACTGGTTCTCCAGTTCTTGACTTAGGTGACGATGCTGATGATGATCTATATGTTGCAGCCTTAGATGGCACTGCTACAGGTCACGAAATCAATAATGCGGCAGGAACAGCAAAACTGTACACTGCGGCAGACACTATCGATTTGATTGCTAATACTGCAACATTCGATGGTAAGGTTCGTGTATTTGCAGTTATTGCAGAATTAGGCACTGCCGAAACTGCAGCAACATTTGCATAATTTATTTGGGGGCAGGGCAACTTGCCCCCTCTTACTATGATATGGGTTCTTCTAATTTTTTTATCTGGCACAGTCCAAGATAGTATCTACTTTGATAATTTAGATACATGTTTAAAGATTGCAAAAAAGATTAGAGATCAAAATTGGAGTCAGTCTTTGGCAGGAGATAAAATTTGGGTCAAAGCTTACTGTGTTCCTCAGAAAGTTGAATGATGCCATTAAAAAAAGGTAAAAGTCAAAAAACAATTGGTAAAAATATTCGTATGCTTAAAAAAGAAGGGCGACCTCAAAAACAAGCAATAGCTATAGCATTATCAAAAGCAGGTAAAAATGGCAAGAAAACCAGATAAACAACCACCACGAACAAAAAAATATTATCGATCCACTAAGTCTGGTGCAGGTATGACTAAGGCAGGTGTGGCGAAATACAGACGAGATAATCCCGGAAGTAAACTTAAAACAGCCGTTACAGGTAAAGTTAAAAAGGGAAGTAAGGATGCCAAGCGTAGGAAATCATACTGTGCTAGATCTGCAGGACAGATGAAAAAGTTTCCTAAGGCGGCGAAAGACCCCAACAGCAGATTAAGACAAGCTAGAAGACGATGGAGATGTTAAATGGCGAGTAAACCTGATTATATAGACATTGATAAAGATGGTAATAAAACAGAATCAATGAAAGCTGCTGCAAAGCAAGCAAAATCAAAAATGAAAAAAGGTGGTAAAGTTGCACCTAAAAAAATGAAAAAAGGTGGTGGACTATATGCTAATATAGCCGCTAAGAAAAAAAGAATAGCCGCAGGAAGTGGCGAAAAAATGAGAAAGCCCGGAACTAAGGGTTCTCCAACAAAAGAAAATTTTAAAAGAGCAGCTCAAACTGCGAAGAAAAGATATGGTGGAGGTCTTAAAAGTGGCATCAAAAAAATCAAAAAAAAGTAAGGGTGCGACACCCAAAAATAAAGCCTTATATGCAAGAGTAAAAGCAGAAGCAAAACGTAAATTTAAAGTATACCCATCTGCATATGCAAACGCATGGTTAGTGCGTACATATAAGAAAAGGGGTGGAACTTACGCATAATGGCTAAACCAAAAGGTGGACTAACAAAATGGTTCAAAGAAGATTGGCGAGATGTTAAAACTGGTAAGAAGTGTGGTAGATCTGGTAAAGAAAAGAAATCTAGACCGTATCCTGCATGTCGCCCTAAATCTGTAGCTGGAAGGATAAGCAAAGCAGAAGCACGAAAGAAGACAGGACCTAAAGCTGTAAAATGGTCTGTTACTGCTTCTGGAAGAAAACGCAAGAAAACAAGGAGAAAAGCGTAATGTGGATTCCAGTAATAACAATTCTATGGGCATTAGGTGATAATGCTACATGGGTAAACTTTCCAATGGTCAATTTTCCATTTACTTCATCTGATAATTGTTACGAGTATGTAGCAAAAGTAAGATCTAGTATAACACAAGATCCTCAATATTTAAATGGATATAGCACCTGTATTTACATAGGTAAACCAACAGGAGAAAACACTTAATGTTTCAAGCACTTATAGGACCTATATCTGAACTTGCAGGATCATTCATGCAAGGGCAAATTAATAAACAAAAAGCAAAAGCAACACTTGCACAAACTAAAGCTGAAGCCGAAGCAGAGATTATGCGTACTGCGGCCACACATGATTCAAAGTGGGAAATCATTATGGCACAAGGTACTCAAAACAGTTTTAAAGATGAGCTTGTTACAATCGTTATATTGATTCCAACAATACTGGTCTTTATTCCGGGCATGGAAGAAATTGTAAAAAATGGTTTTGCTAGACTTAATGAATTACCTGAGTGGTACACATACTTATTATTCTTAACAGTATCTGCTGCATTAGGTATAAGAGGATTGGATAAATTTAAAAATGTCCGAAAATAATAATGATTTAATCCCTGATAAAATGGGTTATCAGGTAAACAAGAGAAGGATGGCATGGGTTTTAATTATACTTATGGGTATTACAACTATACTGACTTTAGCTTTCCCAGACAGACTATCAGAAGCAGAGAGTATCCTCATGACACAATATATAAGTATGTGTGGCTTAGTAGGGGCATATTTTGGTTTTAGTGCAATTAGTGGGAGAAAATAATGGAAACAATAATAGATAGATTGCGTGTTGAGTTAGAGACTGATGAGGGCTGCAAGCACCATATTTATTTGGATCATTTAGGACTAGCCACAGGAGGGATAGGGCATTTGATTAAAGAGTCTGATCCAGAGCATGGTAAACCTGTAGGTACAATTATAAGTAAAGAACGAGTTGATGAATGGTTTGAACAAGACATTATGACTACAATACATGACTGTAAAAAAGTATTTGATGATTGGAACGCCATGAACGAAGAAGTAAAATTAATCATGGCAAATATGATGTTTAATCTCGGATACCCAAGATTTTGCAAATTTAGACTAATGATACAGGCTGTAAGAGATGGCGACCACATCGAAGCCGCAAATCAAATGAAACAGAGTAGATGGTACAAACAGGTAACAAACAGAGCAGAAAGACTGATAAGCCGAATGAAAGGTGTGGATTTACACAAGTAGAGTTTATTAAACAAAAAAACAGAGAAAGACATAATTTAGCTCTGTCTCAATACTTTAAACCAAGAGACAGGAAATTTAAAGGATATAAACATGCTTGACCCAATCACCCTATCTGCTGCTGTTAGTGGAGCAACAGCGGCATACAATGGCATAAAGAAAGCCATTATGATGGGTCGTGAGATTGAAGACTTAGGATCTCAATTATCCACATGGATGTCGGCTGTAAGTGATGTAGATAACATTCACAAAAATGCAAACAGTCCTTCAACGTTTGATAAATTATTTAATGGCTCAATAGAGCAAGTTGCAATGGAGTCTTACGCAAGTAAGAAGAAACTCCAAAAACAAAGAGAAGAACTTAAAAATTTTTTAATAGCTAATTACGGCTTACAAGCATGGGATGATTTAATAAAAGAAGAAGGTCGTATTAGGCGAAGTAGAAGGGAAGCCGTGTATGCTAGAGAAGAAAGAAACAGACAGATACGAGACTACACCATCATAGGCATCGCATCACTTATAGGATGTGGAGCAGTAGGATGGATGGTATGGATAATAAGTCTTTCCGTTTAGCTTTACTAGCATTAGCTTTTGCTGTTTATATCTTGTTAGGTATAAGTGAAGCAAGAGGTGAAATGACGACTTGTAGGTTAGCAAGTCAAATATTAGGGAACGAACAACGTGTGTGTGTATTTATTGGAGCAAACAATACTCAATATAGAGAATACCTTCCGTATGATGCTGGAGAGTGTCCAAGAGAGTATCAATGCCCTTATAGACCGAATGAAGAACCCTTTGACATAAAGAGCGTTGTACGCAGTATAAAAGAACAGTTTACAAAATAGGACTACATCTGTATACTAAAATATGAAAACTTTTATAAAAGAAGCCCTTGAGTTTGCGATAAAAAAAGCAAAATCTGAACAACAGATAAAAGAAATAAAAACTAATTTTCGTGATATATATAAAAGCATAGTAAAGTTGAATAAAGATGACAAACGAACCAAGACGTTATCGTAATATATCACATGCTGTTACAACTACAGCTTTTGCTAGTCAAGATGTGTATACTTGTCCTGCAAATACAACAGCAATAGTAAAAGAAATTATAGTAACAAACATAGACGGAACAAATAACGCAGATATAACATTAGCTTTACATGATGGTTCTGCAAGTTCCGTAAAAGCATTTGTTTCTACAAAACAAGTTAATGCAGATGATTTTCTTAGAATTGATACTGCAAATATTTATTTAGAAGCTTCTGATAAAATACAAGCACAGGCAAGTGCAAACAGCGATTTAAACCTGTTTTTATTTTTAGAAGAATACTATGACCCAAGTAGATAAGGAGAAATAATGGCAAAATCTAATTATTTAGAAAACAAAGTCATCGATCACTTTCTTGGTACGTCATCAACGTCAGCCCCATCAAATGTTTATATGGGATTGTTTACATCAAACCCAACAGATGCTAACAGTGGTACTGAATTGACTATCGGCAGTAATGGTTATACTAGACAAGTTATAACTTTTAATGCTGCTTCAAGTGGATCTGCAACAAACAGTTCAGCAGAAACATTTACAGCAAGTGGTGGTAACTGGGGAACAATTACTCATTTTGGAATATTTGATGCATCAAGCAGTGGTAATTTATTATATCATGGTGCTTTGACAGATGACAAAGTTATTGAGGATGGTGACTCACTTGTTGTTGCAGCGACTGCAATTACAATAACAGAGACTTAAACATGGCATTAGTAGTAGCTGATCGTGTAAAACAAACTGCGGCCACTATATCAGGCACAGGAACTTATACTCTTTCTGGAACTTTTACAGGTTTTCAAACCTTTACTGATGGGGTAGGCGATGGCAATACTACATACTATGCGGCCGTACAAGATGCTAATTTTGAAATAGGAATTGGCACATACACAGCTAGTGGTACAACTTTAGCACGTACAACTATTCTTCAAAGCTCTAACAGTGACAACGCTGTTAACTGGTCTTCGGCTACTCCCACAATATTTACAACATATCCTGCAGACAAAGCTGTATTTAAAGATGCTAGTAATAACATCAATGGAACATTTGTTGGTAACATTACTGGAAACGTTACAGGTAACACATCTGGTACAGCGGCAACTGTAACAGGTGCAGCACAAACAAACATCACATCTGTAGGAACTTTATCAAGTCTTACAACATCTGGCGACATAACTGTAGGCGATGACCTAACAGTTAATGGTGGACAGATAGATCTTAAAACAAATAGTGGTGCAGTTGCTAAGATGTTGTTTTATTGTGAGTCTGGAAATGCTCACGCACAAACATTACAAGCACAACCACACTCAGCAAGTAGTAGTGCAGTATTAACATTACCTGTAAATACAGGAACATTAATTGGCACAGGTGACAGTGGGTCAGTTTCAAATACAATGTTGGGTGGAAGTATAGCTAATTCAAAACTAGCTAACTCTTCTATTAACTTTGGTGGTATTTCTTTAGCATTGGGTGCAAGTGATACTACACCAGCTTTTGATTTGACAGATGCTACTAATTACCCAACAAGTTCTTTATCAGGAACAATTACAAATGCACAGTTAGCAGGTAGTATAGCAAATGCTAAATTATCTAATTCATCTATAACTGTATCTGATGGATCTAATACTTCAGCCGTAGCATTAGGTGGTACACTTACATTTGCAGGAACAAGCAATGAAGTTGAAGTTGCAGAAAGTTCAGGCACAGTAACGATTGGATTGCCAAGTGCGATTACAGCAAATGTTACAGGTGCTTTAACAGGCAACGCAGATACAGCCACAGCACTAGCTACAGGTAGAACTATTGGAATGACAGGAGATGTTGTTTGGACATCTGCTAGTTTTACTGGTGCAGGAAATGTAACAGGAACTGCTACAATACAGGCTGATGCAGTAGAACAATCTATGATAGCAGATGATGCTGTTGGTGCAGATCAATTAGCATCTAATGCTGTAGTCAATGCGAGTGTAGCATCAGGTGCAGCCATTGATGCAACTAAAATACATGATGGCACAATATCAAATACTGAGTTTGGACATTTAAACAATGTATCATCTAATATACAAACACAGATAGATTCAAAGACAACGTTAACAGCAGCGTCTAACGAAGCAACAGCATTAGCAATAGCGTTAGGATAAAATATGGCAAATACATTTAAAGTAGTTACTAAAGCAGGAGTTACATCAGAAGATGTTATATATACTGTAGCAAGTTCAACAACAACAGTTATATTAGG
>VTLG01002870.1_pt1 | contig 16322 bp, 32 predicted proteins | sample 4694571 | NCBI WGS metagenome assembly VTLG01 (sample SAMN12604809, study PRJNA352737) | marine metagenome | biome: ENVO:00000447; feature: ENVO:00000209|ENVO:00000569|ENVO:01000036; material: ENVO:00002151; isolation source: viral sequences binned using virsorter ...
AAATATAAAAATTTGGGTAGAAGCCTGTGCTAAAGATTTTCTTGACAATGTATTACAAATGGAGTATGAGGAATTCTTTCTTACAGAGAGCTGGTTAAACATCAGTGGTAAGGGTGGATATCAGAAAATACACAATCATTCTAATTCTATTGTCAGTGGAACTTTGTATTTGAAATCAGAAGAAAATCATCCCCCATTAGAATTTAAAAAGCAGAAGATGGAGTTTGAACCATTTATCTCATTAACAGAACATTACAAGAAGGGCAATCCAAATACTGCAAGTACTCTGGCATTTCCCTGTACACAGGATACCATGCTCGTGTTTAATTCATATCTATATCATGGTCATGGTGAAAGTCAAGTTGAATCTGAAAGGATTGGGCTTGCATGGAACGGTCTAGTCAATTTCATAGAGAAAGACAAAGACCTATATAGAATACGGTTTGTTAAGGAAGAGACTTGACATTCCGTATAAAACAGTATACAATAACACAATTAACATACGATAATATACATTAACATAAGGAGATACATATGTCGTTAGCTCAATTGAAGAAGCAAAATTCTTTGGATCAGTTGCTTGGTGCAGCTGTCGCAGAGAATAAATCCCCCGAAAAGAAGTCCTATGTGGACGAGCGTTTGTGGAAGCCGGAACTTGATAAGACAGGTAATGGTTATGCAGTAATTCGTTTTCTGCCTGCCGTGGACGGTGAAAATATGCCATGGGCAAAACTCTGGAATCATGCATTTCAAGGCCCAACTGGCCAGTGGTATATTGAGAACTCTTTGACCACTCTTAATCAGAATGATCCTGTATCAGAGATGAACTCTGCATACTGGAATTCTGGTATAGAGTCTGACAAGGAGATTGCTCGTCGCCAGAAGCGTAAGTTGCAATATTACTCTAACATCTATGTTGTGAGTGATACCAAGCATCCTGAGCATGAAGGTAAGGTGTTCCTGTTTCGGTATGGTAAGAAAATCTTTGATAAGATTATGGAGGCAATGCAGCCTGCATTTGAAGATGAAAATCCTATTAATCCTTTTGACTTTTGGGAAGGTGCGAACTTTAAGTTGAAAATTCGTAAGGTAGATGGTTTTTGGAACTATGATAAGTCAGAGTTTGAAGCTCCATCTGCATTGTTTGATAATGATGATGATATTGAGGTAGTGTGGAAGAAGCAATATGCTCTTAATGAGTTTACTGCTACTACTAACTTCAAGTCATATGATGAGTTGAAGACTCGCCTTAACATGGTTCTTGCCGGTACTACTACGGTAGGAAATGTGACAACCCTGATGGAAGATGAACCTGTTGCATCTGTTACTGTTGATACTAAAGAGGAGCCTGCTCCTGTAAAAGTTGAAGATGATGATGAAGATACAATGGATTATTTTCAGAAACTTGCTGATGACGGTTAATCGTTAATTCAGCACAATCCCCTCTGAGCAATCAGAGGGGATTTTTTTATGTTGCAAGATTAACTGCTCCAAGTAAAGGATTAGGATGAACCATTGGTGTTGAATCAATACTAGTATTATTTTGACTATTATTGATTGTATTAACAGGGGCATTGACTACTGCTGGGCCACTGGTGCCGGAACCACCAGCACCTCTTCGTAATCCTGCTGCTTGTATCTGTTGAGTTCTTTCAGCACTTTTTACTTGTCCACCAGTAGAAGGTAATATTAATTCTGGCCCAAGTTCACCTACTAACAAAGATTGTCCAGCTTTAAAACTTCCGCCACTAGCTAATTTTTTATCTGGTTCTTCTGTTAAAAATTTTGTGAGAGAGTCAGGTAAAAAGTCTTTAAGACTATAACCCAAAAATGACTTATCAAATAGACTTGTTGGAAATACTGCTCTTATTACTCCTTTGATCATTTCTCCAAAATCTGGCATCTCTAAGTCTGGTAATACATCAGATACTTTAAAATCAAATATTTTTGTAAACCAATCTTTAACTTTTTTAAATATATCTACAACAAAAGTTCCTAAACTAAATGATTCATCTGGATCACCCCAACCGAAAATATCTCTTATAAAATTAATTGCTAAATTATAAGGAAGTAATACAAGATCAATTAATTTAATTGCAAACCCAGCTGGGCTGTCTGGCCATGTAAATAAATCTTTTATAAATGTAACAACACTACCAAATTGTGTTGTTACAAAATTGGTTATACCTGTCCAAGCACCAGCAACTCCTTCTGAAGCCCAAGTCCAAAGGCCTTCAAACCATCCTACTACAGAATCCCATACACCTTTAATAAAAGTAGTTACATTTGTCCATCCGCCAGCAATTCCTTCTGAAGCCCAAGTAAAAACTCCAACTATCCAATCCTTAATATCAGTAAACGCTTTAACAACTGAGTCTTTAATGTTAGTCCAAGTTGTAGAAATTGTAGTTTTAATATTAGACCAAGAAGTTGATATCCAACTAACAAACTCATTATATGTGTCTGTTAAAAGCCCCCAAATTGAACCAAAGACAGAATCAGTTTTGCCTAATCCAAATACAACCGCAATAGAGTTATATACAGCTGTAAGTATTGCATCAACTTGATCTCCTAAAAATGTCCCAATGGAAGAAACCAGTGTTTTAATGCCTTCCCACCACTCTCCTTTTGCAAAAAGGTCAAAGGATTTACCAAGACCAGAAAAAAGTTCTTTGATGTTTTTCCATGTTGCTATAAAATAGTCTTTAAAAATTACACCTATTGGTTTTAATATGTTCTCATAAAAATTGACCAACATGGGCACAATTTTATCAACAATAAAAGCTTTAGTATCTGTCCAATATTTACTTTCCAAAAATGCAACAACAGCTAAAAAGAAACCAGCAATCAGAGTACCTTTCAATATTGCCATAATACCTTTTCCAGCACCTTTAACCTTATCCATCAGAGTATTCTTCGCTATGTCAGTTATACCACCAGCAATTTTTCCAAGAATACCTTGATTTTTCTTTGCTGCAGCTGCTTGTTCAGCCTTTATCTCTTTTCTGGCAGAAGGACTATCAGCACCCTTTAGACGAAATTTTAGTTCTTGCTGTTTAAGTTCATTTGATTTCTTATTGTATTCAGCATTATCTTCAGCTTTCATACCCGCTGATTCAAGCTCTGTGGCCATTTTTGATAGAAGTTCTTTTTGCGCCTCAAGTTCCTTTTGGCGAGCCTGCCGATCTTCTATCAATTGTTTTGTTACTGCACTGAAATCATCTGCCATCGAACTATCCTACTTTTTTCCTTTAGGTAATGATGTGCCTGGTTTACCGACATACAAACCAAAGAAAGCTGCGCCTGCACCTACAATAGTAGAGATAAATGCTGCCTGTGCATTTGTGGGATCAGATAATGCCATGAACCATGTTGTTGATGAATAAAATGCATAGATGTACGCTAGCATGATTAGTCTGGGAATTACTCTAAACCTATCTAATTGTCCAGCAATTTTATTTGCCCAAGTAGGTTCATCTTCACCAGCACTAGGAACAAGATCAGCCTTCTGAAGTTCATATTCCTTTGTTGTTTCTGTTACTTTAACTGTTTCATCAGCCATTTTATTGATTCCTTTTTTTTCTTTCTTCTTCCTCTTCTTTCAAATAATTCATCAATAAACCAAGATACACTTCCCTTTCCCACGGCATCATATTTTCTAATTCATCCAAACTATAATTATGATGTTGCATTAATGCAAAATTTGTTTTATAGTAGTTCTCCACAGAATCATGAGAAAGGGCTACCCGAAAAAACTTTGCAGGCCCTCAATCGGAATTTTATTTTTCTTCTTTGTCTTTGGATTCTTTACCTCAATTTCATGATACAATTTTGGCATAGTATTGAAAAAATTAGCTACTTGCTCAAAATTTTCTGAAGACATGCTATCAATAAATTCATCCAATTCTTTATCAGAAATATCCACTCTATTATAAATGGTTTCCCCATCACGAACTTCGTGAACACACCGTTTTATCATATCAAACATAGATGATACTTCTCCTGTGTCATCAAATCCTGACATATCTTTCAAGCAAGGATATCTCATTACCATAGTTATATCTTTTGTTAAATTAACAATATTAGTATGATCATCTGTCATTTGTACATCGACTTTTTCTAAATCGACTTCAACATCTACACGAGTCTTTTCATCATCAGGGCATAATACATTTAATTTTACTTTTTCTCCAACAGATTTGCCTCTTATTCTTAAAAAAAGATATTCAATGTCAAACATAGGCATTTTATAAGGATCAACATCTTCAAAAACACAATCATTTATAATTTGAGCAAACGTATTCTCCATTAATTTATTATCTTCTGATTCTTGAGCAATCATTAAAGCCTTTTGTTCTTTTACAAGAAACGGTCTATATTTTAATTTTTCACCCGAAGAGGGCAATTCTAGTTCATAAGTTAAACTATTAAGTTTAGGTAGTGCCATAATTATTCATCCTTTATTATAATCTAGTGAGAACTTTCGGTAAATTTGACGAAATTTGTCTCTCCACACCAGTTGTTATAGTATCAAAAATTTTATCAGTTAAACTTGGTCGTTGTCTATCTATATCCAAAGTAGTCCAGTATCTAAAAGAAAAAGTTACTGAAATTTTTACAAGTTCATTATTTGCAGATTGACTCAAATCTGTTCCAGCAATTGTTTTGGGGAATGCTTCATGTAGTTTGAGTCCAAATCGTCTATTATCTTGTCTATCTAACACATAGACATCAACTGTGCTTATATAATCATTGTAATAACTGACATTCCAACTTCTTTCATCAAATGCTAATGCTTGCCATTCTTCAAAAAATACTCGTTCCTCTAATCCAGAACCGGCCTGAAAAGTCATAGTGATATCTTCGGCGTAAGTTACTCCATTAACAATTTCCCTCGTTGGCCCATAGATATTTGAATCAGTTGCAGAGTTGAGATTTCGGCCAGGAAGATTTACAGATTCACATCTCATAGAGACTTGTCTATTTTCAGATGCACTGCCGCGAGGCCTCGTAATTAATACCTCAAATCTGTTTGGTACTGCATAACCATCTTCTGAATGAAATGTAGATAAAATATCATTCAGAACACCAAAAGCAGTACCTTCTAAAAATCTGGCTATAGCCATTAAATCATACTCCTAGATTCTTTCCATACTTCTGATGCAGAAGCTTTCTTAAACCTCTGTACAGGCAATAATGTTGCAATTGTCCATTCATCTGCATCAATCCTACGAAATTGGGACTTAGTATATCCTGATAAATATTTATGTATAGTAGGTCGAATTAATCTAATGCTCTTCAATTTATTATAATCTACCACCATTCTTGTTGTTACTTCTTCAAACTTCTCTGAATTGGTGTAATCTACTAATCTATCAAGAAGCTTCACACGCAATGGTATGGGAAGGTAGTGCATATTTATTCCTAAAAATCCATCATTATATGTTTCCAATGGAAGCACTAGAGGAAACGTATCGTAATAAGGAAGTTTCTTCTTGAACTTTGGATCATAGAAGAACATATTTAATTTACCATAAAAGGGTCTATTAGACCTTTTACCGTCCCGAAGTAAGTCCTGAGCTCCAGGCGTTCCAAACTCTTTGATTTTATCTCTATACCACTGAGTCGATCTTGGACGCCCTCTTGTCTCATCCTTGACTGCTTGTATGAACTTTGATACTGCCATACGACTATTTATATGTAATGTTAAGATGATCCTCTGTTAATATCTTAAATTCCATGTCATTATTGTTACACCACTCTGTTGCATACTTCCACTTAGCTTCATTGATACCCCATGTCTTGACTTCATTGAACCACTTTTTAGTCTTTCTTTTTGGTTGTGATGGTGGTGGAGAGCATTGCTTCTTGGGTTTGACTTCTATGACAAACTTCTTTAATGACCCATCGTGCTGTTTTATTTTAATGTAAAAATCTGGAAAATATCTATGTATTCTTCCATCCCAAGGAGATAAATAGGGTATAATGATTTCTTCGCTGCCCCATTCAATAACAGATTCATTGGTATCACAGTATACCATGAATTTGCGCTCCCATAAAGAACGATAGATAATTGTTCGGGGATTGCCTCTGTATTTTTTAGGGTTTTTTGCTATGTATCGACCTTTGTAAGACATCACTTATAAATAGTATATATAAGGATACACAGATATGATACCACTTAGAGGAAATCTTAATAAGTTAGTTTCTACTTCGAGTCAATTTGTACCTTCAATAACTACTTTACCAGAAATTGTAGTAACTGCGAGCAGAATTAAAAATGATCTTAATTCTACGACAAATTTAGCTTATCCAATAAATGTGGAAGGTGATCCACAACAAGGTCATTATATTTCATTTTATATTCGAGTAACTGATCCTGCTAAACTTAAAGCATTTAAGAAGGTAAAAGCAGCAAAGACGCTTATTGCTGACAGCGAGTTGGGTATCGGAGGTGGCAACCCAAACATCGGGCCTACATCGACGGCAATAGCCAAGGCAAAAAAAACACTAGAAGAAAATAAAAAAACATCAGATAGTAAACAAAACTCTATATTATTGCAAAGTCAGCCAACAGTTAGATTAGATACAGCAATTTCTCTTTACATGCCTCCAAGTGTTCAAGTCAGTTATGAGTCAAAATATGGTGATCAAGAAATAGGCATGTTAGCAGAAACAGGTTACAATGCAATTAAAGGGTTTATGACAGGAAATTCAGCAAAAGCTCAGGTAATGTCAGCTCTTGAAGACACTGGCCAGATAGTAAAAAATATGGCACTGGCAGCAATAGAAACAGCTGCGCCTGGAGCAAAAGCTCTCTTTGCAATTGATAGGGGGAAGGTTATTACTCCTAAAATGGAACTTATGTTTGAAGGAATAGGCCGCAGAAATTTTACTTTTTCTTTTATGTTTATACCAAAAAGTGAAGAAGAGGCACAAGTTATAAAAGATATTATTTACAAGTTTAAATATCATATGGCTTCTAACTATGTTGGTGGTGGATCAGCTGGTACAAGAGAAATGTCATTTCCTGATAAATTTGATATTGAATATATGCATATGGGAAAGAAAAATGATTATCTCAATAAAATAGCAACATGCGCTCTCACTAAGATGGATGTAGAATATGGTGGAGATAGATATGTAGCATATGAAGGTGGTGTTCCTCAAACAACTAAACTGTCTCTGAGCTTTACTGAATTTGAGATTATCACTAAAGATCATATTGCAGATGGATATTAAACATGTATTTTGAAAACTTTCCTCTTACAATATACGACTCTGTTGGTGATGGTAACTATAAATTAGTCACTAATCTTTTAAAACGAGTCACAATTCGATCACAGATTAAGAGTAATACAGCGCTCTATGATACCTATGATGTTAAAGAGGGTGAAACGCCTGAAATGATTGCACATAAATTGTATGATGACCCAGAATTACATTGGGTTATTCTTTTATTGAATAATATCACAGATAGATATCATCAATGGCCGATGAATAATAATCAATTTCTTGCATATCTTAAAGACAAATATGATGATGTAGACGCAACACATCACTATGAGATATCACAAGTGTCTGGGGATACTTCAATTAAAATTGATATTGGTACGGACAACACTGACTATCCTACTGCTTCTATTGTTACTAATGCTGAACATGAAGAAGATTTGCAAAATAAAATAAGAAAAATTAAATTGCTTGATCCATCATATGTTGAAGATTTCGTTACTGAATTTGAAGAGCTCATGGGAGAAAGTGTCGTATAATGGCCAAAGGTTTACAAACTGCCGGCGAATTTAAATTAGACCAATTGAAACTCGTTACTACTTCTGGATTAGAGGTAGACCTTACTGCATCAGTAATGGGTCTGTCTCTGTTTGAAGATATGTTTTCTATGACGATTTCCGGCACAGTTGCAATAGCAGATTCCGTGAATCTAGCATCTTATGGCCCACTTCTGGGACAGGAATACTTATATCTCAAAATTAGCACACCGACTTTTAAGGACGAAAGTGCTATAATAGATTTTTCTAAAAATGCATTTCTTGTTCATTCTATATCTAATAGACAAAAACTTACTGATGGTGTTCAAGGATTTACATTAAGTTTTGTTAGTCCAGAATTGATTAGAAATCAGAGGCTTAAAGTTACCCAAAGTTTAACAGATACTTGGTCAAAAATTGTTGAAAAAATGTTAACTGATCCAGCATATATTGATACCAGAAAGAAAATAAACATAGAGCCAACTGCTGGTATAAAGAAGTTTGTTGCTCCTAATGTAAGACCATTGGATATTGTTATTTTGGGAATGAAGCAAGCTGTTTCTGAATTTAAAGGAGAACCTACATACTTGTTTTATGAAACTCTGAAAGGATTTAATTTCAGAACTCTTGCAAGTCATTATAATGATGCATCACAATTAGAATATATCATAGTAACGCCAGGCACTAATTCAGCTGGCAGTAAAAACTATGATATTTTAGCTGAATTAAGAACTATTATTAATTATGAAATAGTTTCTAATAACGATAGCATTGCTAATTATAGAACTGGTATGTTTGGATCAAAATTAATAACTCATGATATTATCAGTAAAAGTTATGAAACTAAAACATATAATTATCTTGATGAGTTTGAAAATGAATCCCATATCGTTAGTGGTACTACTGCAAAAACACCCGAATTTCCATTGGCTAGTGCAATAAAATTAAATGATAGGGGATTGAGAGTATCAGATTTTCCGGCAAGAACATTCATGATGCCAACATCTGCTGCTGGTGGCACTGACTCTCAGCATACAACAGAAAATAACACAAGTCCATATATGGCATATGATCCTTATAAATGGGTGCAGAGAAGAAATTCTCAAATGATACAATTGGAAAATGCTTTGCAAGTGAATATTATGACTCATGGAAATACGTTGATAAATGCTGGAGACAAGGTAACTCTTAATTTACCCTATACATCTACAGCCAAGGCACCAGGCAATGAAAAATTTGATAAATTTTATAAAGGGCCCTTTTTAATTAAAAGAATTAGGCATGATTTTATTATGAATTCAAGTCCTACAATGCATCGAATGACTATGAATTTAGTGAAAGATTCTTTGGAAGAAGAATTAGATGTAACTGGCCCAGTTGAACCAACAGATATCAAATCTACTGTAGTAAAATACGAATACAACTAAAAGGAGATAGACAATCAACAAAAACTCTCGTACCATATCCAATAGTAAACAAATGAAAAGGGAAACCAAAATGGCAAAGACCAAGAATAGAATCAAAAAGATGAACTTCCAAAAACAAACCCGTGAGTACGAACCACTTTCAGAGAATGATAAATACGTTATAGAACTAGCAGGATATAGAAAACAAGAGTTAAGAGGTCAATCTAATGAAGACATTTCACGAACTACAGGAAGGTCTATACGACCCGAATATATTTAAGGCGTTCTTTCTCGCCGGTGGCCCTGGCAGTGGTAAATCATATGTCGCAAGAAAGGCCACCGGCGGTAGTGGACTCAAGTCAGTCAATTCGGATGATGCATTTGAGCACATGTTGAAGCAGGCTGGTCTGTCTCTAAAGATGCCTCCCGAAGAAACAGAACCTAGAGATATAATACGAGCCAAAGCAAAAGAATTGACTGATAAAAGACAGAAAAATTTTGTTGAAGGTCGCCTTGGACTTATCATAGATGGTACAGGTAGAGATGTAGATAAAATATTGGGTCAGAAAGCTAAACTTGATGAGCTCGGATATGACACATATATGATCTTTGTGAACACTTCTCTGGATGTAGCACTACAGCGCAATGCAGAACGAGCTCGATCAGTTGAAGAACCAATTGTGGTGAAATCGTGGAAAGATGTACAGAACAACATAGGTAAGTTCAGCAATATATTTCGGCAAGGATTTATCGTAGTTGACAACAACGATGCTGGTGAAGATATCTTTAAGGAAGTGTGGAAACGAGTAAAGGGATTACTTCGTAAGAAGGTCACGAACACACGAGCCAAGAACTGGATGGCAATGGAACTTGCCAAGAAGCAGCGAAAATAGACCATTATCTAGACATTACACCGTATGTATGTCCATTTACCTTTGTAAGAACAAAGTTATTGATGGAGCGTATGAAACCAGGCGAGATAGCAGAGATTCTGCTTTCTGGTGGTGATCCACTGGAAAATGTGCCCAGATCAATATGGGAACATGGATATGAAATAATATCACTTGAAGCTGAGAATGACGGTATCTATAAATTAATCATCAAAAAACCACCCCCTGTTGCATAAATGTCACACCCCACAAAAAAGTGATTTCACCCTATTGACATTTCCTTCTGGATATGCGATAATAAGACATAATCGAAAAGGAAATTGATATGAAACTTAAAAATGCGACTACAAAATTAGTAAAACATGCAGAATTTCTTGGAATGACCTTTGAGGAATTGATGATTTTTATTGTGAAAAATCCTTATGCAATTCCAGATAGTGTCATTGAGGCTTTTACCGTTTATAAGGGAAAATAGAGGTTATTTGATGGTTGAAAGAATCACAATGGATAAGGGGAACAACCTTGGATATGGTGCCAAGGACGGTGTTCTTCTAGGTCGGCGTTGGGGTTATGATATTCTTGATGAAAGTAAACGCAAAACTCTCAAGAACATTGTGGTATATGATCGGGCCCGCACAAAGCGGATGCGGAATTGGGATGATGAGATGGAAACTCATTGTCGGATAGCTGCTGAGTTAAGTCTGAGCAAACGGAATGGTGCCTGGCACGTTGATCTAGTTTCGGTTGATTCACGGTATAAGGGTAGGAAGCTTGCTAATAAGTTGTATAGGTTCCTGATGAAAACCCTTGGAATCACCCTGATGGCTGGAACTTCACAGTCTGTTGGTGGTCGGTATATCTGGAATACTCTCGCAAAAGATAAGGGTATTACGGTATACGCCAAGAAGGGGTTACACTCCACAATTGTTGATTTTCCCAAGGCTGGAAAGCGGGAATTGGTGAGTAACCTGATAAATCTGTACGATACCAAGGCTGCAATATTTGCGGTTGCGGCCTAAAATAGTTCTTGACAAACCCTCTATGGTATGGTACTATTAGGTATAATCAGAAATAAGGAAATGGTTATGAAGAAATACAATAATTGGGGTATTGACATGGGTGGTCTTTCGATGACTGATCCTGAGAAATATCGGAAAATTCATGCCGTTCTTTCAGAAAAAGGTAAAAAGGAAGACCTTCTAGACGTTGTTGAAACTGTTCCCTTGGAATATGTTCATAACCTTGCTGATGATAATCCGACTGCTGAGGATGCGGTAAATCTATCTGATCTAAAGACTGCTATAACTGTTGCATTGGAAACCCTAACTCCTAGAGAAGAACGGGTTTTACGGATGCGGTTTGGTATCGGATTGGATACTGATCATACTCTTGCGGAATGTGCTGCAGAATTTAGTGTGATTAGTGAACGGATTAGACAGATTGAAGCCAAAGCGCTACGGAAGTTGAAACATGCTTCAAGGTCCAAAAATTTGGTAGAATTCCTAGAGGCGGCCTAAAATAGTGCTTGACAAACCCTATATGGTATGGTAGCATACATATAGAAATTGAGAGAGAAGGACGAATCATGGCATATGTGAGTAAAGAGACTAAGAAGGAACTTACTCCTGGCATCAAAAAGGTGCTTGAGAAGTATGGTGTTAAGGGCACCATCAAGGTTAACACTTACAGCACTTTGGTTGTGACCTTGCGGAAGGTTCCTGCTGGGTTGTTCACTCCGAAGGAGCTTACTACTGGTGTGAACGTCTATTGGATTCACGAACACTTTACTGGTACTGCCAAGAAGTTTTTGACCGAATTGCTTGCTGCCATGAAGGGTGATAAGTGGTTTGATAAGAGTGATTCCATGATTGATTACTTTCATACCGCTTGGTACAACGATATCAAAATTGGTGCGTATGACAAACCTGTTGAGGTGATTGCCTAGTGTCTAGAACATGGTACACCCAACGTGAATGGGATAGAACTGTGGGGTGGGGCAAAGTTCCCAAAGAGTATAGTAAAATTGAGAGTGGTGATGAAGATGAACAAGAAGACCGAAGCGCTGTTGAAGACGCTGACGACTGAGGAAGTCGTAGTAATACACGCTGCTTATGAGCTTAAGCCTAGGTCTGTAGCACTTATTCATTTGGATAAGTCGATGACTGTTGATGAGAAGTTGGAGAAGGCATTTATGCTGACCAACTCCATTGACGATGCTTGGTATACAAATAAGAAGTTGCGGTATATTGGGCCAAAGAAATCTTGCCGAAGCACTATGGTAGGTGATTTTGTGCTTATCGGAAGTGATAAGTATGAGTGTAAAGATGTTGGATGGAGTAAGGTTTAATGATTAGATTTGTTGCTGGATTTTGTACGATAGTTGCTGGTGTTGGAGCCGCAGAAGGTTCTGCTGGTCTAGGGACTGCAATTATGATTGCAACAGTGGGCACCATGATCATGTTATGGGGAGTTGCTGGAATGAATGAGGAGAACTTAGGATGAAAAAACTTCTATTAGTTGGAACGTGTTTGCTTGCGTTATCCGCTTGTCAAGCACATAATCCACAAACACAAGGGGCACTTATTGGTGGCCTCACTGGTGGACTTCTGGGTAGTACGGTAGGCAAGGGTAGTGGAAGAATGCTCGCTACAGGTGCTGGTGCTGTTCTTGGTACAATTGTCGGTTCTAATCTGGCTGGTGGTACTCATGGTCATGCTCAACCGCAGCATAGGACTGTGGTAACGGTTGGTCAATGCAATCATATCGCAAATACTGGTGCTCAGGCATCATGTGAGCGTGGTGTTGCGGAACGTCATCGTATTGAACAGATGCGGGCTGAACGGCGCGCCTATGATTGTGGAAGATATGGAAGGTGTAATTAGATGTTAAAAGCAATGTTAATAGTGACAGCATTAGCTGGTGGTGGTGACTATACCGCAGAAATGTCATCCATGAAGGAATGTCTTGATGCAAGAGAAACTATTGCAAAGCAAGACCGTAATGTAAAAACTCTTTGTGTGCCTATGTCAGATGAAACGGCTAAGGTTCAAGAGTTTTTTGATATATTCTTGGATATGATTGATCAAATTAAGGAAAAAGAAGATTATCGTGAACGTGAAGGGTATGTATGCGATAGTTCGGTAGAGCCTGGTTTAGTAATTCAAACCGTTCCGGCTAGAATCAATTGCGATGAATTGCCTGAATCTCCTTTGTGGTTGCCTAAACCTGAGCATCCTTTTTGGAAAGAATAGGACTTTATCTTGTCAGACCCAATAGAAGAACAAATAAATCGAAGAATTGGCCTTGCTTATGACGCAAGGCAAGCAGTCAAATCTCAATGGGGGAAACTCTATTGGGATAGTGTACTAGCATATCTTCTTAGGCAGGCAAATCGTTTGAACTAAATACATATATGGTCATAATCACAGAAAAAGCAAAGGAATACATGCAAAGTGTATCCAATGGCGGATATGTAACCCTCGGCGTAAAAGGCGGGGGTTGTTCTGGATTCCAGTATACATGGGGTTTGTCGGAAACTAAAACTGATGATGAAATCATAGATAATATTTTATTGTTGGACTCATTGGCTATCATGTATGTGATAGGTAGTAAAATTGATTATGTTACAGAATTAGGTGGAAGTTTTTTAACAGTGGTCAATCCAATGGCTACAGCACAATGCGGTTGTGGGGAGAGTTTTAGTGTATGAATATAGATGTAAGGTATTGAGAGTCGTTGATGGCGATACAGTAGATGTAGACATTGATCTGGGTTTCGGTGTATGGATGCATAAAGAACGCATACGACTACATGGCATAGATACGCCAGAGAGTCGCACAAGAGATTTAGAAGAAAAGAAGTACGGACTGATTGCAAAGCAAAAGATAAAGGATTTTATGCCAGTCGGGTCAATGCAGACACTAGTGACTACCAAGGATAAGGCTGGTAAGTTCGGAAGAATACTGGGCAAGTTTCTCATATACGATAAGACAACAGATTCCCAAATGACTATTAACGATTGGATGATACGAGAACACCATGCGGTTGCGTATCATGGACAAAGTAAAGAGGATATTGCGGAAGGGCATTTATTAAATAGGAAATTATTGAACGGAGATATATAATGTGGTATGATAAGCTTAATGTTGAAACAACTGATGATATACTTTGGAGAATATCTAAAATTGAGTCCTCAATAAGACAAACTAACAAAGAAATTTTTAACTTGACTGAGCAGAGAGACTCGCTAAAGATAGAGCTAAAAGAAGCGAAGCAAAAAATTGATCCGAATAACTGATAATTTTCTGGATGATCATACTTTTGATGCGATAGGGAAAACCTCTATGATGTACTCAAAAGTACATTGGGTCGGCCGTCATGCACAATCGGAAAACCCTCTTCATGATCTAGTATACAAAGTATTTTGTCATGAGTGGCCTGATGGTCATGGCTCTATCAAAGGTGCTACTGCGTGGTGGAATATTCGCCCGATAGACCCCAAGCCACATAGTGATTTAATATCTTATTGTACATCTGGTGGAGTAGACTATACTCCTGATAATCCACCCACAAGGACGTTTATATACTATTTAAAAGCGCCTGAAAATGGTGGACAATTGAATATATACACCAAGCCACCGTTGGCCAATTTACATAATGGCATGAATTGGAAAACGTCAGAAACAGACTCTATAGCACCTATACCAAATCGCCTTGTATCTTTTCCTATCAAATATATTCATGCGGTAAATCCCTATCATGGTAATCGTGTATCCATTGGAATGATATTCTGGAATGAGCTACCGTCCATATACAAATCTTCTGATGATTTTGGTGGGCAGACAAATCCAAATTACAATACTTCCTTTGATAGGCCATGGGAGAAAGCTGAAAATCAAGAGAGTAATGGTAAATTAACCGAAGACTATATAATGGGTCATTCAGTATAAAAGAGTAAAAATGATCTGTGAATATTGTGGAAGGAATGATTTACCGTGTATTGTTATGACAGCAACGCTAAGAGATAAGCAAAATCCAGAAAAAATGAAAGAAATACAAATTACAGTATGCATGGATTGCTTAGAGGATAAAGATGGCAGAGTCCTTCATTGATGTACAAGAAGAAATGGAACTTATCAAAACTCGACAACAGGAACTTCTGGCTGAGGGAAAATACGGTCATGAGCGTGAAGTATGGAGACTACAGATTGTGTGGGAGTATCTAAAAGACAAGCACCTGATTACCACGCAAGGTAACGGAAAGATGCATTAAAATCATGCCTTGGTCAAAAGAAGAAGAAGAAAGCTATGCCCATATAGCGAGTATTAAGAGGCATATGATTGATTGCGTGGTATGCCAGTGTCCTATTACACCAATAGAACAAAAGAAGAACGAGGGTATGTGTAATTATTGCCATGCAGAAGTCACTATAAGAAGGGATAGTAATAATGTCAGATCATAAAATAAATAACACTATGTTTGATGCTGATCATGCATGGGGAGATGCTGATTATTACTATTGTGATGATGTTACAGTAGTAATTTATAAAAGAAGGTCTGATGGTAAGCCCTGTCGTATGACAATAGAGAAAAAGGATAATGTAAAACCCTCATCAGCTTGGGGGGATGCAAGAACAACAGTTACTATGGAGTAATATTATGAAAATAGAGATGTATACACAAGATATGTGCGGATACTGTACTGCCGCTAAAGAAGAGTTTGAAGAAAGAGGCTGGACGTATGTAACCCACAATATCAAACATAAAGAAAATTTAAAAAATCTGAAAGAATTAATGCCTAACGTAAGAACAGTGCCGCAGATATGGATAGATGATAAGCATATAGGGGGATATGATGAACTTCTAGAGTGGTTATTTGTGCCCACTAATGCGACTGTTTTAGAAGCTCCTAATGAAAAAGAATGAGAAATATACTGAGAAATCGCGGTGGGTAGACTATGATTGATTTTCTTCTATCTCTACAAGTAAAGTTCTTTGAGAACAGTGGCCATCTCTATGTACTAGGAGCAATATTGTTACTGGTAATAGTCTCTGTACTATTTCATTAATATGCGGAAGAATTGTGGGGGAATAACCCAAGTATTCCCATATATACCCAAGTAATAAAAAGGTTAAAATAAACATAGAGCTTCTGTGATTAAAGTTTGCAGGGTATCGACATTTTTTTTCGATTCATGCAGATTTTTTCACAGAAAGTGCTTGACAATCCCTTGACTCGCGTGTATACTGTGTATGT
>VTLG01015115.1_pt1 | contig 16317 bp, 25 predicted proteins | sample 4694571 | NCBI WGS metagenome assembly VTLG01 (sample SAMN12604809, study PRJNA352737) | marine metagenome | biome: ENVO:00000447; feature: ENVO:00000209|ENVO:00000569|ENVO:01000036; material: ENVO:00002151; isolation source: viral sequences binned using virsorter ...
GAATTTTGACATTCGTTACATTGATTTTATAAACGACTCTCCCGCAGTGTTTAAGTATGAGGTGGGGGGAAAGCATGACTGGCACTTTGATTCCATTCCGACGCAATCAACCAGAAAATTATCCTACACCCTTCAACTGTCAGATTCAAGCGATTATGAAGGTGGGGACTTGGAATTTTTTGATGGTGGTTCTAATATGACAAACCCTGAGTTCAGGCAAAAGGGTAACATCATAGTTTTTCCGTCCTATTCATGGCACCACATAACACCTGTTACTAAAGGCATCAGATATGCGATGGTTGGATGGATACACGGTCCTACATACAAATGAAACCTAAAATAATTCACACGGAAACATTTTCATGCGCCGATGACCATCCCATTGTGTATTACACCTTTGATGAGAACAACGAGGCGATTTGTGAATACTGCTCAGCTAAATTTATTTACAAGCCATTGGAACCGCTCTCCGCCTATATAAAAGATTTTCATGACAAAATGGTGGAGGAAAAGGAATTGCTTGAGATGTCAATGAAAGAATCATTTCGTCAACGGGATGAAAGAATAGAGAAAGAAAAAAAGACCTACTCCGAAGAGATGCAGGACAAGATTGAGCCTATCGACAATGACTATGTTAATAAAATTTTGAAAGGAAGTGGATGATCAGTGAAAAGCTGCAGTCCTACGTGGACACGCTCAATTCCATGGATGAGCCTATGGACCGATATACGTGGCTGATGGAGCTGGGGAAGAAGTCAGCGACAATTCCTGAACAGCACCGGTTGAAAGAGTTCGAGGTCCCAGGTTGTCAATCACAAACGTGGCTGGTTCCTCACTTTACATATGATGATAAGATTTATTTTACAGCTGATTCAGCTGCGTTGATTTCAAAGGGTATGGTGTGTCTTCTGGCTGATGTCTTTAGTAATTCTACAAGAAGCGATATAGCATCCTTTGAAGAAAAAGAATTAAACGGTTTGAACCTTGATAATCTTTTGACGCCTGGTAGGAGGAATGGGGTCTATTCGATGCTGAAAGTAATTCAATCGTACGGACAACGCAAAGACCAAACATCACAAACCTAAAGCAAATCTAGCGTCCTCACTCATCATTTCCTTGGTGAATGGTGGTGTGTGGGTAAGCTTGACTTTAACTTCACCTATTCCCTCCACTTTCATCACTGCCTGCTTGATGCTTTCAGAGATTGCCTCTGCCATCGGACAAAGCATAGACGTAAGCGTATGGGTAATAGTAACATCCTTATCCTTAATATCAATATCGTAGACCAATCCTAAGTCAAATATATTAATGGTAGTTATTTCCGGATCGTATACTGTCTTTAGTTGCTCGATGATATTTTCTTTCATTTCTTATTCCATTTCTCTTTAGATCTTAAGGTCCATCTTTCAAATGCACCCTTGTCTATTTCTTTCCTCACCATCTTCGCTCCTTCTGGGAGCTCAGTATGTAATGTCAGGATTTCCCCGTCATCACTCAGTTCCACCAGGGCCGGACCACAAAATGCGTCCTTTGTATAATCTGTTTCTTTTTTCTTGAGCAGTCTCACTTCCTTCATGCATGAGGATAATGATTCCATTGGAACATACTGTGTCATTCTATGCTCTTGATCATTCATATTTCCAAATATGAACATGACTATGACGCTAATTACTTCCATTTGATTCCCTCAATTTATCCTTTAATTTCTCTACGTCATTAAGCAATCGCTCTATGTCCTGCTGTGCTCTCTTTATATTTACGGAATTACTCATCATTGACTCCATATCAGATTGCATAGACTCAATTTGAGAACTAAGAAATTCTATGAGAAGGTCCTGCTGAGCATCCGCGGGTAAACTGCCTAGCTCACCCCTAGGCCACTTGATCCGGAATTCTGTATTTTTCGTGAGGTCTGATTCGGATAGAGTTACACGAGTTTCTAGCGTATTCAGGCGCTCCTGGATCCCGAAGAACGCGTACACGCCGATTGCTGTGGCCGCCAATATCGAGAGAAGGTTGCGCATAGGCATGCTGATCGCTGTTTTATCCGATACATTGAACCTGTCGTTAGCCATTACACCACCACCAATACAAATATTATTACTGCTATGATTCCAATGATTATAGCTGATTTATCAAACCAATCAGTCATTTAGTCTCCGTAGCTGTAGGCGCCACCCTTAGTCTGGTTCTGTTGAATCATGTCGTTGGATCCTTGCAACATCTGGAAAAGATCCTTGTGCTGTTGCTCTATGGATTTATTCTGCCTTACTATTTCCTTGTCCTTTTGATTCATTTTCTTCATGTCTCGCTGTAGTTCTTTCACATCTGCAATTAAATTTTCCAGATCCAATTTCATTTTGACCTGATTTTCAATCACTTCTTTTTTATTTTCTTCTTCAAAGCTTTTGTACATCTGGTCTACCCGAGAATCGAGTTTGCTCACGTACCATATGACACCAATACCCTGTACGAGCACAAATGCCACGACGGCGAATGATATCTTAAGTCCGTTCATCTAATTAGTCTTTTTTACTTTTGGAAATGTCCAATCGCCTTCTTTGAAAACTTTTCCAGTTTCCTTACTGACTGGTGCTCCTGCTGGACCAACACTTCTCTTGGTGCCTTTGAATCCTGGAATAGGACCTCCAACTGGTCCTTCTTTTTCTTTCTCGCTTTTTCCTTTATTTTTCATAATCTACTCCCATATGAAGTCTTGCTTCACTGTAAATGAATCTTTTTGCACGTCTTTGTCCTCGTCAGGCTTGTCTGTCAAGGTTTTTCCATATGTAACTGATGTCTTATGAGGTTTCATTGACATGCCGGAGCATCCTATCATAATGAACGTCAATAGTAAAATGATAATTCTCATGCACTCACAGGCTTGGGCATTCCTACAATAGGGAAGGAGTTAAAAGGTATACAAAAAGCCTCCGTTTTCATCGTAAGCTTGTATTCCGGTGGTTTTGCCTCGTATGCCTTCATAAAATTCTCCCGTGCCGTGATGCAGTTCCCTTCTGTTGGGTAGATTGCTGCATGGTATTTAATGGACGGTAGGTTTGGAGAAGACATGAGCATTAGTAGCAACCATATCTTGGTCAAAATTATTTTCCTCTTAAATATGTCTTATGGGGTTGGTATTTTAACCATTTTTTCCATTTATACCAGATAATTCTTATTCTACGCGCCACCAGTTTAGTCCTTTTAATAGGGACTCTGTCGCAACGAATGTGCGGCCAGAGTCCACTGAGATGAAATGAAGTTGAGAACTATTTTATAGCAGATTTGTGGTATAATTGCAACAAAAAAGTACTTATAAATAATGGCAGAATTCCTATAAAAAATTATAAATATTTTATCACATAAAAAAACTTGACATTTATTATAGAATATTATATAATGTTGCAATGATGATGAATAATGTTGAGACTAATAGGTATTTAAACTTTACCTATCCACTTTTTGCCGTCGTTGAGAATTTCTTCGGTGATGACATAAAGGGGAGGGAAATTATGATAGGAAAAAAACGGTTTGATGAATGGCTTAATAAGGCCAGAAAAGGGGAGCGCATTACCTACTTCCGTGGGTATCTGTGTGATCCTTGGCTGCAGCCTTATGATAAGGTCAAGCATGAGGACCATCCTAGAATTAAGCGTTTCCAGCAATATGTCCTTGGAATGTATGATGCAGGCAAAGTTACTCTTGTACAGAAAAGGCATGGAGCAATGGATTATGACTACATGGCGATAAAGAAGTGATTTGTTTCGCTATTAATATCGCCTTGTGGATAGTAGGATTATGGGTGGTACTGCAATGGATCTTCTAATGCTGTACTTCCTGAATCCTATCTTTGAGGGAGAAAGAGAAGATCTCTTAAGGCAAGGCCAAGACAATCGGGCGTTGGTCGCACATGATGATGACGCCGCAACAGAGCTTGGCCTTACCTTAGGAGAGCACGATACTGATTGCAATTAGTATTACTTTCTGGCTGAACAACAGTACCTAAGTTGTAAGGCACACTTGAAGACCAGTATGTCCAAATGGATGAGGGGTCTGAGGGTGGTTCCAAAGTACTAGTTAACCCCATGGAAATGTGGTTAGGCGGGAAAAGGTTGTGGGTGCGTTCACACTAGACCCACGAAAGCTCCTAAATAGTTGCTCGTAGAGGAAAGGCGAAGTTGAGGGGGGCGTGCCCCCCTTAATGGCAAAATTATGAAAAAAGTATCAAAAGAACAATTCCTGAAGGATCAGGACAAAATCAGGGAGAAGGCGCTTGCGGAGGAGAAGGCATTAAAGAACAAGCCACTGAAGCCGATTAAGTTTGAGCGACCGCAGGAAGGAAAGATTGATGATAAGATTGGTGGAATCAGGACATTCCATGTTGAAAAGGGTGAGGAAAAATACACCTACAACATCACGACCAAGCGCGAGCTAACATTCAACTACACCATTCGCGCTAAGAACGAGGAGGACGCAATGATTCGAACATTGAAATTCGTTGGGTCGGATGGCAGTGGAGTATACATGCAAGGACCCATGCAATTGGGTAAGCCACTCATAAGGGAGTGGATTGAGAGGATTGAAAAGATAGGATGATATACAACAGATTATTGAAATTAAAGGATGAATTGGGGAAGAAGGCTCTTAGGAGTCCACGCACTGCGGGTGAGCTGCTTGTGCGTAAAAACTATGAACGCGTAATGAACATTCTATGGAAGCGCTACAACTTTGGCATGGAAAAAAAGAGGGAAGAGATCTCTGATGACATGGAAGAGTACAGGATAGGTGATTTCCGGGATGAGATCATGGCGACAAATTTAAGGAGACCATAATGGTAAAGAAAAAAACTAAAAAGAAGAAAGCAAGGAAGCATCAGACACCCCTGGAGAAGATCAGGAAACAGCTTGACAAGCTCGAGGCGTTGCATGCAAAGGAAGAAGCCATCGTTGAGAACATCACTGATATCATTGATGACGCGCAGGCGGACGAGGAGAACTACGACTTCGATAAGTGGGAAGGAACGGACTAATGGACCCCGTAACTTTTGCATATATATTCTTTGGAACGCTGTGGTTAGTGGGTGTGTTGAGTGACTGAGGCTATTAAATACAAGTCAGTTGCCATAAAGGAACCCTATTATGACGCATTGGTGCGGATGGGGGAGAGTATGCACCGTGGGCCGGGACAAGAAATGATGCACATCATTGAGAAAGAGGCACACACAAGGGACATTAAAATTAAAAACAATAAGAAAGTACAAAAGAAATGAAGTCACTAGTTAAAGCCGGAAATGAAATTATCAAGATTGCTCTAGAATGTGAAAATCAGTTGGAGGATCTTCCGCACGTGGTGGGTAGAATACAGACCGAGGTTAAAGTCCACGGCCACCCCCTTCCCACCCTTTTAATTCTTGATTTAATTGAAGAATTCCTTAGTGATAAGGAGGAACGAAAGAAAGCAAGAGCGTTGGATGGATTTGATGAGGAAAAGGTAGCTGATGCTTTTGGAAGAGTGAGTAGGAAATGGAGTGGAGAAGAGGATATTAACTAATGACAACACTTAAGATCATAGATATGTTCCAGGTGGAGGAAGGAGCCATCAATCCGAAGACGGGGTTGACGGAGAAACCTTCATGGTATGTTAGATTCGAAGACATGTCCGATCGTGTATTGTTTAAGTCCAGACTGTTAGAACTATTATCCATGGGTTTCCGCAAGACAGTGGAAAACTTCAAGGCAGGTAAAGCTACCACTACGCAAGGTGGCGAGGCACGCTTCTGGGTAGTGGTATTCCAGGATTATGAGGTAAGGTTACAAACCAAGAATCAAATCATGGAAGTGGTAACGGAAGGACATAAACACAGAGACGATGAGGACAATGCCAAATTCGAACGAAACGGAAACGGAACAAAAGAAGAACAGTTCACCATCGAATAAACATCCGGATTGCTGGCCTATGGTCCGCATTACTTGGATGGACGCCATGGACGGCGATACGGGATGGGTGACTCTGGCTAAAATGCGTGATGCCAAGCTGGCGACGTGTGTTGACATTGGTTGGATGATAAGGAATGATGATGAGAGAGTTACAATCATGGGATCCTGGTGTTTGGATCCTCAAGAGGAAAAAGACGAGGATAAGGAGGGGGGAAGATATATAACGATACCTAAAGGATGGGTTAAGAAAATAGAATATCTAGAAAAGGCATATGGAGAGATTTGAGATAAATGTATGGAAGGACGCGGAACTACTCAGCAAGGAAATTGTTGAGTTTAGCAGCATTGACGAATGCTACAAATATGTCACAAATAAGTACCACGGCCCGGAATCATGGACTGGAACACATCAAAATAAAGCCGGTGTTAAACTGTGGCGTCCTCCTATTGGGATTAGGGTTACCTGGTCAAAACTAGGAGCCTATAAATACAAGCCACCTAAGATACCAGCTGAAGACAAGAAACTTCAAAGAGAACTGTATGATTCAATCACTCCTGAAACCATTCAAGAGTTAGGGCCTAATGAAATATATGCAAAAGTAAGAAAAGACTACTGGGGTCATCCTAATGCCAAGGGATATGAAGATAAGAAATGAGCGTAGTTATACCTAGAAAAGGAAAAACGAGGCATGGTAGACGACCACACCATAACTTCAAAAAACCTGTCAAGAAGTTTTATGGCATTACGATAAGACAGAAAAAAGTTCTTGACATCATTAAGAAATATCTGAAAACAAATGATCATGCGCCAAGCTATGAGGAATTAAAACAGCTTTGTGGCCTAAGATCTAAATCCGGGGTTCATAGATATCTTCATTGTTTGCGTCAAAGAGGATATATTACCTTTAAAGATCACATGAAACGTGGTATTATGGTATTGTGAATAGGGATCTCAGTGAAAAAAAGTTTTTTATTTTTTTATTTACCGGGATATTGCCAATACCGCAATACCTTTTGCAATAAATGATTGAAATATATAACTTATTAGGGTATTGGCAAGGTATTACCACTCTAAACGACGCAAGGAAGTTTTGTTATTTTTTAATTATAAAATGAGTAAATATATACATATACCAATGGGTTACGGACGATGAGTTCAAAGGTCATTGCCAATACCTCTGCCAATACCAAAGACATGTCTTTGAAATACCCCAAAGATGGGGAAGGGTTGACTAGTAGACAGAAGATATTTGTTCAAATTTTCGCAGAAAATGAGGGTAGATTGACTCCTACGGAGTGTGCTAGACAGGCTGGATATAAGGAGGATCGAGCAAATACAACAGCTTCTGAATTGTTAAACCCTAAAAAGTATCCGAAAGTTGTTAATGCATTGATAAGGAGGAGAGCTGAGATTGATAAAACACATGAAGTTAAATTACAGAAGCATGTTCAGGAGTTGGCAAGGTTGCGCGAGAAAGCACTTAATGAAAAGTCTTATAGTGCTGCTGTTAACGCTGAGCGCTTGCGTGGGCAAGCGTCCGGATTGTACATTGACCGTAAGGAAATCAGGACAGGAACTATCGACTCTATGTCGCGTGAAGAGGTTTTAAAATCATTAAAGGAATTAGGATTAGATGGAAAATTCAAAAAAGAAAAAACAGGAATGGTTCTTGAAGTTCAGGAAGAAAAATCCGGTAGCGAAGGAATTAAGGACATCACAGAAGTATCGGCCGAGAGTAGTTCGAGATCGTAAAAAATATGACCGTAAAGACGGAAACAAACTTCTGGAAGAGTTTAAAGAAATTATTGGACGATGGTAAAGGGTATTGTTATTCTCGTATTGAGAGCTACGCTACGCCAGGATTCCCAGATTGCATAATATTTCATAATGTTACAGGATTCTTTACTATTGAATTAAAAGTTGCAACGAGTAGTAATAAAATACAAATTTCTACATTTCAAAGGGCGTGGAATACCATTTATTCCATTCACGGAGCTCCTGTATTCATCTTAGTTAAGCTCCTGGGCACAAGGAGCGTTAAACTATTTGAGGGGGCCAAGGCCCAAGAATTATCCCAAAAGACCCTCGATGCGGTGACCGGGATATACGAAGGACGGCTCGAGGACCTCGACCTGTGCACCGTGGTCCGCGCAAACTCCCAAACTCCCCCGTAATACAAGTATTTTGTGAATAACCTGTGGATAACTTTCCCGGGAGCTGGGCGCCCGGCGCCCGGTGCGAGTGACTGACAAGTTCAAACTCCCAAACTCCCCTATATGGTATAATATTTCGGATTGACACACAAGATGTGGTGAGCTGGTGAAGGCACCGGGCGCGCGCCGGGAATTCCTGTGCATCAGGGAAAATAGAACGGCGGAAATCCGCCATTATTCTAGTCCTGACGCTTCCCGGGCTCGACACTTCCTCCTGTCCATCTGGAGATGGAACTTGGGCAAGCTCCAAAACTCCCAGAAAACAGCCATTTTACCCAAGATCCAAGACTGGGAGGCAGCTGCGTTAGTTCCCAGGGTCCCGGGATTCGAGTGGCACGGACGGAACGGCTGTTGTGAAAAAGTTTTTTAAGGGGTTGACTTTTACGAATCAAAATGTTATACTACATTAGTTCATTAGAAATAGAGCTAGAAAGGAGTAAAAATGACTGATGAGCAGATTGAAATGCTTTGTAAGGCAATTGATAACATTACAAATGCATTAAATACTAATAATGCTACATTGGAAACCATATTGGGACATTACAATGGTATTGTTCCCCAAATGAGAGAGAATGTAGATAGAGCAAATAGATTTGGTCGAGAGGCTGAAACTAACGAAGTTGATAATGCTGTAGCTAATTAGACTTCGTAAATTGGAGGAGTAGGAGTTCACTGCAACGAATAGAAAGTTCGCAAAACTCCGAAACTCCGTCAAGGGTTAATTACCCAAAGGTGTGGATAACCTGTGGATAAGTCGTCGGGCGCCCGGGGCGCGCTGCGCACCTGTCAAGTTCCAATCTTCCTAGATTTCCGCCATTTCTTTCATTGACTTCACTCCTGGTTTATGTTATAATAGATCCTAGAAATATGGATCATTTAATTACACTACTAATACCGCTGAAAATAGCCATTTTTTGCTATTGTGGATACCTGCTGCTGCAGCATCTCCTGTAAACTCCCCAGAACTCCCTGAAGAATGTGACCCAAGTATATTGGTCCGAGGGGTGAGCTGTGAGTTGCCGGGATCGCGCGCCGGGCGTTTCAGTTCAGGATAATAGTTATCCACAAGATTGTTGGATTGGCTATTGCTTTGAATTTGGATTCGTTGTATAATACATATGTTGATTGGCTAGTGGTTAGCGAATCAATCAATAGGGGAAGGTTAGTAAGCAATAGCTTTAAATTATACTAACCAAGCCTTCCCCACCAATAGAAATAGAATTTGATACCCTGAAGTAACGAAGATTCTGTTTCTTATTTTAGGCACGATTTAGAAAAATCAACCAGTTGAGTGGTCTTCACCACAAAACGAGCATAAATATAAGGTTTGGGGTGAAACTCCCCAAACTCCCCTGACACTATACACACATTATACACAGCTTATCCACAAGTTCCCGGGCAGGCGCCCGCGGGACAAACTCCCCAAACTCCCCATTACCGAAGAAGTTCGAGATGTCGAATTTAGTTGAGTTTCCCGGGATCCCGCTGGAACGGGTCGTGAACATTGGACATAAAAAAAGGGCGTTATTGCTAACGCCCTTTTCAACCATCAACAAGGAAGGTTATTCTGTTAATCCAAGTTTCTTTAGAATATATCCTACATCATTCTGTAAATGGACTAATAAATCTTTTCCCCCTTTCTCTCTATTTTCTGCTGCCCATTCAACAATAGCATTACATAAAATGCCACAAATGATTTTCCAGTCTGGGTGGTTTGCTTTAGGCATTTTTAACAAGTCCTGAAGTTCTACACCTTCGATGGCTTTTTGTGTTTTAACATACTCCACCAATTCTGTGATTAGTGGAGTAATGTTAGTATTATTAACAGTGATTAGTTCTCTACCTTTAGGCATTGAATAACCCCATTCTGTTAATAGCTTTATGGTGTTTATGAATATTAAGCTCAAGTATTCGACCACAATTAACTACAAACCAATGATTAGTTAAAACATTGTAAAGTAATATGTTTTGATTAGCATAAGTTTTAGTTGGTTTTGTTGGGTCAATTTGCTTATGTTTCATTAAGTCACCAAGAATTGCACAACGCACTTTCTTTTCTTCGCCTTGTGCATTGTTAAATCTAACTCTAAATGTGTTAGTTCTAACTTTTCTTACAAATTGATGTTTATTCATTTCTATTTCTCCTTGTTATTAGGTTAAATAAACAAGTATTACATTAAACTAATTAATGACAGTTTATATAGTTAATTGCATTATTTTAAATAAGTTGTGGATAAGTGTGTTAATAACCTGTGGATAACTCGACCGGGATAACCTGTGGATAACCTGTGGATAAGTTGCGCCCGGGCTCTTATTGCGGCTCACTCCGTTCGCCGCCCGGTCTAAGCTACCTTGTTTCATCCACAGGGTGGACTTATCCTCTCCAATCAACCTCCTAGACCCCCCATCCCCCCCTTTTTACAAAAGCATGCTTTGAAAATAACTGGACACTGTTTGGCAGTGACAATGTGTTGAAAATTCGTTTGAAATGATGTATAAGGTACCCTATCTAAAAAATTTTTTAAAAATGGAAACATTTTCTAAACTAGAATCGTTGGATACCAACACTCTTAAGCTAATTTTGAGAAATGCGATTGTTGAAAAGCAGGAAAAAGCTCAAGGTGATTTTTTAAGCTTTGTTAAGTATGTTTGGCCTGATTTTGTCCAAGGATATCATCATAAAATCTATGCTGAGAAGCTAAATCGCGTCGCGAGCGGCGAGCTGAAGCGTTTAATCGTAAATATGCCCCCAAGGCATACAAAATCCGAATTTGCGTCGCATTTGTTCCCCGCATTCTTCATGGGTCGACATCCAAAGGCAAAACTGATACAAACAACCCATACGGGTGAATTATCCATCCGTTTTGGAAGAAAAACAAAAAATTTATTGGAATCCGAAGAATATGCGAAAATTTTCCCTGATGTCACTCTTGCGGCTGATTCTAAAGCTGCTGGACGTTGGGAGTCAAATCATGGTGGCGAGTATTTTGCTGCTGGTGTTGGTGGTGCAATTACCGGTCGTGGTGCTGATTTGCTTATTATTGATGATCCTCACAGTGAACAAGATGCGCTATCTCCTCATATTCTTGATTCTCATTACGAGTGGTATACTTCTGGTCCTAGGCAACGTTTGCAGCCTGGTGGCGCAATTGTGCTAGTCATGACGCGTTGGTCGGTGAAAGATCTCACCAGCCGATTGCTCGAGGCCCAAGGAAAAGATGAACTGACGGACCAATGGGAAGTTGTAGAGTTTCCTGCCATATTGAATGACAAACCCATGTGGGGAAATTTTTGGGACTTGGAATCCCTTCAAAAAGTAAAAGCTTCCATACCTTTGACGAAATGGAACGCGCAATGGATGCAGAATCCAGTCGCCGAGGAAGGAGCACTCATAAAGCGTGAATGGTGGAAAACTTGGGAAAGGGAAAAGATTCCAGAATTAAAGATGATTATACAGTCCTACGATACGGCGTTCTCCAAGAAGGAGACGGCTGATTTTTCAGCTATCACCACGTGGGGAATTTTTAGGCCAAGCGAGGACAGCGGCGATGCACTTATCTTGCTTGATGCGAAAAGGGACAGGTGGAATTTTCCAGAGCTTAAAAAGATGGCACTGGAGGAGTATAAATACTGGGAACCTGAGGTGGTTTTGATAGAGGCGAAGGCTTCCGGACTGCCTTTAACTCATGAGTTGCAAAAGATGGGAATACCTGTTATAAACTTTACACCCTCGAAAGGAAATGATAAACATACGAGGGTAAACAGCGTGGCCCCGCTATTTGAAGCGGGAGCGATATGGGCGCCCAAAAAAACTTTCGCCGAGGAAGTAATCGAGGAATGCGCGGCATTTCCCTTCGGTGATCATGATGACTATGTTGACTCAACCACGCAGGCTTTAATGCGTTACCGACAGGGATATTATGTTGGGTTAGGTGACGATTTTAAGGACGAGCCAAAAAATAAGATTGGTGAGAGGGAATATTATTAAGTGGCTAAAAAACTATACCTGAAAAATTTATTAGGCGAGCTTTCGCTCGACCGTGCTTTATTGCAAATTTTGGATCAACCTTATTTAAAGGACCTCGCATCACGCCTCAAGGAAACTGAGGCCGTGCAGGAGATTTTCAAAAAGCTTCAGAAAGAAGAAAGCATCATGGATTGGATGGATTACGATCAGCTTATGAATCTTCGTGAAGTGACGATTCCTCAAATGCTCATCAAGGAATCAGGGCTCGAGGAACCGGGTTCTCTTCCAGGAGAGATAGGGACTACGTTCGACGAGCAGTTCGAGGATATTCTAGGACCTCTTCCAAAGAAAAAATTTGCGAAGGGTGGAATTAAAGGATCTTTTATCAAGAATATTCTGGGTACCTTGATTGATGAGTTCAGTGAACGACTAGGTGTTGAAGGTCCTGTTTTTGATGAAAATCCACAAGCCTATACAAGGGATATAGCTAACTGGATTAGATTGAATGTAGGTGATGAATTCTTTTTTCATCCAAAAATAGCTGATTCCATTAAAGGCACTTTAATGCATGTGGACCAAGTTGACCTTGGAATGGAGGCTGGAAAAAAACATTATCCTGACATAATGGAAACAGCGATGGAAAAATATCCACAATTTAGTGGAGTGGGGGATGATTTATCCAAATTAGGAATTGAACAAGAAGACCTCAGGAACGCATTAGGAAGTGCATATTCAACAGCTCATACTTTTAAAGAAATTTTAAATGCAATGGAGAAGGCAATTAAATATCAAAAAACATTTGGCGATGATCTTCCTAAGAATGCACGCGGAGGAATCGCGGCGCTTCAAGAAGGTGGCGAGTTCGGAGATGTCGTGGAATGGATTACTGGAGATTTTAAGGGAAAAAAATACACGCGTGACTGGAATAAACTGACGAAGGAACAGCAGGAGATTTGGAAAGAGGCCATGCGCAAGAAGCACGGAAAGGACTACAAGGGGGACTACATTCCGTTCAGGAATTATTCCTATTGGAACCCTGAAACAGAAGGCTATCAGGATACCCCAGTGACCGAGGAGCAATGGGCCAATGAGCCGCACATCCTCAAGCAACGGCGCGAGCACAAGGAGGTCACCCCTTACGGTTATGACTCCCCGAAGGCTTGGAAGGAAGTATTAAAGCAGTTAGGTCTCGATGAAGGTGAATGGTGGAAAGCGTATGGGGAAGGAAACATTCCTGGAGTGCACGGACCTGTCGGAGGATTCTGGCACACCCTCACGGCTCCAATGGATGCTTATGAACGAAACGCCGAGGAATGGTCTGCGCAGACAGGACGACCTGTAAAGTTTTTAAATGAGATGGCTGGGGGACTGGGAGTTGGACTCCCTATTGGATATGCTGGTTCGTATGGCATTGGTGCGCTTATTCGAAAGTTTGGAAGTGCAAAAGTTGCCCAGATGATGGCGGAAGCGTTTCCGTTGACAATGAGTAAAAAGGGATTGTTAAGTTTATCAAACTGGAAAAAATCCTTATGGAGAAATCCTAAGGAGTTAATGAAACTTCACTGGACGAACTGGAGCAAGGGAATTCCAGGACAGATTCTAAAAAAACTAGCCCCTTCAGCGGCGGCTAAGTTTGGAGCTGGAAGTTTGGCTGGACCCGCTGGATGGACTGCAGCTGCAGGCTTGACAGCGTGGGATGCATACCGTATCTATAAATGGCTGCAGGAAGGACAGCAGGAGAAAAAGGAGATAGAGGCTCTATCGGAGTAATTTGACAAAATGAATGATATAAAGTATAATGTAATGGAAGATGTCGTTCCGAAGTTGACAGAATCAGAAATGGCGCACATGGCTAGTGGCGGTTCAAAGGGAGTATCAAAATTTTTTGGTTCACTGGTTGAAGATACACTAGGAGAAGTGGAATGGAGAAAATTGATGGATGAATTTCTCGAGAAGAATGTTGGTTCATTCATTAAGAAATATGTTGATAATTCATCGATTGATCCGTATTGGTTTAAAAAACATGATTGGCATCCATTAACAAAAGAAAAAGAATTAATATGGGAAATGCCTGAAGGTGTGACAAAGAAAGAAGATATTTTTTGGGATCAGGATTTAATTAGTGAAAGATTTGGAAAACCAAAAAGGACCTCTTCCGGCGCGTGGAGGGGTGACCCCCATGTATCTGGATGGGGAGGAGTTCAAGAGTTCTTGGACAATTACAAAGGTGAATTTGGTGACATAGAATGGCAGAAGAATTTTGGAAAAATGTATGAGAAGGTTCCTTATAATGAATTTGACGCTTTTGGCGATACAATAGAACAGATGCTGCATAAAATATTCGGTGATGAAATGGCTCCTACCGGGGAGAAATTTTTTACCGACATGACAACCATAATGGAAACTCTTCGTAAGCAACTTGATGAGGTAAAATTATGGCAAGCTGCATATGACACATCGCCCCCTCAATATAAAGCGGATCAAGCATATATGTTACAGCATCCTAAAGAACAGCTGAACAAAACTTTAAAACTTATTAAAGACGCCATATCTAAAAAAGAGAATGCTCCATATCATCCTTTCGATGATCCACCAGGAAAAATAAGCATGAATTCACGTGGAGGACTCCACGGTTACGCCGCAGGCGGAAAAGTTGGGCAATATTTCATTAGAGAGCCCGTCAAGGCGGTTGGAAAGTTCCTCAAGGACAATATTCCACCCGTATTTTCAAAAGTGGCGGAAATTGTCCCTAAAATTGAAGGCGTAAAAGGAAAATTATCCTCAATATTCAATAAAGACAAGAATGTATGGGAAGTTGGAACAATTTATGGCGACAGAAAAATAAAAGTTAAGGATAAATGGGTAAAAAACCCCGATTTAAAGTTTGATGTCATAGATTCCTTCAAGAATCAGGCATCCGCTAACAGATTTATCAAAAAACAGCAAAAACAGGCGTCACAAACGCTTGGAGCTCCAAAATTACCGGAAAAAACGGAAGGGGCACTCTACTGGAAGTCAAGAAAGGCTATTGAGGATGCTCCATTCGAGACGGCTCCAAAGAAAAACTGGCTGGATTACCTTATCAGCAGAAATATAGGGTATAAGGAGCTTGGAGATACCTCATTGCTTGTTACAAAAACTGGGGTGGGGGAAGACGGAAAGCCAATAAAGATTCCAGAAGGTGGATTCTTGTTTGGAGATGACACTGGTAGAATATCAAAAAATGATTTTCTAAAGGAATTTGATGAGATTGTTCCTAAAATTAAGGTCCATTTACTTGGTAACCGTAATTTCTTTGACGGATTGCAGCATTTGGAAAGAACGTTAGTTCCTGTTGCAAGGAAAATTAAAGGAAAAGCTTACCACGATGACATAGAAGGGGCTAAATACTACCTGGACTATCCACGTGCCGATTTTGACGTAGGATTTGAGGGTTTTTTAAGATCCGTGAAGGATATCATTGGTTTTGTAAGATCCAAGGCGAAGGATACTCCCAGTTCCAAGCATGCAGAATCCCGCGATATTTTTGAAGCTGAAATGGTTGAAAATGCCGTTAAAAAGATTAATGCGCTCTTCAAGGACCGTTATGGTGTTGATGATGTCGTAGGGACGGGAATTGATCAGACAAAGCACCCTAATCTGCCTTTTGAGGTTACTAAGCTAGGTAACAACATTGCTGATATATTCAGCAAGCGTGGAGTGCAATACAAGGTCCGTGGACAGCCGCAGCATGAAGGGGATCAAGTAATGGCGGGTGGATATAATCATAATGAGATTGTATTTTCTTTTGAACCGGGAAAGATGAGAAAGGGAGAGAAAAAATATACTCCTGGTCATTCTTTTAATTTAGGAAAGGATGCTGAAGGAGGATTTGTTCATGCAAGGATCTCGGACAGGATTGACGAGGCAGGAAGAAAGATTCTTTTTGTTGAGGAAATTCAATCTGATATGCATCAAAGCGTTCACCACGGAGGGCAATCATACGCACCTAGAAAAGACCGAATAACACCCAAGAATACGGAACTGGAAGAACTTGTTGCCTTGAATAAAGACGCGAAGAAAGCGTTAAAAAACATTAATAAGAATCTTGAGAAAGCGCAGGCGTCAGAGACGCGTGGACGAACGCCGGAAGAGATTACAATGAGACAGGATTTAATAGACGATTTGCAGGTTTCGCGTGACTCCTACATCAAGGAAATT
>VTLG01016842.1_pt1 | contig 16317 bp, 19 predicted proteins | sample 4694571 | NCBI WGS metagenome assembly VTLG01 (sample SAMN12604809, study PRJNA352737) | marine metagenome | biome: ENVO:00000447; feature: ENVO:00000209|ENVO:00000569|ENVO:01000036; material: ENVO:00002151; isolation source: viral sequences binned using virsorter ...
GGTGAGGGTGTTGCTGGTTCTTGTGTTTCTGTATTTTGTTGAGTGTCACGAGAAGATAATTTCTGTTCCAGTTGGGCATAAGCTTCTGCCATATCTTCTGGACTTTCAAATTTATCAGGTAACCAAGAAGGTTTCCCATCATTTCGTGCTACACTCTGAACTCTTTCAGCCTTGTCTATCATCTCCTGAATATGTTCTTGACTTTCAGGAGCTTCTTCTTCAAATGTATTTATTTCTTCTGCCATATTTTCCTTCCTACATTAACTGTTCAGGGTTTTGCATTGCACTCTTAGCAATTTCAGGAGCTACATCACCTACGACTTTACCCATAAGTTGACGTTCCTCCATTTGTTCTTGCTGTTGTAACATTGCTTGCTGTTCTTGTTGTTTCTCTTCTTCAGTTTTCAAAAGCCCTTCGGTATCAATTCCGAGTGATGCCGCTAGACGACCAATATACTCATTAACATTTAATTCTCTCATAGCTACTTCAGCTCCAAGAGGTGCTAAATGTTGTAAGAATCCTGCAAGCTCATTTAAGTCTTGTCCTCTCCCAAGTGCCTCAACACCTGTTACAATAAGAGGTTTCAAAGACTCATCAGGAAATTTTGGTAACTTTTTCTCTTTCTGCATTTTATTCATGAGGAGTTGTACCAAGGGCAATTGAAATTCTTGAGACAGAATAGAGTAAACTCCACCTAGAGCTATCTCTAATTCTTGGTATGCTATTCTTATTTCTTCTGCTGTTACTCTTTCTGCATCTCTCCTGACAGAAGAATTCATGAGAAATACACGAGACAGACGTTCAGCTAAAACTCGTATTGTATCTTGAGCTACACGAAAGTCTGCCGATTTTTGAAGTTGTAAAGTAGATACGTCATTATCATCTCCTGTGACAATTGCACCATTTGGTGAATCTGCTAAAGTCTTAATTCTTGTAGTACCATTTGGACGTACTAAGAATAAAACTTTAGATGCTGCCGCACTACCTTCTACAATAGCCTTAGTTAAACTTTCTAAGGACTTTAAATCACCAATATATTCTTCTACAAATCCTCTTCCATAATCTTCACCATCTATATGTGTGAATCGTAAAGCTATAAATGGACATTTATTTTTAGGATAAGTTCCTTCACTTCCTGGAACTGTTTCTCCTTCTAATTCTTGATGGACTTTCCAATTCCTACCTTCCCATCTTACACATGTATAAAGATCTACAGTGGATGATCCAAAATCATCATAGTCTTCTGGTTCTGGTAGTAATGATTTAGCCTTGTCGGGTAAAGATAATGGAGAAAGTGATTCCTTAATTATAATTTTTAATACATTTCCCATTGAGTCTCTTTTAACTACGTACCTGTCTAGTCTAAAGACTCTCATTTGTTCGTTTAGAGGAAGGTAAACTAGAACATTCCCTGCCACCAATAATTGTTTTAATGCTTCTGAAATAGGTACACGAAATGCACGAACTTCGATTTCTTGCATTACCATTCTCTCTATTTTAGCTAGAGCTTCTTCTACTTCCCCTTGTTGATCCGCTACCAAAGCTTCCAATTCTGCATCATCTATTACTAGACGAAAGAAAGGAGCATTAGGAGGGAGGAGCGAAAGGAGTAATTTACTTGATAAATTATTTACACCTTCTGCTCCTATGGATTGGTAGGGAGTAGGGAGAATGCTTGTTCCTGAGTGACCTTGTTCAGGAAGCAGAGAGGGAATAGTTATTTCGGAAGCAGTTCTTGCACGTTCAAGGTAAGACCAACGATCAGATGTTAATTGTGCATATAAGGACTGGACTTGGCCTACCTTTTCTTGGTACTCTGTATCTACACTAATAGTTTTCATTTAATTTAAGCTTTCATAGTAGAGGTAGGTCGTCTTACTCTTAATGATCCTCTAGTAAATTTACCTTGTGCTCCTCCTGTTTTCGTTTTATGTGCAAGTGAAGCTCCTATACCTTTTAGTCTATCTGATGTACCTTTACCTGAAGCTTTATCTTCTTCTTCTTCTTCTTCTGGTGCTGGCATATCTCCAAATGGTATTTCTGACTGTGGTGTTATTGCACTTATAACAGGATCTAATACACCTTCTTTAACATCTGTTACTAAATCTCCTAGAGGTTCTAATGATCCTGCCACTGTTCCTACTGGATCTGTTACTACATTTTCAACTTGTTCTCCTACATCACTTACTGCCCCTGTGACTGAGGAAACTGCGTCACCTAATGAACCACCCAAACCTCCACTTGAACCTCCTCCACCTTTACCTCCACCTCCTCCTCCACCTCCTCCACAAAGGGTAAGGTGTCCTTTGTATTCAAAGGATTCAGAAGATGTTTCTACTAGCTGACCATCTATCCATTTATAAATTATTTTTGTATATATTTTCATAGTAGTTTATAGGGGAAAGTAGAATTGGTAACGAGTTATAACATTACTCCATTCTTTTGTTGTCTCTGCCATTTCAGCAAAATAATCTAAGTCGCTATAACAAAACATTCCTACACATTCATTTTCTTTAGCGAACTTTGAGATAATTTTATATGAATCATAATACCATCGCATTTTTTCTTGATCTTCCATATCAATGAGTCTGGTAGATGCAACTAATACAAGAGTTTTTTTATAAGTAAATTCACATTCTTGTAATTGTGTAAGTAAGAGATATTTTTCTTCATCTTCAGACCAAAGATGCATATTAGTATTGAAAGGATTTAATAATCTTCCATAAATATCCTTATAAATATCATTAGTCCCACCAGTTGTAAGGATATTACCACCTTCTGTACCAGTAAAAGCTGTCTCAATTATTTTTTTATACTTATTCCAATTTTCTTTTATTTTCTTTTGACTAAGTTGTTTTATCATACCTTCCTATTCATTAATTAATTTTCTGTTCTATGTCCTGATGCGTATTGAGCACTTGACCACTTCTTAATACCTCCTCCTGAACCTGGCCCTGATCCATAACCTATCTTGAGAGAGGATCTACCATATCCTTTTGCCCCTTTATTTAATTTTAAAGTTGCGGCTCTACCTTTTAGAGTTCCTGCACCTCTCATTGTATTGTCTTTAAGATCAACAGCATCTACATTCCATTCACCACCACCACCACCTCCGTCATCTTTATTACGTTGGAGTTTATCGGCAGGATCTTGAAGAAAATCCACAAAATGATTAAATGTTTCATGCGTATATCTCATACCCATGTCTAATCTATCATGAATCCATCCTCTTCCTGTAAGTCCTTTACCTACATCACCTATAAATCCAGTTAAATTTCCTGAACCCTTATCAAACCAATCCATGTTAGGAGAGGTAGCTCCATTATATGAAGGTACTCCAATGTTACGAGGTTTTAAACCATCTTGAATCTTACCTCCCCACTGATCTATTCCCATTCCTGAACTAAATTTAGACAACTCTTCAGTGAATCCTGTTTGGAATTTATTTGTTAATTGGTGTGTGTTTGAAAATATATTTGAAGAGAAGTTCATTCCTTCTGAAAAAGACATACCAAAAAGCATTGCTCTACTTCCTTCATCAAATATATTAAAAGATCCTTTAGCAAAAAGATCTATCCCTTGAGCACCATAACTTAAAGTTTTATTAATGCCAGTAGTAAGAGACAAGGACTTACCTCTTGCTTGAGGTACATATTTTCTTACCATCTTAGTGAACATACTCATATTATCTATCCGATTTAATTGTTATTGAATCTTGTAAATTTTCTTCTGCTATTATTGAAGAGGCTTCATAAGTAGATTTAATAAGTTCTATCACTTGTTGTTGTCCTTGTAATAAACGTAAATCCTCTATACTACAGTCCGAAGGAGGTAACTTATTAGGAATAGTAGTCTCTAACCAAGTAATAAGTTCAGGAGATATACCATATTCCGCTATTTTTCCGTGTAACATATTAAAATATTTCTCTATAAAGGTTGTTTTTAAGGTATTTCACAAGAATTTCCTGTACATGCCATCTCTTGTGAAGAGGTAGTGTAGTCTACAGTTTCATATTCATTAAGTTTTGTCCAATTTAAGGTAGGTATTTTTTTAGCTAACTCTTTATATTCTTTTTCTGTACACTCTTGGTAAGGTGCTTGCTTATAGACATGATCAGAATAGGGAAGAAAGCTAATACCAGAAATAGAATGGAAATTATCAAATACAAAAGCTCCAACTTCAGGCCATTCGTTCTCTTTGACTGAGATTGTGCATGATGGTTTATGTTCGCACCAGTGTTTTGCATATACTAACCATAATTTTAATTGTTCAATGGCAGATAATGAATTCCTCATCACAGATTTAGAAGGTGACTTAACTGGAAATGAGAATACTGCCACATTATGAGGTTGTGTCACATCAGGTTCTACTGGTACTCCCGCATCTGACATGTACTTACCTAATGGATCTTTCAAATCTGATCTCACTGTCCTAATATAATAGGGAGAGTGTCTTGCATGAATACCACTGGCAGAATCTACCAATTGAGATACTGTTCCAGAAGGTTTCACACATGTAATTGCACTTGAAGAATTAATATTTAATTTCTTACTCCACTCTTTATTTACTTTTATAGTCTCATTTTTTAATGAATTTAATAATGATGGTAGATCAGAAGATAATTTATTTAGTAAAATATTGTCCATAATTCCTGTTAAGGACACACCAAGTAGCCTCTCTTCCTCACAATTTATCTTCCAATCACTAGATAAGTATCTGAAATTAGTGAGAGTACTCTGCCAAGTACCAAGAATTGTAGCTAGTCTTATCTTCCTTCTTAAATCTTTCAATTTATCCCCTGAACGGACAATTACCTCAGAGAGGTTACAGAACTCTCGTGAACGCAATATTATCTCTGAGCAGGGATTCGTACCAAAGTCCTCTCGTTCTTCTCTTCTACCCTCCAATTCAATACATTTTTTCTTAGAATTATACGAAGAAAAGATTCCTCTCTCTCCACTTTTAGATTCATAGAGTGCAGTCCACTCTCTAAGGAAAGTTCCTACGTCAGGCTTGGTATGATAGTTAGTAGAATTATTTGCCAAGGCTCTTTGAGGAGATTCTTCCCACCATCTTCCAGATTTTGCTGTCCTCATTTGATCATCTCCTAAATCTGAGAGACTAATCAAAGCACTTCTTCTTACTCCACCTACTACTACAATTTCTGCTATCTTTGTAATGATGTCATGACATTCAATAGGTTTTAATCTTCTACCTTTTGCTTGACGAAAACTTTTTACTGTAAATTTAAACAAAGCGTCTAATGGTTCAGGCCCACTAGCTCTACCACCAAAAGTTTTTAATGGTGCTCCTGCTGGTCTGATTTTTTGAAGATCCCATTTAGGGATTACGCCCACATAAAGTAAGCTTACCAATTCACGATAAGCTTTAGCCCATCCTAACTTACTGTCTCTCACTTGTATAAGAGTGTCCGTGTTATGTAATTCATTAGGAACGATTGGAAGTTTTTCTGTATGTTTTGCTTCCACACTAAATCCTACACCTGTTCCATTCATTAGTACGTACAGTATTTCATCAAATGAACGAGGAGAATCAACATGAAGGTATGCACAGTTGTATCCTGCCACGTTCTCTTTTTGTAAAGCTGCTCCTGCTGTCATTAGACAACGCATACTAGGCATGATTTCCAGGTTGAGGACAGCAGTTTTTAATTCTTTAAATATTTTAGGAGTTATTTGAAAGTTATAATTGTTTTCTAAGTGTTCTTTGAAGAACGTAAAGTATCTATGGACTGTCTCTTCCCATGTCTCTCTTCTTTCTTTATCATAATCCCAACGTGAGTATCTTGAAAGGTGAATATATTGTTGATACTGTGTAGGTAAATACTCATCTGCCATCTTTTTCCCTTTCTATTAATCTTTCTAAGTATGTTCTTGCCTTTAATAAATCATTTACACCACCCTTATGAGGATAACGTGAAACATATTTAATAATATTTCCTTCCAAGAAATCTAATTCATTAGCCATTATATATTCAAGAGGTTGGATACCAAATCCTACTTTATCATAGTGATCAGGATTTGTAACTTCTTCTTTTTCAAATGTCCTCTCTTTCTCTCGTTCCCTATCTATTCTATCGTGTACATAATTTGTCATATTGTCCTCCATAAATTAGGTTCATGGACTATCTTCGTCTCCTTCACAGGATTAGCATCGAAGGTTTCTGCTTCCCCTTTCGGAGTCCATAACACTACTTGTTTTGTAGTCGTATCAAACTCTCCATGTCTTAAAATTCTTGCCATCCTAGCATTCTTTATGACATCTTCTTCTGTCTGTCCTGATTTCAAGTAAGCTTCTCTCACTGCCTCCCACATATCTAAAACCGAATCTGTATTTTCGCTCAAAATTTTTCCGGCAGATATTGGGCCTACTCCTTGACAGCCTTTATAATTATCAGTCGAATCACCTATTAAAGTCTGATAGAAGAATTGATAGTTAGCCTGTTCTTCTGACCAGTTAAAGACCTTCTCCTTTTTAAAATCCCAATGCTTTCCAGGAATTGTAAGTAAGTCCTTATCTTCACTCACAATTATTTTCTTACCCTTAGAAGGTTTAGTAGCTAGAATTCCTATCACATCATCGGCCTCTAACCAATCATAGGAAAGGCTTTTGTATTCAGACTTACAATAATCAATTGCATTAGAGAAACACATAGGTTTTCTGCCTCCTTTCCTATTACTCTTGTAATCAGGATTGACTTTCTTCCTAAAGTTTTTCTTATCACTAAAACAGAGGAGTATCTTATCAGCATTTGTGGCATTTGAAACTTTCCAGATTTGATCATCAATTATAGTCTTTACTTCTGCCATATCTGAATGTAAAGTCCATGAATCTCCTCCCCAATTAGTCTCCCTTTCAGAAAGTCTAGTAGCTTTATATACAAATATGTCCGCATCAATTAATAACTGTGTCATTTTCACCTTCCTTTTCTAAAATTACTTTATTATCGTATGTACTTTGATACCTAAGATCATACCGATAGTTTTCATAACTACTAAATTTAAAATACGAAATTACTTTCATATGATTCCAAGGAACAATATAAACGTATGGAAATTGACATACAAATAAGTAATCAAAGTCTCCTTTTTGATACACTTTGTAAGTCCTTGAATCTTTTAATCTTTTCTCTCGTTTTAATGGAAACTTCTCTCCGGTGGAATGTTTTATTTGAATAGTCACCCAATCATTCTTTCCTTTCACTAACAAATCGAAAGGTGATGACGGATCTAAAGGTAAAAACATAGGATAATTCCACATATGAAGAAGATACCTAACAAGTTCTTCTCCTGCCATACCGAATGCTGTAGAATTAATGTGTGTCTGCCCAACTCGCACCTGTCTTGAATTCTCCTGTAAGAGGAATTCGGAGTCCATACTTTTCTCCTGTAATGGAGATTGCTTTGACTCCAAGTTCTCCGATTCTTGTACCATACTCCCTCTTTACTGTAAGTTGTACTTCATCATGAACAAAAGCTACTTGAGCATAGTCCTCACCTTCTTTAAATTCTTCTTTAAGAAGTGAATGCATTTCTACAATCCATCTTTTACAGATTATAGCTCCTGCTGATTGAAGCAATGTATTGAGTGCCGCATGGTTGGAACGTACTGGAACCTTCCTTCCATCCAGACCAGTTATAAAACCTTTCTCTGCTTTCTTTTGTACTGCGTCTCTCAATTGTCTTAAAGCAGGGATCTTACTTAAAAATTCTTTCTTTAATTTAGCACCTTCCGCTTTACCTTTTCCAACGATTTGCCCAATCTTTTCATTCCCTGCTCCATACAGAAACCCATATATGAAAGTTTTTGCTTGATCCCTCGTGGCAAGTCCAGCAGATCTTTGATTGGCAGTATGAATATCTGATTCAAGTAGTATTTTCCCATACTTACCGTCATCATACCTAGCAAGATAATGTGATAGACACCGCAACTCCAAACTAGATACATCAATTCCCAATAAATCCATTTCTGTATCTGCCTTAAATAAATTTCTACATTCCTTCCCATAGGGTGCGTTAAGATTCGGAACTTGAGCGATGTTTGGGTGCGAGTGAGAGCACCGTGAAGTCTGTGCTCCCATCGTGTTGACTTTTCCATGTAACCTCCCTTTTTTACAGAGTTTCATCCAGGCCTGGTTTCCTTCTGCTAATTGTGCTATCCGTTTATTTAACATAAAATATTCAGACATCAATTTAGCTTCGGGATATTTTAATTTATTTAAAACTTTCTCATCAATCTTAGGTTCTCCTGATGGAGTAAAAATTGTAGGAGTCCATCCTCTTAATTCCTGTAATCTTTTTGCAATATGTTTACGAGAATTAGGATTAAAATTTACAATATTTATCTTTGAATAAGTATCATTCTTTCTCAGTCCCTCATCTACAATCCATGATCCGAAAACTTCACCTAATTTATGTGAAAGTTTGCTCCTTTTCTTTGAGAGTTCTACATATAACTCTGAAGCTTTCTGTTCATCAAATGAGAACCCTCTATTCTCCTGTCGTATACAAATGTCTGTGATCTCGTGTTCTAATTTAGCAGAACTTTTTGATGGTATATCTGGTCTAAAAAATTCATACAAACTTTCTGTAAGATGGACATCATTTATACAGTAGTCTCTCATTTCAGGAGTGAGTTCTATAAATGCATCTTCCTGCTGGTTGTATGTTCCTTTGAAAGACCCTAATCGTTCTCCCCATGCTTTTAATGAGTGACTTCCCCATAATTTAGCTTCAATCTTTCTAAGTTTGGAATCTTCTTCTCGTATATTAGGATATATTAAACGAGAAAGGATTAGAGTATCCATTATTTGATCTATAGGTACAGAAAATCCATAGAGATTCTTTAAAACTATTAAATCAAAGCCTAAGATATTATGTCCTACGATTTTTTTATCTTGTAGAGTCTCTAATGCCTTAGATATAGACTCATTTGAATCTGCTACTGTCAAATTTCCTGTAGTTAAGTTACGATATACCAACAAGTGTACTTTCGTAACTGTATCCAACAGTCCATCTGTTTCAATATCTAAAACTATCTCTTCCATATTGTTTCCTTCCTATTAAAAGTCTTTGTTTTCTTCTTCCTCTTCTTTAAATAAATTTTCCTGGGAAACTTCTTCCATCCTTCCAGTATCTTTTGAATACTCTAAAGTGTTACACACACCTGTCTCTCCTGTCCACCTGTTCTTCAGAATTCTCATTGTGGTGTGGTTAGGATTGTCCTCACTCTGTTGATTTCTTTCACAACCTATAACAATATCAGATAGTTGTGCAATTCCATGAGTTCCACGTAATTGATTAAGTGAAGTTTGTACTCCTTCTTCATGTCCTCTGTCTCCACTTGGTCTGCGTAAATGGGAGACAAGTATCAAGGCACATTGTAATTCCTCTACCAAACTTCGTAATTTAGTCATAACAAAGTCTAACATTCTACGTTCATCTCCTCCACTCGTAAGTCCTGATATTACAATGCTGATATGATCAAGTATTATACAATCACATTCCATTCCTCTTACCAAGTACCTTATCTTGTTGAAAAGATGTTCTGGTTCTACACTTCCCCAATGGTCGTATAAAAATAAGTTTCCTGTACTTAGGACATTATCAAATCCATCCTTCAATTCTTCAGTATTACACTCTATATTCTGTAGATGAATAGGTTTGTTTAAGTATAGACCTATAAATCCTAAAGCAGTTCTCTTATTATTCTCTTCCAAGGCAAGGTAACCTAACTTATGTCCTTGTAACATAAGAGAATAGCCAATTTCTCTACACACTTGAGACTTACCTACCCCACTTCCTGCTGTAATGGTTACTATTTCTCCTCTTCTAATTCCCTGTGTCATATTATTTAGACCAGAAAAAGGATAGGGAAAGGACTCTATAGTATCTTCTGATGATATTAAATGCCATAAATCTCTCCCATCTACGATACCATCCGGTCTCCATATCTGAGCATTCCATATCGCATTAATAATTTCACTATCTTTCCCCTCTTTTAACATTTCACTTGCATCTTTCAAGGGAAGGTGTGCGATCTTAACTTTTCCTGGTGAAAATAAAGGAACACACTCCTCTATAGCTTTCTTTCCTGCCTCGTCCTGATCGAACATCAGTATTACAGAATCAAAACCTTCTAAATATTCTATCTCTTTTTGGAGACATTTCTTTGCACCACCTGAACCAGTAGATATTGAGACTACAGGCCACTTATTTCCTTGGGCCTGAGAGACTGACATGGCATCAAGTTCTCCCTCAGTTACTACTATCATCTTCCCTTTTGAGAAAAGATGTTTACCATACAGGTTGGCATTTTTTGTATCACCAATAAACAGGAAATCCTTATTAGGAAATCTTAGTTTCTGTGCTATTATTTCTCCCGAACCATTAGTTCTGTAGTTAGCAATCTGAACTTTCTTTCCTTTAAAAGTTCCTGTTTGATAATCCCATTTATTAACAGTATCTTGAGTGATACACCGTTTCTGAAGCGGTAATTTTTCACCAGATACAAAATCCATTTTCATTTTTTCCTTCCTCTCTGTAATTTTTTCAGTAGAATATTCGGTCTGTTGATAGCCACAGCCCGGACTGAAACAAAATCCATGTCCATCACTATAGATCGCAAGGTTATCATTTGATCCACAACGAGGACAAGGAACATGTGAAACACAAGTAGACTCTTCCTCTACTCCTTCTCTTCTGTAGTTGTCCATATCTTCTCAGTCAATTTAGAATGTGCAGTAATACTACCAATATAAGTGTAACCACTTGCGACTACAAATTCCAGAAATTGATCTAATAATTTTGGTAATTCATTAGCTTCAAACTCCATCCTTACGTCTTCACATTTAGGTGGATCAAAACTAATTCTTCTTTGACGGAAAGTATAGGTTTCTTCCATTTCCCTATCCTGTTCCTCTTCTTGTCTTACTATTGTCATGTTATCCTTCCTATTATATTTAGTTTTTACTTTGTGGATTTGAACACCACGATTTTTTATTCCTCTTCCCATTTCTTCCCCTTTTAAAAATCAAACCATGCTTGTACATCAAAGTATGGACTTATTTTGTTTTCTTCTACGTCATTAAAACCTAGTACGTGAGCACCTGGATATAATAAACGTAAAGATTTTATAGTAGTTTTTAATGTGTCCCATTGTCTTGAAGTATAATTTAATCTAGGTTCTACTTCTTGATCAGGAGCAATTCCTCCAATCAGACAAATTGATATTGACTCTTCATCAAATTCCTCTGTGTGAGAGCCTACCTCGTCCACATGTCTTCCTGTCTCTACAGTCCCATCTCTTTTTATGATGAAATGATATTTTATATTTAAGAATCCCTTCTGTCTGTGTATTTTATTTAACTCTTCTGTATTTAAATTTTTGCTAGGTTCTGTATCACTACAATGAATAATAATATATCTTGTATCTTTTCTAATTATTTTATCCATTCTTCAGGAATGTCCTTGTTTGCAAATTTAAATTTATATTTAACTGCCCATTCGTAACATCTCAAGTTGGAACCTTGTACTTTTTTGTATTGATCATAAAAGACCAATCTTATATCAAGATCAGGATGTGCTTTTCTTACTGCCTTTAAAGCACGTTGAGCAGATGTTCTAAAAAATCCTTTAGCTTCAATTATAATACCATTAGGTAATATAAAGTCGGGCTTGTATTTTCCTTCCAGCGTGTAACCTAGTACAAGTGTTTCGTACTCATAGGCCACACGCCTTTCCTCTAGGAAGGAAGCTAACTTTTCTTCAAACTGATTCCGAAAACCTTTAGAAGTCTTCATCCTCTTCTTGAAAATCTGTTGAAGTAGCGTCAGAAGCATCTTCAAACCCTTCTTCTTCCTCAAATCCCATATCAGATACAGGATTGTACGGAATCAAGTTAATGATTTGAACTGCGTCCATATACATGGTGATTCCTGCACCTCCTTGAACTGTCCATGCTACAGGTCGAAATGATACTTTCACTTCTGACCCTCTTCCAATTGAGACATTGCAAGGATTAAGTTTAGAATCAATCAGACGGATAGTGACTTTCCTTTTCTCTCCATTCTTACCTTTGAAGAAAGGCTTTTGTTTGAATTTGAAAAGGACATCATTCCCATCTTCTTTGTAAGGTGGATCAGCTAACTTCTTTGCACCTGATTCCTTTTGTGAAAGTTCCATCCACTCATCAATTTGAGCCATGAACTTCTTTGCATCTTTACGAGGGATAGTAAAGGCTACTTGATACTCTCCCTCATCAGAAAACCTGGTGTTAGGACGATCAACGTAGACCCATGTAACTTTTCCTCTCGGTGATACTACTCTATCCATTTTATTCTCCTTAAATGAATTATTATTAGTTTAATATTTAAGTTTCATTCAACTCAAATACTATAAGGGGAGTTAATTAACTTTTAACAGAAAAAGTATTTAGAATCAAGTACTTCTGTAATATCTAACTCTCCCCTCTTTGGTGGTCTTGGTACTTGATCCACAACCTCCAAAGCCGCTTGTTTAAACTCTTCAAGAGGATCAAAGTCCTGATAAAGTTTAACAAACGCTTTTCTCAATATCTGTGCTAGTTTAGGAGTGTTGGTAGCATGTGTACCATATGAATCATGTATCATTTGAAATGATGCTACTCCTTCTTCGACACACATATTTACAGTGAATGTCAGAGCACAAGCATCTAAAGAATGTACTAAGTTAGGTGCAGAACCATTGACTGCCCTTCTATTGTCTATGCCTGTATCATCTTCCACTTGTACTGTAGGTTTAATTAGGACTCCATCTATATGAGTAAATATTTTCTTCTTTCTCACGTCCTTATATTGTTGATGTACTACCATTCCTGAAGGAACCCACCAGATTAAAGGATAATCTTGTTTACTTACTATGCTGGAAACTTTTCTTATCCAATCCATTGCTTCCCTCGCACTCACTACTACTTCTGTAATAGAGTTCCAAACTCTACTTGTAATCCAGTTCACAGGAATGTACAAGGGTAAGTTCTTGTCCCAAGGCCAATCTGCTCCATCATAAATAGAGTCTCTCACGTATTCTTCTACGTAACTTCTACAACTGAAACGTGTACCACCATAAGGTACTACCATTACAGGTCTTTTTGTCATTTTCCTATTAATCAGTCCAGAATTAAGCCATTTCTCTGCCATCTCATCTCCAGCCTCCATCTCTTTCCTTACATCTCTGAGAACACAATCAGCAACATCTTGGTATATATCTTGTGGCTCTCTTTTATCCATTAAATTGGTAGCTTTTCCACCTATTTTACACCTCAACATTGCTGAATAGTGTTGTAGACCATTATTACTCCCATCCAGTGCCACAGGGAGACTAGATTTATATCCAAATCCTTCTTTCTTAAATCCTGCCCACTCATGACAGAATGCTAAGAACAACCAAGGATCATTTGCCTGTTTCCAAAATTCACATTCCAATTCATATTTTGATGCACTTATAATACTGGAAGTATTCTCTTCTACCCATTCTATTCTTTCATCAAGTGTAAGTTTATCTACTCCTGCACAATTTGCACCATGAATAGCTAACCAATTTGCCTGATCCTGGTTCTCTATAGGCAGAGCATTAGCAAAAGTAAGTAAAGCCTTGGCATACTCAGTTCCCTGTGGAGTAAGAAAGGAAGATACAGTATATTTTCTTCCTCTGAAGTCTACTTGATATGGAAAATATAAACCTTCATACTCAGAAAATTTTTCTGCCATAGATATTGTCCTCATAAACTGTAAGATCTTAGACTTTCTTCTCACATTCTCTGCATAACACTCTGATGCTACAGTTTTCCAATCTATAAATTGCTTATACATCTCCTCGTCCATATTCTTTTTCTTCATACCTTTCGGAGCTGGACATGGAGGAACAGTAGCTTCCGTCCTGTCAGGCATTGAGCCTGTTGTCCAATTCAACTCCCATGCTTTCTTCATAGTGTTTAATACTTTTTTGTTTACACACCATTTGGTACTCTGCAAAGCATTGACTGAGCTGTACTCCTGACTTAAATCGTGATGAGATAATTCACTTGCAATATTCTTATTACTAGTCTTTATAAACGGTACTCTGTGTGTTAAGTACCCTCCACTGTAAGGAGAAGACCAATTAATCGGTGTACTGACCATTGGTGAATATGCAGGACTAAGAATTTCTCCTTTACTATTTATTTTTTCTATCCAATCTAGTGTAGCATCAGTAGGAAGCAATGTCAATTCTTTTTTCTTCCTTCCCTTAGTCATTGTTACTACTTTCACTAGACCAGTTGAACGTACCAGTAAGTCTACTGCCTTTAAACCCACCTGGATTCTCTCTGTGACTGTCCATGTATCAGTATGATCTACTTCAATCTTATGTTTACAATGTTTTAGTAGACCGTACCTTCTATAGTGTCGGGAAGCTGATCTTTTACCTACCTGTTTCTTTAAATAATCAAAGTAGTGTCGATCCTCTTCCCGATATATATTAAATTTTACTTGATCTTCCAAGGCTTGACCAATCTTAAAAGCCAAATTGGTAAGTTTCTGAGACTTGGAGATACCATCCATTACTGATCGTAATGTAATAAAAGCCGATACCTCACTCTCTAACATGGCAAGAAAAGGTGAGGCAAGTGCTTTTCTTCCTGCACCTCCTTGGAGAGCCTCAGAAATAAACGAGTCTATCTTCCTTGAAAATCTGTCTACACTTTGCTTCATTAATAAGATACCGTGTAGTGAGGTAGATTCAGAGCTAGAACTTTTAGCCTCCCTGACTTGCTTTCGGAACTTCTCAATCCCGAATTCTACCATATCGTCTTCTAATTTTTTCTGCTCTTCAAATATGTTCATTCGCACTTCCTATTATGTTAATAAAGTTAGCCAATGACAACTTGTCACATACAATAGACAAGTCATCATTACCACGTATAAAATAATCGTTATGAAATACATATTAATTCAACAGTTGAGGTTTTTCGACATTCTCCCAATTGATTATGTCAGAATCTTCTACAAATATTTTCCAAGGCAGACCTTCCTGGAATGCTTTGTTTAGAATAGCTGTAGATTCAAATGCTACTTGTTCAAACTGTACCTTCTCTGGATGAAATGCTGATTCAAATTCTATTTGCTCTTCTGTGAAAACGAATCCACTACCTTCAGGAACTTCTGCAAAAGCAATACCAGAAGGGAGCAATATTTCATTCAGTATCAAATATAGATTTAATGGATTTTCTGCAAAGAACACTCCTATTATGGATCGTTCATTGAAATATCCATCTATATATTCATCTACTGGATGTTGTCTTACGACATACTGTATTCCCATATATTTTTTCTAATAAGTTATCCATTCAAACCCATGAGGTTCTCCCCAATGGACAATTGTCACCCATGTAAAAACAATTAACATGAGATGTTTCCATATTAAGTATTCAATCATGTTTCTCCTATCGTTGTCCTGACCAATTCTCGTCTGTACTTGAATACATACGAATCTTTTCCCTGTCTTTTTCTTCACCTCTTGATCCTCTGAGGTCAACTACTACCTGTCCAAACATTTTATCGAGTTTTCTTGGTAGTGTCAAGCTTTTTCTTTTCATCCTTCCCCCTAGATTTAATTTTAATGATAGCACCTCTGTATTTATCCTTAGTTTTATAACGTAAGGTGGTTATAATTTCATAATTCTTCTTCAAGTTTTTCTATTCTCCTAGTTAGAAGTTTCACTACTTTTATGGTGTCCGAGACTTGCTTGATAATTTCATCCAGGACATGTGCTAGTAGTTCTTCTTCACTCATTTTTAATCTCTTTTGTTCTAAGAGATTCACTACATTATCATTTTTCATTGTCCTATCTGTGCCAGTATAAATGTGTTCCATTCATGATAGAATGAAATGTAAGAATATAGTATAAATATTAAGATCATAAACTTAAACATGTGCTCCTCCTTTCTGGTGGGCAAGGTAAGAGTTGCACTCACTTTGTCATACGACACCTGATTTACAGTCAGGTTGCTTTCTCCATTGCATACTTGCCCAAGTGAAGTATAGACACCCTATCCACTCGCCACTACTTCCTTTTAATAGCCTTAGTAGTGCAAGGTATACTCTCTATCACCGGATCTCTGAGTGAATAGGAGTGTCATCGAGAGTGGACTCATGATTCATTACGGCAACTACCACTCTCGTCTTTTCTGAATTAAAGTAGAGTGAACCTCACAGTTGTGAGACAAGGACTCTAGTCATGATTCAAACTAGACGGATAACTTCTAACTGGGTCGACCTCC
>VTLG01000239.1_pt1 | contig 16316 bp, 26 predicted proteins | sample 4694571 | NCBI WGS metagenome assembly VTLG01 (sample SAMN12604809, study PRJNA352737) | marine metagenome | biome: ENVO:00000447; feature: ENVO:00000209|ENVO:00000569|ENVO:01000036; material: ENVO:00002151; isolation source: viral sequences binned using virsorter ...
GCTTTGCTCATGGTGTTATCCTATTAAATATGCGACCCAGTTACTACCACCATAAGAAACAGAACCATCAACATAATTATGTTTTATTTCTACATAATCATTTTGGACGAGTCTTATAATTGCTGTGTTTGTTGCTGTTGAGTGGTCATTTCCTGCACTTAAACTTGCAAGTTGATTACTTACTCCTGCACCATAAACTGAACCATTTTTGTAAAATGAAAATTGAACGTCTCTTGCTGTAGTAGTGCTTCCTGCAAAAATACCAAGTGAGCAACAAGTGTAGTAAAGACCATCAACTGGTGCTTCAAGTCTTCCATTTGATGTTGACCATAAACTTTGTTCATTGAGAACTACACTGCTCCATGTTGGTTTGTTGTCTGTTGCAACTGTTCCAGTTGGTGTTGTTAAATGGAAACAAGGAACTATTGGTTTTGTAACTATTCCACTACTGTTGACAGAAATAGCCGTATTAGAGTTCGTTGCGTCTTGTATGGTATTTACTTTAAGTATTGATGCCATTGTTTATCCTACTAAAAACCCACCACATTGAGACTCTTGTTGCAGGGTTACTGAAGTGTCTGAATTGTGACCACCTAAAAAACGTATTGTGTCTCCCTGCGTACACTGTAAAATACCACTTACAGAGCGTGTTTCATAGTTTGATGAATGACCATCTCCATTTATAGAAGTTAATACATTACCAAGATCAGTATATGCAGTTGCTTGACCAGATGAAGAGCCATTATATATAATCGCTCTAAAATAAGAGCTTGCATCCATACTATCAAACCGTGGGTTTAAAAAGAAAAAGTAAATTCCAGTTTTAGGAACTGTGTATATTCCTGTGCTTGTACTGTATCCACCTCCTATGTCGAAATCTACAACATTCATAATAAGAGTTTGAGTATCAGAACCCCCACCCAAAGATTGATTGCTTGCTCCTGCTCTTCTTGCTTTAAAAGCAGGTCTTGCAGGGGTCAGTACTCTTCCACTACTATCTATTTCTAGTGCTGTTGTGCCACCAGAATGTTTTATTGCATCTACATGAAGTTCACTTGCCATTACCCACCTATTTCAAAAACTTGCAACATTGATATTGCTCGCAAATCATACTCAGTTTGTGTTCTATCTGGAACTGACCTATTAACGTGCATAACATTACTTGATAGTCTTCCTGCCATCTGGAGTTTGTACGTTAATGCAGATGTTGTATTTGGCTCATCAATAAGCTGAAAATTGTGATCGTGCATTATTCCATGAGAATTACTTGGTGATTGATCTGAAACTACCGCAGACGCTATGCGTAGTCTACTATCTCCACTACCATCAGCATTTGCACCTAATTCAGTTGAATTTCTTAACAACCTTACATAAGAGGTAAAATAATTGGATGCTCCCCTTACAAGAAAATTTATAAAAAACTTACTAGATGTACTTACTGGGTTAACTGTCACAGACAAACCTGATATATCTACAAATGTAAAAGCAGTTGCTGTTTGTGTATCTGTTTTAACAGCTTGCGTAACATTTATAATATGGTTTGGGATATTAATAGTGCCACTCGTAGCTTTCCCTTCAATCTTATCTACTAATAATCTACTGGTCATACTATTGTATACACTCCGTTAACTGTGATTGTAGCGTTTGTAACTGTTATAGGTCCTGCTGACAATCCGTTTGTACCACTGGGTATTGTTATATCTGCTGTGATACTGTTGCCGTTGGTTCGTATTATACTGTCGTTTCCAAGAAAAGGATAGCGTGTATCTGATTCTGACTTTGTGTAGCTATTGGCTATTGTAAACGCATCGTAGGCTACAATCTCTACCACATCATTTAATGATGCTCCTGTTACTAGCACAACGGTTGTACCAGAGGTAGATGTGTAATCTGTTGCAGGTTTAAGTAAAACACCATTTTGATAAACATCCACATACTCACCATCGCTGTAGCTCAATACGTTTGCATTGGCATCGGAACCACTAAAAGATGTCTGCCCTGCTGTGGCTTGGTATATGAAGCGTGTTCTAACGCCTTGGTTTGGTGCTTTTCCTATATATGGCATTTAATTCCTAACTATATTTTAACTGTAATGTTCCAGCATCAAAATTAGCTCCATCTTCTGTATAAACTACAATTCTACTTAAAGGTGTTGAAGACTTATCTCCACAATCAACACTTCCTGTTACAAAGATTACATATTGCGTATAACCAGGATTGTAAATCTGACTTCTATAATGCCATATTCTGCTTGTGCTTGATTGGTCAAAAGCCGTAAATTCATAAGTGCATACAAATTGGTTTGCAGCATTAGTCCAATCATCAAGAGCTAAATAATTTTCATTGTTGTCATAAGAACCACCTGAATTACTTGAATCATAAATATCTCCTCTTTTGGTGTAATATCCAGATGTAAACAACCCCCCTGCATGACCTAATCTCATAAACACTCGTGTGGTTGAAGACTGAGATAAATAGTACCAAGTAAGAGTAACTCTCGTTGCTGTAGTAGGTATTCCTGTTAAATACAAAACAGAACTACCACTTGCACTTACAGGGTCTAAAATAGTCGATAATGATGTATTTGCTGTATCAAATTTAGCGTCATTTACAGCATTATCCGTGATACCACCTGTTCTTACTCTTGTTAATCCCACTTTTTACTCCTAGCTTGGTTTAGTTGGAAATGTTACACTACTCATATCAAGACCACCATTACTATCTAGCTTTGGTTTTGCATCTTTTGTGATATCTCTCAAAGCTTGTCTGTACTTTTTCCACTCATCTGTCATTGTAACGTCTGAATTTGCCATCCAGTCGCTCTCTGCAAGCATTTGTGTTCTTTTCTCCCTAAGAACTCTTAAAGGCTCTGCGTCCTCTAATTTTTTCTTTTCAGCGGATAATTGCTTCCAAGTAAATCCCCAATCTTTTTGATTTGCACTCTCTATTGCTGAACCATTTTTATCTGCTCCAGTGACCTTTCGGAACATCTGTAAAAACTGTTCTTCGTTTGTAGGCTCTCCTCTAAGAACCCACTCTGTAACTCCTAAACTTGTTAATGCTTGTGATATTGTTGTCATTTGTTTTCTCCTTTTAAGCTCTTATTTCTAATGCACAGTAGTTTGTAGCGTTGTCTAATGAACCAACGCTTGAGTTCCATCCAGTATAAACAGACCCTGAAGTATTGTTCCCTCTAGTATATATTTTATAGGTAATCGCATTTGTTGTATTTGGTGTCATCATGTGAATAATTGGCATTTGTTGATATACACTATGTGCTATTGCTCCAGAACCAGAGTTAGTTGCTGTCGCTACTCTTGTTGCTGAGCCACCTGATATGTGTTGATACAAAGCCATATATCCATATTGAGCATTAGAATGAACATAAAAATTAAACGAACCTATATAAAGTATTTTGCTTGATGCAAATTTTGGAGTGATAGTTATATCAAAATTAGTCATGTGAGTAAAAGACGTTGAATTTGTTGATTGATAAGGTCTATCTGCTGTTCCGTGGTCTACAGAATTTACTTGTTGTACAACAGTGCCTGATGGCAAATCCACAGTTCCTGCTGTAGTTTTACCCTGTATTGTGTCTACTGATAGTGTACTCATTGGGCAATCTCCATAATAGTCAAGGTTGAAGAGGCTACAGGAATATAAACAGCATTTGTGTTGTTTGGGCGATAAAAATTTACACCTAATTCACCATTAGAATAACTAGGAGCTATCTCAACAGCATATGTTATAGCAGATGTTGTGTTTGGACTATCTAAATATTCAAATGTTACAGGAGTACCATCTCCACCATGTTGAAAATAATGAAAAGCATTAACTCTTGTTCTACTACCACTTTCATTGCCATAACCATCAGCAGTATTTCCACCAGTAAATCTAAAAAATGCAAAACGATCTGCTAAACTTGTCGATACATGACCTAAACAGGCTCTGAGTAAAACTTTGCTAGTGCTAAACTTAGGGGTAAATGATTGAGTCAAAGAACCACAAGTCACAAAGACAGCACTTGTACCAGAATTATTGAATGTACTGTCTGTTTTATCAACCTTTTGTACAACTTGAATAACATATTTGTTTACATTGTCTGCTGTTTGTCCTCGTATGCTGTCTACTCTTAATGTACTCATTGTTTATCCTATTAAGTATCCACTAAAACTATGTACGTTTGTTTCTACATAGATAGTTCCAAGAACAACTCTCGTTTTTACTTCATCATTAGCTGAAAGTTCAAGAATAGTTGCTATAGTCAAAGTGTCATAAGAACCACCATCAGTCCTTTCTCTTGCAACTGATACTGCTTGACTTCCAAGAAATAAGTCAACTTCAGCGTCATCAGCATTATTGCGATAACAAGTAAACTGAAAAGCATACACACCAGATAATGGAGCAGTAAATTTTCCAGTGCTAGTAGAATAATGACCTCCTATATTGTGACATCCATGTGTAGCAGAAGTAACATCTCCAAATACAATATCATTATTATTACCAATAGTTGTTGCACTTCCAGAAGGCTTTGCCCTAAAAGAAGGTCTAGCAGGAGTTAATACTCTACCTGTACTATCAATAGTCTGAGCCGTAGTACCATTCGTATGTTTAATATTCTGTACTAAAAGATTGCTCATATGATTGCTAAGTTGCCTCCTGAGTTTACTGTGATAGTTATTCCAGAAGATACTGTCAAAGGTCCTGTGGCTGTGGCATTTTCTGTAGCTTCTATTGTTGTATTTACATCTACTGTTTGTGAGTTTGTTCTAAACATACCACCATTCTTGAATGTTCCTTTGTTCTGTGTAGGTATCGTAATGCTTGTATCTGTTGCACCAAGATAGATAACAAAGATGTTGCCTGTGCCACTTGATGGTGCTTCTGAAAATGTCAAACTTGTTCCATTGGGAACTGTAAAAGAATCTACACTCTCCTGAATGACTCCATCTACACTTACAACTATATCTTCTTGGCTTACAGTTTGATTAAGCGTAAATACAGTTGTAGAACCATCTCCATTAAACTCTTGTGTTGCAGGTCTTGATGAAAAACTAGAACCAATTTGATTTCCTACATATGGCATTATCTCTCCTATGTACTTATAGCATCAACTACAGATACCCAAACATCTGCACTGCTAGCAGTATTGCTTTTTACTTTAAGTGCATCACCAGACTGTAATACTACTTTTGCACCACCATCTAATACTTGTAAAGATGAACCTGAAGGAATGGGTGCATTTTTTATTAAGTAATAATCTGCACTACTTACTGTAACATAAGCCTCTATTGTTATCTGACTTGTTGTTGTATTAGAAATATTTATGCCGACAACAGCATCATCTGAATTACTTGTCATTATCGTAACCGCTGATGTGCCTACATTTCTTGCTATTGAACGTTCGAAATCTTGTGCCATCTATTCCCCTTTCACAATGCCACAGCCATAGCAATGGCGAAACCTGCTGTCACACCATCTCCTGATGCGTATGTTTTAAGCGTAGAGGCAGTTACTTTTTTATTCGTACCCCCTGCACCATCATCAACAATAAATAAGTCAGCGTCAGCTAAAGTAGAAACAGAACTGCCTGCTCCATCAATATCTAATGATGTTATGGCTACTTTATTAGCTGTTGATATTGTACTTAACTTTGTATCTGGAATACTACCTGCTAACTTTCCTTCAGCGATACTACCTGCTAACATTCCGTTTGTTACTGAGCCAGTATCTCCAGTTCCTACTAATGTTCCTGTGGTCGTTGGCATATCTATGAGTGCCTCTGAGTGATTTATTTTATTTGACCCAATAACTACCGCATGGTTACCCATATAGGCATGACTTGAGCATTGATAGTATAGAATACTGGGCGTATCCTCTGTCACGCTTATCTGAGTGTATGCACCAGAACTACCAGCCGTTCCGCTTGTTGTTACGCCTGTAGTGTATGCTGTTGTTTTATCTGCATCTAAGTAAAATCGCAAAGGGTGTCCACCATTACTAGAATCAGATTGGTCAAACTTATAGTAGTAACCAGAATCAGAAGTAACATTATCAACACCATAAAATGTTAAGGCAGGTGCTTGTAATCCGTTTAATACATAGGCACTACCGCTTCCATCACCCTGATATGGGTGTCCTGATTTACTTGCTACTGTCACTGTAAATGTAATAGGAGATGATGAGCTTCCATACCTACCTGCATGAGAGCTTGCTGAACTAAGAACAATATTTTCTAAATTCTTATTCTGCCCATCAAGATCACCGCCTAGCTGAGGGGTTGTGTCTTCTACAATGTTTCCAATAGTTGCTCCTGTAGCTAGACCTGCAACAAGAGTACTTCGTGTTATTTTTTTTAATCCACCGCCTGATGTATCTACTGCTAAAAGAACATCATCACTAGCTACGGAAGATATTTCGCTTAAAGAACTAACTGCAACAGAATTAAAATTAGTTCCGTCAGCAATCAAAAGATTCCCTGCAGTATTTGTTCCCATAGTAATATCATCACCAGTAACAGTGAGGTCTCCTGTAATGACACAGTTATTATTTATTTGCATAGAGGTAAAAGTACCAGCCCCTGCTGAGCTACCACCTATAGTTACTCCGTCTATCGTACCTCCATCAATATTTGCAGTAGTGACATCTATAGATGCTAGAACATCTGCTTCAATGGCATTATTTAACTCAGCCCTTGTTATCTTTTTTGTGACCCCTGTACTTGTATCAACAACAATGAATACATCATCTGTAGCTGTATTAGAGCCAGTGATTGCTGTCATCTCTGATATTTTTTGAATTGGCATTAGGTAACTCTCCAGTTGATTTGTCCTGATGATCGACTAAGTTCACTTAGACCCCATACCAAAGCATCAAGCCTATCTGGGGAAGAACTTCTTACACCAGTATAGCTTGTCATCTGATCTTCCAAACTTGATAGCACTCCGACATGGCTCACCTTTTTTTGCTCGTATAACGCTGATATAGGCTCTGCCCTTATCATTTTACCTCTGGTTGCATGAACAGATTTATATGGAACTTGATTGTCAATACTTCTTATTAACCTCTCTACCAAATCACCACCATTATTTGTTTCAGCCACAATACGGTCAGCTTTGTATAGATAAAAAAGGTCTATTGCCCTTCTTGCCCATGAATCCGCACTCAGTTTACCAGAACTATCTTCTAAAACATAATAGCGTTTATCTTCGCCTTTGCCAACAACTATTATTCCAGTTTCGTCACTTGATTCATTAGAAGTAACTGCAGGGTCTAATGAAACTACAACTCTATCCATCTCTGGTAACTGTTCTTTATTAATCCTTGCCTCATCTATCATTGTGTAACTCCATAATGCACCCTCAAAAGAATCAAGGACTTCTGCATACAGTTCTTGCCTTCCAAGCTGTGTTCCCTCATATCTTTCCTTTAATTGCTCTAATGCTGTTGGAGCTAAATTATCTTTGTTCTCAAAGGTTGAACCAGTAGTCAGAAAAACATCTTTTCCATTTCGCTTTACTAGGTCTGTTATTAAGGGGGTTGGTCTTGGCGTTGTGGTAATTACGCATTGTGGATTTTTCCCTAATCGTAACCCAAACATAAGTTGGTCAAAAGCATCTGTATATCTCCACGCTGCAAGCTCATCACACCATGCTCTATGAAACTGAGCTCCACGAAGTCTGTCAGGCTCTATGGCTGCAAAGCCTTGAATCTTAGAACCATTATAAAGATGTATCTCATAGGTAGACCTATTAAATGATCTTCTATTACCTTTGTAATAACACTGTTCTGGTATGCAACCAAGAAGCCCACTAACCCCTTCGAAACACACTCTACGAAGATCACCCCCTGTTGGAGCTACCACTGCACATACTACGTTAGGATAATTCAAAGCATAAGATATTATATCTTCCGCACCAGTTCGTGTCTTACCCCAACCCCTACCTGCTAATATAAGCCATAATCTCCAATCCCCTGTGGGCGTTCTCTGACTCTCTCTGGCATTAAGCTCCCAGTTAATGTATGCTGTTTTGGCTACCTTTTCCTCTGGGGACCATTTCTCTGATAAGGTTGAAAGCCTCGTCAAGTTCTTCTGTAGTAGATTTCGTGGTGCTGTTAATGATTGCATTTTCCGTTGATTCTCCAAAAGCTAACCTACCAACCCTTTGAGCTTTTTCTAATGCCATAGACAGATTATTTATTTCATTTGTTTTAAGACAATCAATGGGGTCAGTAATGTTAAGCTCTTTCTGCCTGTCTATGTTAAGACTCATTCTCTGCCTAACAATTCTAACCTTCTCATTATCCATCTGCAGAATATTAGCTATAGACCCTTGCAAAGACCTTGCTAATTTTAAACTATCAAAATCAAATTGGACAGCCTGTTGTAACATCTCTTGACGTTTCTTATTGTCAATATCCTCTGCTACCTTAGATTCGAATATCGCTCGTTCATCTTTCCAATTTTCTTTTTGTTGCCTTCTCTGAAGAGTATTCCAATGAATATTATATTGTTTGGCAAGCATCTCTATAGTTGGATACACTCTCTCTCCACTTGGACTTTCTATTCCTTGAACAAATGATGTTCTAATCTCTGTCCACTTTTCCTGCGATAACTTATTATTTTTTTTCTTACGTTCCATGTTATAATGCCTTCAAAATTACTTTGGAGAGTAAAATGTATATTGATAATAAAAAACACAAATTGTCAGAACGTCAAGTAAAAAGGTTTATTATGTCTTGCCCTGATAATATAAACGAAAGAGAATTTATGGCTTTGGTCTGTATGATGGCTGATTTATATGGGTTTGAGCCTTCCAGAATAAAAACTCTTTTTGCCACAATGATAAATGTTTTTGAGAATGGAGATATTGAAGAAATAATTGAGGCAACAAAAAATTCACTACATTAGCACACACAAATTATTTAAACATTACACCTTCTTTTTTCTACTCTTATTGTTAAATGAATCTACCCTAATCAAATCATTCGTCATATCTTCTCTAATAATCTTTTGAATTGCTTTGACCTTTTTACTACGGAATCTTTTATTGTGTTGCCAGATATCTTTGGGAACTGGCTTTAGCTTAAATAATTCCTCATACTCATCATTAAGCGTCATTTTCTGAGGGAGTTTCTTCTTTCCATATTCTTTTTTCATTTTCTGTCCAACCATAGCTATCCATTGATCTTCTCATTATTCTTTCACAAGTATCTGTCCATACCATAGAAGTTCGCCTTGCATATATCCATGCCCATAACTCTTTTGCTAGAATATCTAGGTCTTGATTATCTCCAATCACATGACCTATCTCATGAAGTGCTGACACATAGAACCCACTGTTCTTTGTTGGTCTTATGCAGATTTCTCTTGTTCCACGATTTGCCCAATATAATGGCTCTGGTTCGTCTAGGCTTTGATAATTTACCTTGATATTATTTAAGGCACAAATCTCTTGAATGTGTATTGCCATGTCAATTCTTTTAGTGAGCATTAGTTTTATCCTCTGACATATAACCTTGAAAAGCCTCTGAGCCAAACAGTATCCTCTTCTTAATCTCATCATAACTTTCTTTAGGGTCGACTGATTCACCATCTTCATCTACTCCTAGAATTAGTCCATTGTTTACTAATGGTGCTTTACCCCAATCTGTGTTTACAATGAATGGACATCTTATTGGTGCGTAAAGACCTTCATCATCAACAAATATACCATCGCCCTTTTTGTTAATAGTGACTATATCGAATGTGCTACATTTAAGTAGTTTATATATTTCGTCCATAGAATGCTTGAATTTTATCAGTTGGATTTTTTGCTTCCAAGGGTCTACCAAAAATCCTTGAATATAGCGTCCGTTCTTAGGACCTTCATTTCTTTCTAAATCTTTCATTTGTTTTTCCTAACATATTGTTTTCATTAGTTTTATGTTAGCTTATGGTAAAAAAAATGTCAAAAACTTTCTTTTTTTTTGTGTTAGCCTATTGACAAGGGTAAAAAAATGAGGTAATATAATAGTATAAGGAAAGAAAGGGAACCAAATGAATAAACTAGATAAATACCAATACGGACTAGAGGTAGAATGGGAGAACAAAAGCACAAGAGATGTTTACACTCACCTATTCGATAACCTAGACCAAAGCGATACACCAGTTGCTAGGGAATCATATAATCATTCTACTAGACCTCATTGGAAGATCACAACAGATGCTACAGTGAGCGGAGGTGAGATTGTTTCACCAATTCTAAAAGGTAAGCGTGGAATTGACCAAGCAGTAAAGGTTTTCACAGAATTACATAACTACCTTGAAAATGGTGACATAACAAGAAGATGCGGATACCATGTTCATATATCAAAGCGAAGTGGACACTGGACTTCAGAAGAAGTAAAAAAGATATATCTAAGATTTCTTCAGCTAGAAGATAAGATAGATGAATTCATACCACGAAGCAGAAGAGGTAATTCTAGCAGATGGTGTCAATCAAATAAAAGACAATCAAGATTCAACAGATGGATTCAAGGAGTTGATACAACAGGTGTAGACGAACACTACATAGGTCGTGCCACTAATACACGATACACTAAACTAAATCTTCAGCCACTAAATCGATATGGCACAATGGAGTTCAGAATGCACGGAGGAACAAGTGACCCAACTAAAATTTCTAATTGGGTAAGATTCCTAGTAGGATTTATCGAAGCATCACTTGAAGGTGGATTTAATCCTGCAACACATCGTAGACAAAGCAATAGAGCTTTTGGTGATATAGCTGAGATAATCGAACAGTATGGTTGGACACTTTCATACGAAGGTCGTAAGTGGAAGTGGAAGAAAGATTCCACAGAGCTAGAATACACCACAGAAGAAATGCTTGAGATGTATGATAATCGAACAGCAACATTTGATAGAACTGGTAAGTCAGCAGGGCAGACACACTTAAACGCTAAGTTCTCTGATACTATTACCCAATATCAGATAGTGACCACCGAACCAGACACTGGAATATATTTCAAGCAAGATCAAGATGTAATAGATTATCTAGAAAGAAGAAAAGGAGAATTAGTATAATGTTATATATCGCATACGGTTCTAATATGAACAAATCACAAATGGCATTCAGATGCCCAAAGGCAAAACCGCTAGGTGGAGCATTACTACATGGTTGGCGTCTAGTATTTAGAGGAGTAGCTGATATAATTGAAGATAAGTCCTCCATGTGTCCAATAGGCTTATGGGAGCTGACAGACGAATGTGAGAAGGCTCTCGACAGATATGAGGGCGTTCCCCACTTATACTCAAAGGTATGGTTAACCAAAGGAGATAAGAGTTACCTAACTTACATAATGAATTCCAATAACTATCACCTACCCTCTAAGCCATACTTCGATGGAATACGTCAAGGCTATGAAGATTTCTTCGGCAATAAGAATATGACTGATAAGCTAATGTTCCTAGAAGATGCCTTAAGGTTTACTGAAAATCAAAAAGGTGAATATGGAATTGGTGGACACTTCCCTAAAAGATTTAAGGATAAGCCACTTAAGTATTCAAGCTGACTCTTCTTCCTCAAGAAATTTTTTCTTAAGCAGTAGCTGATTCTTTGTGACCCAAGATTTATTATACTCCGTGTCCTCAAATAATTTTGAGAATCCAGTTATATGTTTTAGTCTGAGTAATTCATCTGCACTCATTCCAAGATGATTACAAATGTCTACATCATTCCACCCATTATCTAACATCTGAAATACCATGTTAGACATACCAGATACTGAGTGCTTACCCCTTGCCCTGTTATGGCGAACTGTTGATGCCATTCTATCATTAATGTCTTTATCTATCACAACGATAGGAAGCATTCCTTTATTCCTATCTCTGATGTCTTGATTTTCCTTGCAGGTAAAGTACCTATGGAATCCATCAATAATAACGTACTTCTTTTTTTCTTCGTCAAAGATAGTCACAACTGGTTGAGTATATCCATCATGGAATATTGATGTATAAAGTAGGTGCATCTCAGTAGACGCTACACTATTAGGGTTATAATCATTTGCTATGACATCTTCTACACTTACCCATCGAATATTATTGACAGGTTGCGAATTTAAAGGGCTATGGTGATGTATGAAACTCTTAAGACCCTCAAAGTATTCTATCTTTCCTTCGTCTGTTAGGGTTTCTATTTGTTTTAATATTTGTTGAAATACTGGATTCATTTCTCTAACTCCTCCCAATCAATAGGCTCTTTATCTTTCCATAAATTTGAAACTAGAAAATATTTATAATCCTTTTCTCTTCGCATCATGGGATTATCAGCAGTTTCATATTGATGTATGTAATCTCTATCTAACTCATTCCATAACGACATTCCATGAACAGAAACAGGAATATCCGCCTGTCTAAAAACATAGTAGAAAGACTCTGGCTTCGGTATCATCTGATACTGCACAGTATAGTCTGAGTCTGCCTCGTTTCTTCCAGAGTAAGAAATAAAGAAATAGTGTTTCCATTTAGAGTTTCTTAATATTTCTCTTGTATCAATCATTCCAATATAATTAGTCTGACCATAAAGTGCTAGTATCACATCATAGGATTTTTTATAAAAGTCAGCTTTTATATTTCGTATATCTGCTTCTATGAAAGTATGGAATGGAAACTTCTCTTTTGCTGTTCTAATCATTCCTTGTGAGAAATCAACCCCAATGTAATCTTCTGGTTCAATATCCCCCAGAGTAATTGCGTGACCAGTTCCGCACCCTAAGTCTAAAACCTTTTTTCCCTTAGAGTACATACGCTTAATGAATTTACTTATGATCTTATCTTCTATGAAATGAATTTCCCCATGATATCTGTCATCATAAGTTTTTGCTTCATAGTCATAAATCTTTTTTATCTCTTGCATTATATCAATTGCTTTGCCCATAAAGTTCCACCAAGTATTGTTTCTTTATCTGTACTAAATTTTTTGGATCTCTTGCCCTATCAAGAAGTTCACCCCTTTTCCATTTCCTATAAGTAATCATAGCAGGGGATTGTAAATATGAAGCTAGTTTAGCAAATTCATTATCATTAACAAGAACTGATCGTATTTGTTTTCTTATAAGCTCATCTGGATTTCTTAATTCACTATATTGTGTATCCATCTTTTCCCATTCTTTCTTAAATACTTTTTTATGCTCCTCGCTTTTTATAAGCTTATCTGTTAGATAATCCCTGTACTCTTTCCATGATGTGAACATTGGAGGTAGATTCAAAGCCTGCAGCAGGTCTTCTTTGCTTATGTGTTTCGCTTGGTTTACACCCTTTAGTCTTTTATTTAATCTATCCCAAGTGTCACCCTCTATCTCATGTAAATAAACTAAGCTCTTTACAGCTGACTCATGATGTAAGTTTGACACCCTCATTTCTTTAGGTCGTAATCCGTACCTATAATACTCATCATAAATTTTGCAGTAGTTCCATTTATTCTCATGTATTGATTTCCAAATATCAGTATAACTCCAGTCATATAATGGATAAAATGTATAGTGATGCTTTTTCTTATTTAATGCTCTTCCCCATGTCACCCACTTATAAGTTAGGTCTGCAGTAAGACCTCCTAATCTTTGTGGGCTTTCCTCTGCTCTCATACCACCTAAGAAACAAGCTCTTTCCTCTGGAAATAATTGGTCCATAGATTTTATAAAATAAGTATACCAATATCCAGCCTTTGCTTCTTTCTCTGCATCTTCCTTTAAAACATGACCACTCTGGATAGATATGGGGTCTTTATCTCGCATCCACTCTACACCATCTTCCCAAGTAACTAGAAAGGGGTTTTCTTGCGATATTGAATTTGGCAAGAATATTGGTACTTGAATCCATAAGGGCTCTATCTCATCTCTATACATTACATCTTTTACATATTGAATAACTGAATCCCATTCTGCTTCTTGATCTAAAAAGTAAACCTTAAGTGGTAATCTATTTTTTTTCCTAGCAACCTTTAATGCCATCTCAAGAGTTACAGTAGAATCCTTACCCCCAGAAAAAGAAACAATAACATTAGGAAACTCATCAAAGATATATTCAATTCTCTTTAAGGCCTCATCAAAAACATTTTCCTTAAGGTATATTTTCATCTTAATCTATCTATAGTTTTTTCTAATCTTTTTCTGTTTAGCTCATTGCCATAGAAAGTCATTCCTCTATCCTTTGATGCTTGAGCAGTAAATCCCATACCACACATGGGGTCTAGACATATTCCAGATTGAGGTGCATTCAGATAATCAAAAACATATTTCACTAATTTTAAATCTTCTAGCTCAGTACATCTTTGAATAAATTCTGAGGATAGTTGTATGGTGCTTGCCTTAGATAGGAAATGTATGTGACAGGGTAATAACTTTGACCCAGATTTATAATAACAAATTACAGAGCCATTATGCTTAAATCCATAATTCATTGACATCTTCTTTATATCTTCTTCCCATTTTATTCCATACTCTAATACCACTTTATCTTTTGCGTATTTTGAAATTATTGAAAAATATGTATTTATAAATTCATTATAATCTATTGCACTTCTATCAGCGTTATTCATCTTAACATTCATGGTCTGCCAATATGTTATATTACCTTGACCCCAAGGTGGGTCACTATAGATGAAGTCAGCTTTTTGTCCTTCCATTAGAGAGTCTATACCCTCCATGATATCTCCATGCCTTACCCTATGATTACCTACGTTTATTATGGTCATGCTTTTGCCCTGTTTATTAAAATGTGCTTATGGGGTGGTACATCTGGTGGTTCCATTGTCCAATACTTGTAATCCTCATGATATAAGTATGTGTAATATTTTCCGTTCCATTCTTCTTTTATACCATATTCATTTATGTATATTACTGAATCCACGAATTTATTCTTATCTTTCCAATCTTTTACTAAAGTATACCAATGAGGTATTTGTGGCATTGTCTTTGCAAATTTCCATTTATGGCTTACTAGATTAGCTTTAACCTCACCGCCCTTATCTGATAATACCTGTAATGGGTCAGGTCTTTCTGATAAAAGCGTAAATTCTGATTCCCTATCATAAAATTTATATTGAACTTTTATAGGGCGAAATTGATTTAATTTTGAGAAAACAGTTTCTAAATTTAGTTCGCCACAAGTGTAAATGTCTAATTGCATTTTAGCAGGTAAATCATTATCCCATGTGTGCATAACCATGTGAGATGTTTCAATAGCACATATACAAGTCATTCCCTCATTACCATTAGTATTACAATAAACAGCCTGGGGGTTTATGAGTGGTTTCATATCTAATGCGTAAATTACATTCAGCATCCAGAGCTCTAGCTTCTTTGTGTCCTTTGGAGGATTATTTATATCACACATGAGCAGAAGATGTTTATGCTGTAACATCAGTAGCCCTGAACGCCAAATTCTTTTAGACAATGTGGACACACCACTGTTGTTTCTTGATTGCCAAATGCTTGACCTAGATTAGACTGCCTTTGCTCTGCATTAATAATATCATCTCCTGTAACACTTTGAATATCCATTGATGGCGTTAGCATTGGCTCAAAGTTTGTAAGCATTGAATCATCAAAGCCAGTAAGGTCAATATCAAAACCAAGATTAGATAATTCTTTTAACTCATTCTGCAATAAACCCATATCCCAAGTTGATTTTTCTGATATTCTATTATCAGCAATCACGAATGCTTTTTTCTGTTGTTCCGTCCAGTCTTTTGCCATGACAGTAGGAACTTCTTGAATATCTAAGTTTAGGGCTGCAATATATCGAGCGTGTCCTGCTATAATGGTATTATTCTCATCAATTAGTATCGGAGAAGTCCAACCCCACTCCTTTATTGATTTCTCTATTTCTGTTATTTGTTCTTCTGAGTGAACCCTAGAATTTTTTTCATAAGGCTTAAGTATATTTATATTCTTGACTGAATAATTTTCTGTTGCCCAAGAATCCATGATGACTCCTTTCAGTTGAAGTAATGGCTTACAGTATGATAACTCTATCCAAACTCATCATTCTTTTCAACATAAATATGCTTAGCTAAATCATAGTGAAACTTCGTAACCCCTATAGTTCCATACAATCCTTGCTCTCTTATTTTTCTAGTTATTACGTTAGTTTCGTTTTCTTCGAAATCTCTATGTATTACTAGACCTACATCAGCCATATTATTCCAGTGTGCTGAGCCACTTACGTCATATAGGGTTGGGGGTGGTATTATACCATCTACCCTAGTCATCTTAGCAGGGTGAGCTACCATCCACATTGTAACCTCATGTGATCTACAGAACTGCTTACATAA
>VTLG01003417.1_pt1 | contig 16316 bp, 20 predicted proteins | sample 4694571 | NCBI WGS metagenome assembly VTLG01 (sample SAMN12604809, study PRJNA352737) | marine metagenome | biome: ENVO:00000447; feature: ENVO:00000209|ENVO:00000569|ENVO:01000036; material: ENVO:00002151; isolation source: viral sequences binned using virsorter ...
GCCCCCCCCCACCACTTCCATGGCTGTAGTGAGCAATGACACTTTTGCCCAAGGATCGTCTACTCTTGGCACAGGTTAGAACAAATCGTAAAAAACCTGAGTAACCCGCATTCTGAATAGAACTACCTGTTCGATAGTTTAAAACACTAACCAATCGTTCGATTAAGTCAGTCTCTTGTCGTTTGAGAATGTTGGCCTCATGATTTCCACGGGCAATCATGATCATATTCTTGGAATATGGTTCTAGAAAATCAGCAGCAGTATTTACCAAGGCATCCAGGTAATTACTACATTGATGTTCTGGTCGAAGATCATCCTTGGTTGAACGAGGATCCCAGCGTCCTTGCATGGCGCAGAAAAAATCACCACAGTCGATGATCCCGGCCCCTCTCTTCAGGGCCTCGTCCATATGTTCTTTTTGAAGATCCCAGTTACTTTTAGGGTTATCCCAGTGTCTATCCGAAGTAAGTAGAAACCATTGTTCCCAACCCTTGGGGTAGTTGGGGGAAAGCATGTTTACTTTGAAAACATTCTTCTGGGTTTTAGTTACATAGTACTTTAGTTCTTTTTGGTCGGGGGTTTTCGCCATCCCAGTCTCCACAAGATATGAGCAATTTCACAGCCAGTTCGTTCGATCCATTCTTCATCTTTGTACCAGTCTGCACCGTGAAGTAATTCGTGTATAACGACCATTAGTTCTTCTTTTGGATCTAAACCCTTTGCAACACGTATCTCTTTTTTACGTAGGGTTGGTGCATCGCAGTCTCCCTTGTGTTTCTTCAAGCGAGTGAAACGTAGGTTCCAATACTTTCCTCCGATGCGAACTCTCATAAGATCATGGTATGCTAAAGCAACGAGGAGTGACAACTGAAAAGGAAGATTGTTGTGGAGTTCAATGACAGTGATAGCTTGTCGCATAAAGCGATTACGCAGGCAATTTACGATAGTTTTAAGTCTAAAGGTGGGTTGGAATTTGCTGAAGAAGCAGTTGCGCACATGCAGGAAGCTTTTAAAAGCATCGACCGCCATTGGTTTCCGGAGAATTATCGAACTCTCTTCTACCTGGGGTATTGTTTCGGTAGAAAAGAAGAAATTGAATCCCTGGCGCAATCCCATTTCCTCATGCGCTGGGTAAACAGCGAAGAGTATGATGAGAACGAATCCGGGGAGGAAGACTACTAATCTGTTGCCAGGGATTCCGCAATCGTGGGAGAACCACTGGACGGTAGCTGCAGTGCATAAGCCTTCCTGAAAAATGTCTGAATTACACCTGCATCATTATTAGCAACAGTCCAGGTTATCTTATCGTCCTTCAACCATTTGTCCCTTCCTGAAGAGAGAACAACATGGGCTCCTCCAAAATAGGTAACCGGACCAAAGGCCAAGTTGTCTACCAGGACTCTTGCACTACTGGTTAACGTCCCAGTTACTTTAATTACCAGCTTTAAATCACTAGGGATATCAGACGGTAAATTGATGTAACACGATTGTAATGTATAACTATCGTAGTCAAGGTTCGTCCCACCGAGAGCAGCTAAGGCTCCTGCGTTTAACTCAATCTTCTCTGCAGCAGTAGCGGTATACCCTGTTCCCTCCAGTTGAATAGTCAAAGTCCCTGCACCTACTGCAGCCACGCCTGACTTACCAACCTGGGCCAGGATGCAGTAGCGACGATAGGGATCAAGCTCTGACTCGGTCAAAGCCTGGGAAATTCCGATAGTTGCCTGCGCACCATCCCCGATAAACACCAGGGATTTGCTCCCCCGGTAAACCTCGTTACCAATTGCAGAGAAAGCAGCAGGTGGATTTACGTCACAGGCATTATCAAAACTAGCAGCAGTGGTAATCGTCGTATACCCATTCTTCCCCGAGGTAGCCTGGGTTAATGTAACCACCCCACTACTGGCTGTAACAGTAATCGTACCATTATGACCATCGCTACTCTCTACAAGTGCTTCAAAGTTAGCAGCAGCAGCAGTCGCATTCCCCCCTGCGTTAAATTCCTGGCTACCCGAAGCTGCAGAGTAATCATTTTTGATCTTGTAGGTCACACTAGTGCCTACTGCATCAATAAGTGTGATCGTCCCATCATTCACATCATCAAATTCAGTATCACCAAAAGTAAAAGTGGCAGTCCCTGCTGCTTCAGTAGTATCACCATCATCAATATGTGTTCCCGCAGTTCCGTTATCTACAGTCCAACTGTCAGGAGCATTAGATGTAAAGTCTTCAAAATTGGCGTTACTCAGATAAGTTTCCCCCTGCAAAGGAGAAATTGAAGGACCAATACCTGATCCTGCTGCATCCCAATGATAGTTAGGATTAGATGTATTACCTTCTAATTGAAAAAGTTCTGTTTCACCTGCGGTTGCTCCACCTGTATCGCTATCATCAACGCAGGTTAATGTCATAGTTTCAGAGGTATTGGCTAGTTGGCTATTAGCACCATTCCAATAAGGGTTAACTATGCTTCCTGCGATAGCAACATTGTAGCCATCCAATACACTACCCGTAGCGACCGTGCCTAACGCTCTACCGGATACAGCAGCAGTTGTGGTAGCTGTACCCAGGGAAACAACACTAGCAGTTACCGACTCATTAGGTGCCATAGAGACACCAGTTTGGTAAATACTTCCTGACGTATTAGCTAGGGAAATATCATCCCCGGAATCACCGGAAGTTGCGTCTGCAGTAAATGTTACCTGGGTTGTCCCTGTTCCATCCGAAGCAGTTACTCCAGGAATACCATTACTTACACTGGAGCCATACTTGATATCAGTATTTCCTGAGATTGCATCTGCATCAGGCACCTCCCCGTTAATTGCTTTAATAATGAAGTCTGCAGTTTGGGCGTCAGTCCCTGCTTGATTTACAAAGATTTCGTAACTGGAAGGCACTAGCAGAATGCCCGCCCCATCTTTCATAGTTAGGGTTACCGCAGTACCAAGCCCACTCCCAATTGAAGGAACAGTGACTGTAAAAGCATGTCCTGCAGCATTGCTGGCAGTGTTCAGGATATCTGTGCCCTTAGAAGTGACCATATCCTGGTAGAGTTTTTGGTACACGCTATGGAACGAGTTATTTCCCTGCAGAATAAACTTGTCCACGATGTGTGTTTTGTCAGTGAGAAGCTCAGTTATCTTCGTCACCATCCCGTAGATCCAACCTTGTACAGAAGATTTGTATCCTTCGAAGATCTCTTTAATGCCCACATAGACATCAATCTGATCATTAGTCTTTAATTGTTCTTCGATTTCATCCCTACCAGCTTCCAGGGGAGTGTAGTAAGCAACGAACTCATTGATTCGTTCAATGAACTCGCCAATGTTCTCAAAAAGATCATCATAATTAGCAGAAGTGAGTCCCATGGTATGTCCCTTGTTCGTATGGGTTCTAAAACGTAGATTTTAAATAGCAGAATAAAAATCAGAATTTTGTATCCTATAGGGGGAAAGTATTGACATCCTCCCCCATAGAAGTCTATTCTAATTTATCAGAGCCAAGGATGATTAAGGATACCAAAATGGCTTTAGGTCGACGAGGCTATAGTTTCCGTACTCGAAATGATACTGTCCAGGAAGGTATTGGTGCCCTGGAACGACAACGAGAAAAAGGAATACGTACAGATAAAAGACTGTCGTCTCCCAAGAAGAAAAAGAAAAGACCGAAGAAGAAACTTAAACCAAGAGCATTAAAAAGTAATTTTAAACTCAAATGAGATTTAAAAAACCAATTGTAAACACGGGAGTCTATTCTGTTCCTTCGCCTGAAGGATCGAAAAGAGTTTCGATTACAAAAGACCGTCTTCATCATTGGACCTCTCAGTTCGATCAGATGAAGCAAGAGGGTATTTCGGTGCCAGCCCCCTGGTCCCACAGCAAAGACGCACTCCCGATTCAAATGGGAACAGATGGTACGCTTCCTCGAAGTGACATCAACGCAGGTTGGTGGGACAAGCTTTGGGTAGATGGTGAAACTCTCTGGGGGGAACTTGATATCCCTCGCAGCGAAGATGCAGTCAAGATTGGCACTAGCGTTCGAGAGTCATCCATTTATGTTCGTCCCGACTTTAATGACGGTTCCGGGAACAATTGGAAAGACTCCTTGATGCACATAGCCCTGGTAACACATCCAATCGAGAATGGTCAGAACAATTTTCAACCTGTTGAAGCAAATGGTGAGGGTATCTCACTTGCCATGTCTCAATTAACGGAACCCCTATCAATGGCAGAAGAAAAAGTAGAAGGTCAGCAATACAACGCAGCCAACGCCAGCATGCAAACCGTCCTCGAAGCACTCCGGGAAAATAAGATTGACTTACCGGACGATACGGGGGAGGATAACTTCATGGAACGGTTATTAACTGCGTTGCGTCAGAAAAAAGTTTCCGAGTCTCCTGATGAGGAAGAGTTAATCACTAAACAACCGGAGGGTGCTAAGGAACAACCTGCACCAGTAGCTATGGCACAAGAAAAACAAGAAAAGAATGTGGATGTTGTACAGGACGATCAAGATCAAGGCGCGGTTGATCTTGTGATGTCGCATCCGAAATACAAAGCTGCTCAACAGACAATTCAGTTTTTACTGAATCACCTGGGCGGTCAGCAGAAACAAGCTTTGTCTTCTCGACGTAATGCACTCATCGAGAGTGGTAAGATTACGGAAGATTACGCAACGAAGCATCTCGATCCAGCTATCGACGGTTTTTCAATGTCGTTTGGTGATGATGGTCATGCCAATGCATGCTCCGCTGAGACGATCATGGAAGCTCTCGAATCCGCACCTTCCCTTACCGGAAGTTTGCTGACTGGAAATGACAAGTCAGGTTTAACTCAATCACAACAACTTGCACTTGCTATGTCGCAGGCAGGTACGATGGAGTTGCCCGCAGGTTTAACGGAAGAGACACTTCCTCTTAAGGCTGAAATTCTCGATGCAGAGAAAGCTGATGAAGTGGCTTTGGAATTCCTTCGTAACACGGGCGCGATTGATCGCTCTTAAGTAACAAATTTGGAGAAATAGACAATGTCTTTTGAATTCACAGGTGCATATGGCTTACCAAGCATTCAAACCGCTTTAGAGACGGTAGAGAATGTATTCTGGTGGGGCAGGTTCGAGCAAGAAGCTTTCATCGGTTCAGTAGTTATTGGTTCTGCTCGTGACGCAGGCAACAGTGGTGATACGACCGTTCTTCGTCCAGGTTTACTTCTAGGTAAAATCACTGCCAGCGGTAAGTTGAAAGAATGGAATCCCACAGGTACTGACGGTTCGCAGAACATCTACGGTGTTCTCGGTTATTCCCAGAAGATGCAGCGACTTGGTGCTAATGCTGATCGTTGGCTCGGTTGGGTCTACTGCTGGGGTTTCCTGAAGGCTGACCGTATCCTGGTTCCAGGTGAGGCTAACTTCGGTATCTCAGGAAATGCAAACGAACATATCATTCGTAAGCAATTAGGTAATCGCTTTACTTTCTCCGACAAGTTGGAAGGTTACAGCTTCGGTGGATTTCGTGATGTTGTTGCCAAGACTGCCAGCTACGCTGTTACCGAAGCTGATCATGACACCCTCTTCACCAATCGTGGTGCTGCTGGTGAGGTTGTTTTCACGCTACCTGCTACCGCAGAAAAGGGTCTTAGCTATACCTTCTACTGTGTTGCGGATCAAAACTTGAAGGTAACCGCAGGTACTGCAGATACGATGGTAACCGCAAATGACGCTGCTGCTGACTCGGTTTCCTGGGAAACTTCCAGTGAGAAAATTGGTGGTGGTTTCTCTGTATACGGAGATGGAACATCCTGGTTGACTATTTCGCATCTGGCACAGGACGGTCATACCGTAACAATTGCTACTTAATAATAGATAATTCACACCCTTAAATGATTTGGGAGAAATAGACTAATGGCAGGCGAAATTACTTTACAACAATTGATGCAGACTCCTGTAATCACAAAGGTTGTGTCTCGCATCAAAACCCCCTTGAGCTTATTTCAAAACTTTTTTGGAATGAACCCAGGTGGGGCAGCATCTCAGAATGTCTCCGGTCGCCACTTGGGCTGGGACATCTTTGATAAAACTCGTTTGATTGCTGAAGGTCGTGCCCCTGGTACGGGTCCAGCAACAGTGCAACGCAAGTCCGTTGGACATGTCAGTGCTGTGGCTTATCGAGCGCATGAAAAGATTACTCTTCTCCATGAAGAGATCTTCCGCACTCGTCCCCTGGGTCAACAGTTTGGTGTAGTCGACGTTAATGGTCAGAACTACGTCAACCAACAGATTGCTTACCTGACGCAACGATTCCGAAACTCCCGAGAATTCATGATCTCACGCATGCTTCGAGGTGGTTTTGGTGTTAAGCAAACGGGCGAAAGCTGGATTCCGGTTGAACTCGACGCAGGTACTTTTAATGTAGATTTCAATGTTCCTGCTTCACATAAATCTCAATTAGCGATGGGATCAGGCGGTAATCTTATCAGTGCAAACTGGAATCTTGCAGGAACAGATATCATTGGCGATGTGCTAAACATCAACAAGTCATTTGAACGTCTGCATGGTCGACCTCTTCGTCACATCTTTATCAACTCGACCATGTTCCAGCATCTCCTGGGCAACACCGGGTTGAAGAATGTCGGTGGTACTGCTTATCGAATCTTCGATTCGCTTAATGCTCGACAGATGAAAAGTGCAGAAGGTATTCCGGACAGTGGGTTCGATGTTGTCTTCCGTGGCCTTCCGTTGCAGACATTCCATGTCTATGACGGGGTTTTGAATGTCGACAAGACGACTGACAGTGATACGACTGCTAACACCAGCTTGTTCGTTCCTGACGATGTCGCCATCTTCCTGCCTGAACCTTCCAACGACTGGGTTGGCTGGATCAACGCTTCCGAGTACGTGAAAGAAAACGTCATGGATGCGGGACGACAGGTCTTTGGTTTCCACAGTTGGAGTACTAACACGATTGATCCTGCAGGCGTCGAATTGAAGATGCTTGATAACGGTCTTCCGGTCTTGTACGTTCCGAAGTGTATCGCCTACGGTACGGTAACTGGATTTTAAGCAATAACGTCTCTCACCCTCAGAGACTGCAACTAGGACGGACGGATTTGGTCACCCAGTCCGTTCGTCCTTTTTTATTATCATGAAACTATCAATCGCACTCATACCTTGTTTTCTGGCAGCAGTAGATACCGCCATATTTGATTGGGGAACGGTATCTGCGACAGCATTACTGGGTTGGTATCTCTGGTACAACACCAAGGTAATCCATCCCAGGCAGGAGACCAGGATCGAGACAATCCACAAACTCTGCAGGCAGGAAATCAGTAGTCAGCGAGACCACTACGAAGAACTCATTAACTCAATGCAGGACCAACACCAGTTACGTCATGAGCAGATCCTGTCTGCCTTACGTACCCTATCCCAACAAGTAAGGGACTAATTATGTCAGAATTTCAATCAAAATCAAAAAAGTTTAAAGCGTTTAGAGCGAAACGGAGTCAGCGACTAAAAAAAAGAATAAAGATGATTGTTAAGGGCGTACAAAAGAAATCTGAGGAATTTGCAAAAAAGAAAGGTCTCTCTTTGCAAGGTAAGGGAACTGCATCCCGTAGTACAGTAGCAAAATCTTTCAAGTTTGGCGAACATGGTCCTGGGGAGCAGTATGCGTCTCGACCAAACCGAGAACTTTATAGACCTAAAAAGAAGCCCTCTCTAGTATTCGGTGGCTACGGAAAGAGAAGCAAATTTAGTCGGAGAAAGTAAAATCATGCCCCTGGTACATCGACAAAAAATATGTCCTGAGTGCAAGGTAAATTATGAAGTCACCTATCTTCAGGTGGGTGAGAATCTTGTACCTCAGAATATATTACGTTCCGATCTTCCTGGAGATAGTTGCCCTCATTGTGAGGAAGAAGAATAATGGTAGCACCATCACCTAATCCCAGCACCTGGGTAGTTGAACCACATCTGACAGGCCCTACTTCAGCCTCGATGACTGCTACCACTGCAACTGGTGATTACGATGTTTACTACGGTTTCACCCAGGATGAAATCACTGTTTGGCAGTCAGGCCCTACTTACAAAACCAGTGGCCTTACCCCTGATACCACTTATAGCTTTACAGTACAGACACGTTTTCTACCATTCTCTGGTGATAATCTTCCTGGCGATGCCTCATCCGCAGGATCATTTACCACACCTACATTGGCGACCCTGACCTATCCTCAATTTACTAATGAGTCGCTCACGTAAGGAATACCTACATGTCACAATCGACACTGACCAGTAAACAACGAAGACTGGATGAAGGTACGTTAGCCAAGTACACAGCCACGATCACTGATGAGGCAGAAACCGCTATCGCTTTAAGCGCAATGACAACTCTGACTTTGACACTCTATGATGCAGAAACTGGGACAGTTATTAACAGTCGTAATGACCAGGACGTACTTAATACCAATAATGTAACTGTCAGCAGTGCGGGTCTTTTGACTTGGTTAATTCAGCCTGGAGACAATGCCATCGTGGGAACACGCAGACGCGCAGGACAATACGAAAAGCATGTTGCCCTTTTTGAATATACTTGGTCTAGTGGAAGCAAGGCCAGCAAACACGAGGTGACCCTGGAAATCAGGCAATTAGATAAGGTAACTTAATGGTAACTTACGACTCAACAACAGGTTATCAAGAGGTCACTACCTCTTCATTATCCTACGCATATACTTCAGAAGCAGAGATCAAACGAGTCATCAGTACTTCAGGATTTGATCTACGTGTAGATGATTTAGCAGATACCCTGGATGCAATAACGGACATCGTGGAAGAAGCCACCGACATGGTGAATTTCTATTGCGGGCTACATTACAACGAATCTGATCTGGAAACATCCCCCCTGGTTCGTCGTTGGACGACCTGGGTTGCTTGTTATCTCCTCTCCCAGAGAAGAGGTAATCCAGCAATCTTTGCAGATCGAATGGGCGAAGTATTGGCTCTCCTGGAAGAGGTATCTCGACATGATCGAATCATTCCTCGACTACCAACTCGGGAAGATCTGACACCTGCGATGAGTAACGTACATATTGACGACAAATTCCGAACCCATAAGATTCGAGTTCATCCCACGATCTCTACCGGGGGTACTAGTGGCAGACAGGATTTATCACCTCGATTCCCGTTTGAGTGGCTATAAATGACGGTACGACATGTAAAATCTAAAGGAAATCCCATGAAGATCATGGGGTTTGTTAAGGATCTTCCAGATAAGATTGCAGGAGTTAGGAAAGATCACACAGGTATTGTTAAAGAATTCTGGGCAGTATTTGCCAGGGAACTCTACAAGAGGATATCCAGGGGTTATCTAAAGAAAAGTATGGGGGGTACTGACTCTCTGGGAGAAAATTGGAAACCTTTGAGTCCTCGAACTATTGAAAAGAGAAAGCGACAGGGATCTCGACATGGTGGTTTAAAGAGATCCAAGACATTCAGGGAAGCAATAGCACAGGCAGCAAAAGGACATGTCTCCATCTTGATTGATACGGGAAGACTTTACACAAGTTTACTTCCCGGTAAAGTTTCAGGAGGGAGTTACATCAAGAAAAGCGAGGATCAGATATTTGAAGTAAAGCGCGGGCAGGTTTCGTTGGGGACTCGGGTTCCTTATTCTGAAATGCAGCATAAGACCAGACCTCTGTGGCCCCCGAACATGCATCGCTGGATTGATGAATCGATTGACGAGGCTTTACTGGTGATGACAAGGTTGATGAAACAAAAAGGATTACTCGACAGGTAAGGAGAAAATTATGCCTACAAACTATTCAATGAAGAAGCAAAGTCTTCGTAGTAAGACCAAGGGAAGCGTCCCCAAACCCAAGATGAAGGGTGGAACCTTTAACAAGGAAAGACCTGGGGTTGAAACTCAGCGTGCCAACGGAATTAAAAAATGAGTATAGGTCGTCTCATGCTTTCGGTTAGGGACGAGTTACGTCTCAAGCTGGACTTAAAAGATAATGAGTGCCACGTTATGCCTGATGGTAGGCCCACGCCTTCCAGTGGTCAGCGTTTTATTGCAGTCTATGCTCATAGTTGGAATGCATCCCCGGATGACTTCAATGCAACCGAAGGCTTGGTGGAATGGTACGGGGTGACTTGTGCGGTTACTTTTAGAAGTGCGCACACTCCCTTTGACCGTCATATTCCTGGGATAGGTTTGGAGATAGAGGACTTTTGTCGAAAGATAATTTCCACTGTTCACCTCAACCACAGTATCCTTCTCCGCACTAATGAACGTATTGAAGAAGAGTTGGGACAGCAAACGGGAACAGGGATGTTGGAGCAACTCCGTTGGGCATCATGTGACGCCAGCCCTACTTTTATTACTGGAGATTGGTTTGGGGAACCTAATGACCAGAATACAGGGCTGATGGCAGAAGTACGCTTTGAGCAGGCTACCCGAGTCCAGTCCGGTCCTCGCTACCCAGGAGCAGCCCTAGTATGACAGCCATTCATATTCCTCGACCACAGCTTGTACCTTACAAATGTCAGAATAAAATTTGTCCCACTGAAATCATTCATTTTGACGTTAAGGATAAGGTTAGGAAGGATTGTCCTGACTGTGAGATGCCCCTGCGAAAGACAGCTATTGTTCATTTGCTAGTGCCTGATAAGGAGCAAATGTGGATAATAAACTGTGAAGAGGGCAGAAGAAATCGAGTCGATCAATGGTCAATTAACAGGAAAGATGCAGGACCAGATTATCCTTTTCATTGCACACCAGTATTCCTGGCAGCGACTTGTTATGAATGCTTACAGAATTTTGATAAACTAGTTTCTGATACGAGTGCAGAGGATCTGCAAAAGCTCTATCAATATGTACGTTTAAAGACAGGTAAATAACGAGGAGTCATACAATGGCAATCAGTGTTAATGCGGTATCAGGTGCTTACTACGGAACCTACGGTGGGGAATATGTAGGAGTTACCGAGGATGGTTACGAATTGGAACAGACCACCTATGCAGAACCCATTCGAGGCGACAACCTGGGTGATGCCATCCAGGATGAAGTCTATCGAGGCTGTGATGTCTTCCTTAACTTTGTATTGATCGAGTATATCCAGGCAGCAGCAACCAGTGGGGGTGATGATAGTACTCCTATCTTCCATCCTCATGATGATGCTAATGGTCAGCTTGGGAAACCTGGAGTTCTTCGGGGTGGCTTCTCTGCTGATGCTTTAGCCCTCACTCAATACAGTGGTGATACAACTTCAGTACCAGATACCCTAACCCTCACCAAGTCAGTGTTAGCGTCCAACTTTCCGGTACGAATGTTGTTAGCTAATCGACTCAAGAGAATCCCTATGCGAATGCAGGCATTCCCCGTACTGACTGCGGTCGGAACTGCAGTCAGCTACACTAATATCTCTGCAGGTGCTTGGTTCACTGTCACGTAAATCCCTCCCCCCAGCAAGAACGAAAATCCTTCTTCTTCTCTCCTGGGGAGGAGGAGGTTTTTTGTAAGGGTGTGCCATGGCTAAGAACTCAATTGAGATCAAACTGACCTCCGACTCGAAGAGGCAGCCCACGGTAATCAAACGTGACGCCCACGGTCGACGGGTTCATGAAAGCAAGGGTCAGCCCTCAACGGAGGCACAGGAACCAGTCCGGGCAGTTACTCCCTCTGCGCCTGTTCAGTCTGTTGCTACTACCGCAGAGAGAGAACGAAAAGAACAAGCAGCATCAGTTCTTACTCGTAAAGTAGCGTCCCAGGCGATCCATGGTGACGCCCCTCGTGGCGCATCCCAAGAGCATGGTCCTGGGCAGAAAAAAGAAGATAAGATTGTTCCTCCTCCTCTTGAAAAGAAAAAACCCCGATCATTAATCAAGGAAGAGAAGCAGGTTGAACAAGAGGAGGATGATCAATCTCCAGAGGCTCCTGCCACGACTGTACAGGAAGATGTTGGTAAAAAAGTAAGAGAACGCTTCAAGAAAAAAGTAGAGAAAAGCCCGCTTGGTAAAGCAGGAAGAAAGATAAAATCGTTCCTACCTGAAAAGCTTGACGAAGATGTAACTGGGGAGATGGCAAGAAAGGATACGGGGGAAACTGTCAAACACCCCCGTAAAACTGAGATTCCTTCTGGTCCCGAAGGCCAGAAGTGGAGGATGGGGCGAGATCCCGCAACAGGACAATTTACAGAACGAGTATATTTCCCAACGCAGACCAAACCAGTAGGAAGTAGGACACAGACCAAACCAGTAGGAAGTAGGACAAAGGGCAAGGGGGTAGTTAATGCAGCAGGAAAGGCTGGAACAGAGGTTGGTAGGGGTGCTGGTCGAGCCTTATCTGCCGTGGGCAAGGGCAGAGGGAGTACGGGGCCTCATGCAATAAAAACTTCTGCAGGTAGAGGTAGTGGTGGTGGCACACCCAAGGCACTTGCAGGTGGTGGAGCCCAAATTCCCCAGAAAGCAGGTCAGATTTCTCAGGGGGCACAGGCAGTACGGTCTGCTTCTCGATCAATAGGCAAGGTCGGGGTAGTCATGTCTGCCTTGTCTATAGCGGTTGAAAAAGCAGTAAAAGCCTTTGTAAAACTAGACTCATTCTTGGTAAAGGCATCGGACGATATCCAAGCATTCTCTCCAGAGATTATTGGGGAGAAGGTGGAGCGATCTGTGATGCTCCTGGAGAAGAAGATTGAGCGTGCTGGTGCAGTAGGCACTGACATGGCTAAGTACGAAGCAGCCAGGACAAAAGTAATAGAATCTCTAGAGACGATGAAAACAGCACTTATTAAATTCCTACTCCCCTACATGATTAAAATAATGGAGTGGGTAGCGAAGATAGCAGAATTCTTAGCGAACATAAAAACGAATCTAAAAATCATGTTGCTGGTTGTAGAGCTTAGATTAACCGAGTTAGTCGATTTCTTTATCGGGTGGTTCGTAAACCTTGGACCGACCATTGCCCAACTGGAGGCAGACCTAAAAAAGATAAGACAAAATACAACAACGAAGATGAAAGCGGTGGATTGGGATCACATGGATCGAGTGTTGAGTTTGTTAACAGGGGCAGCAGGAGCCATTCCTGGACAGACTCCTGCGGGACCAGGACTGGGAACTCCACCACAGACTATAGCAAGCGGATTACCTTAAGGTGCAAACATGGCTCGATTATTAGCTGCAGTAGGCGAACTATCCTATAACGGGATAACATTCCCCGGACCAATTCGCGCAGGGATTACTGCAACCCCGCAGTACGATGGTGCAGATCGATCTGTGAAGTATGTCAAGTATGTACTAAAAGTAGAGACCTACTTTTGTCATGATGACACTGCATTAGTTTCAGGGGCTCCTGCAGTAGGGGGCTTGGATCCTCATGTAAACAATGTCATGGATTACATTCGACTACACTTAAGCCAACCGGGGGCGAGGTTACGCATTAAGGAAAAGGGTTTTGGTTTAGACGTAGTAATTAATGGGTCTGCGACTGCGGGGCGTCTGTCGGGTAAGGTTGTATATGATGCAGAGAACGGTCCAAAGCCTCGTGTTCTATCCTGGCAGCCTGTAGGAGATAATAGAACTGCTAAGGTTATCTGGGAAGTAGAATTCAATATACCGGAGTGTAACGAAACGAAAGACGAGACTTGGCCCAACGCAAGAACATTTAATGTTGATTGGTCTATTAATGAACGAGGTCTTACTGTCAGAACAATCACGGGTATGGTTGAGGTAGCTATTAAACGAAACCCTCTAGTCAAGGGAATACGAGCAGACTGGAATGCAGACGACTACCGACACCATACTGAATTTGCACTCCCCCTGGGGTTTGTTCGTAGCCAGAAATTTTCCTTATCGGAAGATCGGAGAACCTTACATTTCACGATTACTGATCGAGAATTAGAAAGTGATTTCGCTTTCACCCCAGGAACTCTGACGATGGCTGCAACCCATGAAATAGATAGTAGTTTCCTGGACGGGCAATGGGGAGGTTTTGTTAAATGGGACTGTACCATTAACGCAACAATTACATTACCTAAGAATGTATCAGCATCAGTTGGGTTTAATGGAGTGAAAGGCCAACCGCAGAGGCATGGTCGCAGATGGGCTTGGGTTGCTTTTAAAGAAATCCTGGATCAGAAGATATGGTCTAACGCATCAAAAGGTATGAATGTGCAAGGAAAACATCTTAAGGTGCCTGGGAAAATTAGAAATGTAGATGCCACTAAAGCTATAAAAAGAGAAATGGCAGAGGGTGGTGCCACGTTCCTGCCAAACAAGATTAATATAAAAGAAGATCTGTATGGTCGTAGTTTTGATTTTAGCTTTTCGTACATAATTTTCTGTATGCCTGATTATATTTTTGAGACATCAAGAATCTTGCATCCTGACGGGCCTACAGGACGTAAAGATATTCTAGAATGGCAAAAATATTTAGACTATACAGGGGGTCGTTATTTTGCTGCTACCCCCACTGTAGGTGCTAGTAATGTAAAGAGCCAACCATTTGGAAGACGAGGTGAACTTGGAGGACAAGAGTTAGCGGGCAGAGAGGGCAGTTACTATGGCTCTATCCCTCAACATCGTGATCCAGTATGGGATAAGGATATCACGTATGATTACTGCAATCCTAGAAATCTTCCTGCTGCAAAATTTGGTATTCCTGAAAAGAACGATGGTTACAATGAACAGGCGGAAGCTCATAAACCATCAGGCGTAACTCCGAATGTAGATGAGAAAAGTAGTAAAGAATTAATAGGCTCCTATGCTTATCCTGAAGATGGGATCTTGACTGGTGCTAAACACCCTACTAGTGACAAAGGCTCTGGTGGTGATATTAAACTTTTAGGGTATGTCTGTAACTATGAACATGTAGAAACGGGCAGAACAATAATGCACACCAGACTAGGGAAAACTTCTGCGTCTAATTATGCGCAGGATACTGTTGAAACTATGGATGAGGGTGGGACAAGATATCGGGCAGTAACTAAAAAGAATGAGTTAGCGGGTGCTGACAGGCCCAAGATACAAACTCTCGGACCCCCACAACATCTAGTACGTATCACAGGATATGCTTATCAAATGGGCTATACGAGAATACCGCCTTCTACTTTAAAATGGGGGGAAAACTGTACTTTATATCGGATTTCTAAAAAGACTACAGTGTCACAAGTAGCCAAGGGAGAATTACCCGTGTATTTAACTACTTGGGACATTCTGTATAATGCGGATAACAGCCCAAATGGTGAAGTGCATACGGAGATAAATCGAATAACTAAGCAACAAAGTTCTGGTATGTTGAGTAACCAATCAACCTAAAGGAAAGAATATGTCTGAGCCCAAAACATTTCAATTACCTGACGCTACAAGAATACGTCTTTTAGATAGTGATGGAAAAACAGTCTTTGAGGAAGAGGCAGTTTACATTGACGATCTACTCTCCCAAGCACAGGAAGATGTAGATGTAGACGACGACAAGGATGCAGTTAAGAAATGGTTGCCAAAATTCAAAGAACTTCTGGTAGCTAATCTTGCTTGTGACCTGGGGGATACAGAAGCATATTTCATCGCACGAGAAGCCACTAGTGTGATGTGGTCCCTCAAAAAAAAATTCGACGATGTACAGACGTTATCGACATCTTTGGAATCAACGCCTTCGAGCTAGACCCCTTACAATGCAAATTACTATATATGGAGATTCCCCGAGTCATGGCAAGGCGTGAGTTGCGAACACGTAACATGAAAGTGCCTCTTGATTCAGATAAGCTATTTGATCTGATTCTTCTCGCCACTGGAGACGAAGACCAAGCAGACAAAGCCAAAACCAGCTTCATCATGGAACAAATGAAATCAGGGGAAGAAGTACACTAATGGATGCTAAACAATTACTTGGTCCTGCAATCACTGCAGACTACATGCCTCATGGTTACTGGGGCATGTTTATGTTTGCCAGGAACCGTCCTGTCTTTAGCGGTTCGGTTATCCGGGAGATGATGTCTGATCCCCGAGTGATCTTTGGCCTCTGGCTCATCAAAGGACCAATCCTTTCAAATGCCAGATTTAAAATCGAAACTGAAAATGAAGAGATCAAGGAATTCCTGGTCGCTAACATTACTCGCTTCTGGAGAAACTCAGCAGCCCGTGCATTAAAGGCAGTCGAGTGGGGTTACTCAGCCAGTGAGGTTATGTATCGAGTTGTCGAAGGTCAGATCCACTTTGATATCATCAAGGATATCCATTCCCTGGACTGTCGGGCAGTCACCAAGGGGGGAGTTCTGATTGGGTTCACAGTTCGAGATGTTCCCCAAAAAGGTAGAAGTGCTGATCGTCAA